>Ga0209023_10004681_pt1 | contig 15428 bp, 17 predicted proteins | sample LakOneMetagenome_FD_187468 | JGI IMG/M metagenome (GOLD analysis project Ga0209023, IMG submission 187468) | Freshwater and sediment microbial communities from Lake Erie, Canada (SPAdes) (version 2) | ecosystem: Environmental > Aquatic > Freshwater > Lentic | place: Lake Erie, Canada... | reverse complement strand
GTCGGCAACTGCGACGAGTGATGAGCAGGTGGCGTCGAGACGACGGCGCGGTCACCCGGCTCCGGTGATCGCGCAGTCGTCGAGCCCGCCGCGCACCCCGACCCGCAGCGCCTCCACCCGGTCGAGCAGCGAGACGTCTCCGTCGCGGTTGGGTCGGAGGTCAGCCGGATCGAAGCCCGCCATCGCCTGGACGACCTCGTCGAGGTCCCGTCGATCGGTTCGGACCTCGCCGATCGGGTCCGACGCGGCGGCAGCGACGAACGCCCCGACGGCGCAATCCGTGGCGAGCGCGATTCGCGATGCTCCGATCTTGGATCCGGTGTCAGGTTGGGCCAGCGCGACCTGGCCGTACGCCGCGGCCACGGGGTAGCCGACCGACCACCGACCGGCGGCTCCTCGCAGCCGGGCGTCGTCGTAGCGGACGACTCCGCCAACGATGCAGAGGGCCGGGACCGTCGACGCGCCGATCGAGCCGCATCCGTCGGGGTGCTCGTCGTCAACAGCGGTCACGGCGGCCACCGACCTGGAGCCCTGGGTGGACCAGAAGGTCCCGAGCGCATCGGTCAGCGAGTCGATCGACCCGTCCCATCGCGGCGTGCCCACCGAGGCGATCGGCGCGAGCAGGGGAGGGTCGGTGTCGTAGGTCAGGCAGGCCGACCCGCCGGCGTGGAAGCCGTCGGAGAACGCCGCCACCCGGTCGAACGAGGAGCCGTGCCCCTCCGGGTCGTCGACGAGCGACCCGCCGGCATCGGCGCCATCGAGGAGCGAGCGGAGCGCCGCATCGAGATCGGCGGGCGCCTTCGACCGTGCCGCCGTCCCGGTGGCCGCCCAGGCACCCGAGAAGCAGTCGGCCTGGAGCTCGAGGCCAAGGGTCGCTCCTCGCTCGCCGGCCTGGGCTTGGACCGCGTGGGCATACTCGTGGGCCACCACGACACCGATGGCGAGCGGCCCGTGATCGGCACGCATCCGCTCGAACCCTTCGGCGTCGTACGCGATGACGTGCTCGAGGCGGCAGTAGATGGCGTTGTCCACGTATGAGGAGGCGTCGGCGAGGACCCCGTTGCACCGCGGGAACGTGCGCGGCGTCGACCCTCGATAGGCGACGATCCGCTCCACCGGATCGAGGTCGTCGCCGTAGAGCACGGGCATCTTCCGCCGCCAGAACGCCGCGACGGACCTCATGTCTTGACGGACCACGGCCGACAGCGGCGCATCGGCGTGGCGTTGGACCGACGGGTGGGGGTCCGTCCGCCCACAGCTGCCGAGCAGGACCGCCGCGAGCACGGCCACCGAACAGGCGCGCCGTGTTGGGGAGCGCCGCATCTGGCGAGCCTAGGGGTGCCTCGCCTGACGTCTTCCCCGCTCGGCCACCTTCGTGGTACCCCGGTGAAGCACGCACGCCCCCGCCTCACGAGTGGCAGAGTCCTCCCGGCTCCCACCCCGGAGCGCCCCCGAGCCACGAGGAACGAAGACACCCATGAGCGACGCCGCTGCGAAGGCCCACCCCCTGTACCTGGCCGACATCGGCAACGACGAGGGGACCGGCGACTGGTTCCAGGTCACCCAGGACGTGATCGACCGGTTCGCCGACGTGACCTTGGACCACCAGTTCATCCACGTGGACCCCGAGCAGGCCGCCGCCGGACCGTTCGGGACGACCATCGCCCACGGCTTCTTGACCCTGTCGATGCTCACCCACCTCTCGGCGGGGACGACCGCAGCGCCGCCGGACCCCGCCAAGTACGCCGGCATCGTCATGGGCATCAACTACGGCTTCAACAAGGTGCGCTTCCTCAGCCCGGTGAAGGTGGGGAGCCGCATCCGAGCCTCCGCGGTCACCACCGCAGCGGAGCTCAAGGGCAGCTCGATCGACGTCACCCGGACGTTCACCGTCGAGATCGAGGGCGAGGAGAAGCCGGCCCTCGTGGCCGAATGGGTCACGCGCTCCGTCTACGCCTGACACGCGACGCCTGACCTCAGATGCCTGTTCCTCAGGTGGGGGAGTAGGTGCCGTCGTCGGTCTGGCGGGTGACGACCCCCGTGGTGGGGTCCCAGTTGGTGGCGCAGGTGATCTGCACTCGATAGGTGTCCTGCACCGCGAGGCGCGGCGTGTCGATGGCGGTGGTGCCGCGGGTGAGGCGCCCGAGCCCGCTCGTGGTGAAGATGACGCCGTGGGCCACGATCCCGGACTGCTTGGCGGGGAACCCGGGGGTGTAGCGGCTCCACGGCAGCACGCCCGCGTCGGCGACCGACGCGAGGACCTGGCCCGTGCCCTCCTCCAGCACCAGGACCTCGACCGGCCCGAGTGGCGTGGTCGGCGTCTGGAACGCCGTGTAGTAGCTGTGCGCGGTGTCGATGCACGCCTGGGGGATGCGGGCGATGATCCCCGTGCCCTCGTAGCGCGCCTTGCACTGACCGGTCCCTTCCAGGCTCAGATCGAAGAGCGTGTTGCCGTAGCAGGTGAACAGATCGACGTTCGGGTTGTTCATCACGGCGTACCCGCCCGGACCAGGCGCGTCGTAGGTCGGTGCGCCAGCGCCGGTGATCGGATCGATCTGGATGCAGGCCGAGAGCGCCAGCGCCACCCCCACCGCCAGGACCGCAACCTTCGAAACCCGCTGTGCTCGTCGCATCGATCGCTCCTCGACTGTCGCCGGAACGAGCGTACGTCCAGTCCTCGAACCGTGCCGCACGTTCACGTCGAGCGGCCGAGGGAGGCACGGGCGACGACGCCGACGAGTGGGTTGGATCGGGTGGCGTCGAGGCCGAGCTCGGCCACCAGGGCGCTGTGGCGTCGTAGTGCCTGGCGGGCGGCGGCGTCGCGTCGCAGCCCCGCGTTGGCGCGCACCTCGACATCCAGGGCCCGCAGCGACCACGGGTCGACCGCCGACGCACTGGTGGCCAAGCGCAGCGCCTCGGCATCTTCGCTGCCGACCAACAACTCCGAGGCACGAACGGCCGCCTCCACGTACGCGGCGCGGAGATCACCAGCGGCGCGCTCCGACCACTCGGCACCGTCGACATCCGACGCAGGCTCCCCCCGCCACCGACCGGCGGCGGCCCGGTAGCTCTGGAGCGCGGCGGCGATGTCGCCAGCCTGCTCACGGGTCCGCGCTGCCTCGATGTCTGCGTGCATGCGCCACGCGTCGACCGCGGTGTCTGGCCGGAGCCCGATGGTGGTGCGATCGATCTCCAGCGGGCCGGGCCGATCGTCGACGGGTCCGAGCACCTTCAGCAAGTACGAGAGGGTGGTCCGAAGGTTGTTGGCCGCCGTCTCGGGGGCGTGATCGGGCCAGAGGAGGGCGGCGGCGACCCTCCTGGGCACGGAGCGGCGCACCACCAGGAGCCAGAGCAGGGCTCGCACCCGTTCGCGTCGGAGCTCGTTGCCCGGCGTTCCCGCTCCGACCCCGGTGCTCGCCGGAGCATCGTCGTTCGTGACCGAGAAGACCGTGACCGGGCCCAACACACCGACCGACCAGCCGTCCGCCGCGTCGATCAGCCAGTTGGGCACCTCGAGGCCGCGCTCGCGGCACCGATCCCGGGCCCCGGTGCGATCTGCGCCGCCCAACGACGGTGACCACGATGGCGGCTCGCCGTGGCGCTCGGCCACCCATCGGACGACCAGCTCGTGCACCACCGGGCGTGGGAGCAGCGGAAGCGCGGCGGCGACGTCGTCTGCGTCGGGCAGCGCGTCGGCAGCCATCGACCCGCCCACGATCCTCGCCGACTCCAGGGCACCTTCGAGCTCGGGCTGGCGGATCGGGTCGGTCGCTCGGTCGAGCAGGTGCCGCACCTCGACCATCACCATGGCCACGCCTCCGATGCCGTACGCGAACCGGAACAGCTCCTGGAGCTGGTCGGGGCGCTCATCGAGGACCGTGATGGCATCGGCGAGGGCGGCGAGCAGGTGCGACAGGGAGGTCCCTGCCGTCGCGCTGCGGGCATCGGCGACGCACGTGGTCCCCGTGACGATCGCGATGAGGCGCCGGAGCGCGTCCATGGCTGCCGCGTCGTCAGTTCGACCGTCGGCGGCAGCGACGACCGCACCCTCGCCCAGCCCGGCCAGCGCCGCCGAGATGTCGCCCAGCGCCCATCGGCACCTGGCGGTGAGCAGCACCACCCCGAAGTGGTACGCCCGGAGGTCTCCTCGGCGCTCGCCCAGCAGGGCGAGCGCAGCCTGCGAGCGTCCCAGCTCGCAGAGGGCCCGTGCCTCGAGGATCGTCGCCAGGCTTCCCAGCACCGACTCGGCGCGATCTGACACCAGGGCGAGGTGGGTCAGCGCGGTCCCCGGGTCAGCTCGACGGAGATCCTCCATGGTCAAGGCGAGCACCGCCAGCACCTCTGCTGCGGGTTGGCCCTGTGCCGCGAGGGTCTGAGCGCGAGCGTGCACCTCGGCCCCCACGGCGTGGTCCTGGAGCGCGAACGCCACGATGCCGAGCAGACCCAGCGCCATGGTCTCGAGGTCCGTGTCGCCCTCGGCTCGGGCCAGGTCGGATGCGCGACGGAGGTGATCGGCGGCGGCCCGGGGATCGCGCCCGCGGTGGGCGATGCCGAGGAGCAGTTCGACGACGAGCTCGTCCCTGGGCGCGAGCAGGGCGTCGGCCCACCGCTTCGCCGTGGCGGCATCGGGGAGCAGGCGCTCGCGCCGGCAGGCCGCCCGAACGATGAGGGACTGCTGGGATGCCATGCCCCACTCGGTCGCGAGCGCGAACGCCTCCGATGGTCGACCCACCGCAGCGAGGGCTTGCACGGCCTCGGTGGGGATCGTGCGCCGGTCGGCAGCGGAGAGGCTCGCGAGCGCTGGCTCCGCCCAGAGCCCGTGGACCACGAGGTGCCCGCGTCGCCAGTCTGCGAGGGGGACCTCCGCCAGCACGGCGTCAGCCACCGAGGGAGCCTCGTCGCCGAACAACGCCGCCAGGAGGTGCTCATCAGCCGGTCCGACCAGGGCCAGCCCCGCCACCGCCCGTCGGACCGCGTTGGAGGACGACCGCAAGACATCGGACCACGCCACCGATGCGTCGGCGACCCGGCCCGTCGCCGCGGCGACGGCCACCGCGGCGGGCCAGCCGCCCAGGGACGAGAGGTCGGGGCGCTCGTCGTCGCCATCGGGTCCCCCAGCTTGGGCCGCAGCGACCTCCTCGGGCGTGAAGCGCAACGCCTGTTCGTCGAGCACGATCGGGAGCGGCGGACCGCCGGGGAGCGGGCGCCGGCCGGCCACGACGAGGTGGGCGTTGGCCGGGAGCGCATCGATCACCTCGTGCAGCAGGCGCGCCCCCTCCTCGTCGAGGTGGTGCGCATCGTCGACCAGCGTGCACACGGCCGACGGAGCCATCGCCCAGAGCGCGGCGCCGAACCACGCGGGCCCTTCACCCGCCGTCGGTGGCTGACCGCAACTCCAGGCCGTCGCGAGTGCCTCGATCAAGCCAACAGGCCCGGTCCCGGCGGGCACTGCGACGTAGCGCTGCTCTCCCCGCGCCGCTGCGTCGTTCAGCGCGGCGGTCAGGAGCGTCGTCTTGCCGAACCCGGCGCCGGCCACGACCTCCGACGCCGGTGCGACCCAACGTTGCTCGAGCTCGACCAACAGTCGCGGCCGTGCCACCACCTCGGTCATCGGACCTCGCCATCCCGGGCGAGGTCCGATCCGACGAGGCACGGGGCGATCAGGTGCAGATGCCGTCGGCCGACCCCGGCTTGACGACCAACCCCTTGGAGACGAGGCGGGTGCACGAAGGACCATCGGCGAGCGGGTAGGTGGCCCCGCCGAGCGAGGACACCGCCGCCAGCGTGCCGTCGCCCACCCCGAGGTCCCACACCACCGGGCAGGCCTCCCCATCGGGCCGGCGGACGGCGTACCAGTGGATGCCGTCGGCGACCTTGAAGGCGAACGCCTGGGAGAAGCGCCCCTCGCCATCGGCGATCCCCGGCCCGAACGACGCCAACGGTGACGCGATGGAGACCGCCGGCTCGAACGTCCGCTCGCCCTCCGCCTGGCAGTAGAGGGTCGTGACTTCGCCGGCGGGGGTGGTGGCCCTGAGCCCCACGTAGGCCCCGCCCTCGTCGGCGTAGGCCGTGCACTGGGTCGCGCTGGCGCCGGGCGAGATCCCCTGGGGACAGGGGACCGACGTTGCTCCCGTGTCCGGCCGAGCGAGGGCTCCGACGGTGATCGCCTCGCCGGTGGCCTCCGACCAGGGAGCGGGAGTGGCGCCAGGCTCCAGCACGGTGCCCTCCGGTACCGGTTCCGAGGTGGTGGTCGCCTCGGACGCCGGCGGCTGCGGGGACGTGGTGGATCGCGGGGCTTGGGACCCGTCGGACGAGGAGCTCCCTCCGCCGCACGCGGCGAGGAGGAGCGCCAGCGCGACGACGGAGGCGGACGATCGGGTTCGATGGTGCTGCATGGCGGCGACGGTACGGAGCGAACGTCAGCCGAACGTCAGCCGCCTGTGCCGCCATGCGGCAACCCTACGACGAGCTCACCCGAGCGCCAGGCCCTCCAGGCGCCGGTGGACCACAGGGCCCAGGCGATCAGCACGGGCTGGAACAGGAGGCGGATGCCCCGGGCGAGGTCGGAGTCGAGCCCGAACGCATCGTCGTGGTCGACGAACTGGGAGATGTTCCCGGGGAACACCATCACGAAGAACGCGGCGGCCACCAGACCGACGATCAGGCGGTGGCGGGTGAGCGCGACCAGCGCGGTGCCGAGCGCCACCTCCACCACGCCGGACAGGATGACCACGGCGTCCGCACCGATCGGCACCCAGCCCGGCACCTGGGCGAGGAACTCGGTCCGCGACCACGTGAGGTGCGACACCCCGGCGAAGGCCAGGCCGGCGCCGAGCAGGATCCGGGCGACCGTCTGGATCGTGCTCGTCGGCGCAGCGCTCGTGTCGACCATGGGTGGCGGCATGTTCGCGCATCGACTCGAGAGCCGCTGGGTCAGCGGGCTCGACCGGCTCGCTCGATCCGGTCGCGGCCGTACGCGTCGTAGTCCATGGCCTCGTTGCCGTCGCGGTCCTGGACCAGGGCCCACAGCCCCCACAGGAGGTCGGTCACCGGACCCAGCTCCGCCACCCGGGTGCGCAGGGCGGGCGGAACCTCTCCACCGGAGTAGGAGGCCAAGAAGCGTTCGGTCGTCGGAGCATCGAGTGCAGCCTCGACGACGACGTCGGCCAGGTCCCACGCCGGATCGCCCATCGCTGAGTACTCCCAGTCCAGGAGGTGGAGCCCGGCCTCGGTGTCGATGAAGTTCTCGGGCCACGGGTCGTGATGGCAGGGGACGAGGCGCTCCGGACCGGCGAGGTGACCGAACCGTTCGATCAGGTCGTCGGTGCCGGCGGGCAGGTCATCGAGCCCGGCACGGTGGCCGGCCATCACCGTCACGGCGTCGAAGACCGAAGCGAACGGTCGTGCGCTGTCGTGCACCCGTCGGAGCAGCCGGGCCACCCGATCCAGGACGTCGGGTTCGGAGCGCAAGATCTCGGGCGAGAGCACCCGGCCAGGGAGGAACGCCGTCACGAGCGCGCCGTCGGCGGCGTGCAGGATCGTCGCGCCGATGCCGAGCAGGGACATGATGTGGGCGTTGTGCAACTCGGAGCGGCGGTCGATGTAGGACCCGGTTCCGAGACCGGGGAGCCGAACCGCCACCGTCACCACCTGCGTCGCCACCTCGAAGATCCGGTTCGTCAACCCGCTCAACCGCGCGATGCGACCGACGACCACCGCGGGATCCCAACCGGCGAGGACGTGCTCGATCTCGGCCCGCTCGGCGGGTTCGACGGTCAGCCCGTCAGGTACCTGCACCGAATGGCTCCGTCCCGGTCTGGTCTGCGGATCGTACGTCGCCTGTGGGAGGGTGGCCCTCCAACATCGAGGACCACCACCGTGAGCACCTACGAGGACTACGCCGAAGCATCCGGTCACTACGACTCGACCCGGATCGCGGTGGGCCACGAGATCATCCTCGGCCACCTCGCTGCCGGGCCCACCCCGCTGGCCGAGGTAGCGCTCCTCGACGCCGGCTGCGGCACGGGCAACTACGCCGCTGCGCTGGCGCCGCACATCGGCTCGCTCGCCATCGTCGATGCGAGCGAGCAGATGCTCGCCGTGGCCACCGCCAAGCTGGCATCGACGGTGGACGCACCTCCGGTGACCGCTCGCGTGGGCACGCTCCAGGCCCTGCCCTTCGAGGACGACTCGTTCGACGCCGTCATGACCAACCAGGTGCTGCACCACCTCGAGCGTGAGTCAGAGGCCGGGTGGCCCGAGCACGCCAAGGTGTTCGCCGAGTACGCCCGGGTGCTGCGGCCCGGCGGGGTGCTCGTGGTCAACACCTGCTCGCGCGAGCAGGTCCACCACGGCTACTGGGCCTTCTCGCTCATCCCCCTCGGCACCGAGGAGCTGGTGCGCCGCTACGCGCCGCTCGACGTACTCGAGGACCTCGCTCGCGCCAACGGCCTGGCACCGGTCGGACGGTTCGTGGCCACCGACGCCACGATCCAAGGCGAGGCCTACTTCGACGCCGAGGGCCCGCTGTCGGAGTCGTGGCGCCGTGCGGACTCGACCTGGTCCCTGTCTCCTGCGACCGAGGTGGACGCCATGATCGCCACGGTCACCGACCTGCGCGACCGCGGCGACCTCGACGCCTACCTCGCCGACCACGATGCCCGCCGGGTGGACATCGGCCAGACCACCTTCCTGGTCCTCCGGGCCGATCCGGGTGGAGCAGCGAGATCGAGGTGAGCTGCTCCCTGGTGGAACCCGCAGAGCCCGTCGACATCACGGTCTACTGGCGGCCAGGATGCCCCTTCTGCATGAGCCTCAGGCGGTCGCTGCGTCGCGCTGGGGTGGAGACCACCGAGGTCGACATCTGGTCTGACCCCGACGCTGCGGCCATCGTCCGTGGGGCAGCACAGGGCAACGAGACCGTGCCGACCGTCGAGGTCGGAGGCCGGTTCCTCGTGAACCCGTCTGCGGGCGAGGTCATGGCTGCGGCAGGGCTACAGCCCAGCGGTACGGCAAGTCGCCGCCCCTGGCCGTTCCGCCGATAGCGGTGCGAGCGGCCGAGGGGGAACAGGTGCGGTGCGACCGCGTCACCGGGCCATGACCCCGCTTCCGGCGGCGCGCTCCGGCGCTCGCGCGGGGTCCGGTCTCGGGCGCTGGCTGCGTCGGCTCGAGGAGGCCACGCGGATCATCGACCCGGCGACCGACGCGGCGTTCGCCAAGCGGTGGGCGGAGCTCCCCGACCGAGCGAAGACCGACGCACAGATCCTCGGCCGGGTCTCGATCGGCTGCGAGGGCACCCACGGGGTGTTCCCCAAGTGCGACTTCGCCTGCAAGCCCTGCTACCACTCCGCTGATGCCAACAAGGTGCGCATCGACGGACCGCACACGCTGCGCGAGATCCAGGCCCAGATGGCGTTCCTCCGGTCGGCCCGGGGCCCCGCCGCCTACGCGCAGCTGATCGGTGGCCCCATCGCCGTGACACGCCCTATGGCCTCGGTCATTGCGGTGCAACGTCGCGGACATCTCGGGTAAGGATGTAGGGGCGGGGTGTACGGTCTGGTTTCCTGGTGCAATGAGCGCCACGGGAACGTTGTTGCTCCGGACCGTGGCGACAGTGGCCCTTACGGGAACTGGAGGCGCCATGCGTACGCAGACTGCGATCGGCTCGCTCGGGCGGATGTGGTGTCGGGTCCAGTGGTTGTGTTTGCGGTGGTCCCCGGCCCGATCACAAGGGGGGTCCGTCAGTGCCTGAAGCAGTTCTCCCCGGCGACTTGGTCGAGGGCCGACACACCCCGTTGTTCGATGGGGACACGGTGCCGGAGCCCCTTGCGGTGGTGCACCGGACGACGGTGTGGGCGACCTTGCACGTCCAGGCGGGGTCGGTTCGTTACGTCGATCTGGTCGGCGCCGATCGTCGTGATGAGCGTCTCGATCGCGGAGACAGCGTGGTCATCGTCCCTGGGGTTGACCATCAGATCGAGCCGTCGACCGATGCGTCGTTCTTTGTCCAGTTCTACCGGGAACCGCACGCTCGTCCGCTTGGTGAGGCACCGGCCTTACCTGCTGGTGCCGGTCGGCAGTCGGGCCCATGGAGCACCCGCGCCGGCGACTTGGATTCGCCTGAGGAGATCTTCGAGCTGGTGACCCGCCAGTACGCCGATGTCGTGCAGGACGATCTGCTCGCGCCGTACTTCAACTTCGCTCCTGGTTACATCGATTGGCAGGCCCACATCGCTTCGGTGACTGACTACTGGCTCCACGTCGTGCTCCTCGCCCCTGACTACGACATCGATGTGCTCGAGAGCCACCGACATCTCCACGAGCACCGCGGGTTCACTCCGGAGCTATTCGATCGCTGGCTGCAGATCTTCGTCGACACCGTCGATGGCGGCTGGAGCGGTCCGAACGCGTCGCTGGCGAAGAAGCGGGCGACCGGCATGGCTCGGGCGATGTCGATGCGGTATCTCGGCAAGGGTGCGTGGAAGCCCACCGGTGGGCGCGGGCCGGAAGAGTGACAGAGACGGGAGGCTCTGGTCCGGAGGTGGAGCCGACGGTGGCCGAGCAGTACCGATCGGACCTGACCGTCGGCGAGGACGTGGTAGATCGTGCGACGTGGGCGGGGTCGGTGCCGGAGGCCCGTGGAATTGCTCCGCGGGTGCGGGTGGGACGCTCGCGGTGGTTCAACCTGCTGTGGTTGATTCCGATCGGATTCGTTCTGCTGGTCGGTGCGGTCGCCGCCGCGAAGGGTCTGCGTACGGTGCCCGCGGTGCAGCGGTTCATCATCCGCTATCCCGGCGTCGCGACCTCGAACCCTCCGCTGCCGGTCGGCCTACCGATCTGGGTGGGTGTCCAGCACTTCTTCAACCTGTTCCTCATGGTCTTCATCATCCGCTCGGGGATCCAGATCTTCACGGATCACCCGCGGCTCTACTGGACCCGTCACAGCACGCCAGGCAAGGACTGGTTCCGGGCACAGAAGCCGGTTCCGCCGGACCCGCTGTGGACCGCGAAAGAAGATTCGATCAGCATCTCCGGTCAGATCGGGTTGCCCGGTCTGCGGCACTCGATCGGCCTCGCACGTTGGTGGCACCTCGGGTTCAACGTTCTGTGGCTCCTCAACGGGATCGCCTTCTACGTGCTGGTGTTCAGCACCGGCCACTGGCGCCGCATCGTTCCCACCAGCTGGTCCGTGTTCGGCAACGCCGGGTCGGTCCTATTGCAATACCTATCGCTCAACTGGCCCACAGAGAACGGATGGGTGGCCTACAACAGCCTCCAGCTGCTGGCCTACTTCGTCACCATCTTCATCGCCGCTCCGCTCGCGTTCGTCACCGGACTCGGGATGTCGCCAGCGCTATCGACGCGCTTCAAGCGCCTCAGCAAGGTGCTCAGCATCCAGACCGCCCGCTCCCTGCACTTCTTGGTCATGGTGTGGTTCCTGGTCTTCATCACCACCCATGTCGCGCTCGTGGCCGCGACCGGCCTGCGGCGCAACCTCAATCACATGTACGCCAGTCAGGATGGCAACGCCTGGATCGGGTTCTGGATCTTCTCGGCGACGATGGTCGTGCTGATCTGCGCCTGGGTCGCCGCCAGTCCCTTCACCCTCAAACACCCGCGCGTCGTGCAGCGCGTCGGGTACACACTCATCGGCCCGGCCCAGCGCCTCTTCGAGCACACCGACTCCAGCCCCGGCGAGTACACCGAAGCCGACATCTCCCCGTACTTCTGGCACAACGGCAAGTACCCCGACTCTCCGGAGTACGAGGCGCTGCTCGACAACGACTTCGCCGACTACCGCCTACGGGTGGGCGGCCTGGTCGAACAGCCCTCCGAGTTCGATCTCGCCGCGCTGCGAGCCATGGCGCACCACGAGCAGATCACGCAGCACTTCTGCATCCAGGGCTGGTCAGGTATCGCCAAGTGGGGCGGGGTCTCGATGCAGACGATCATGGACCAGGTCCACCCGACACCCGAAGCGAAGTGGGTGGTGTTCTACGCACTCGGCGACGGCCCCGACGCAGGCGTCTACTACGACGCCCATCCCATCGAGCAGATGAGCTACCAGCTCACGATGCTGGCCTACGACATGAACGACCAACCCCTCTCGTTCGGTCACGGCGCCCCCTTGCGGCTCCGCAACGAAACCCAGCTCGGCTTCAAACAGGTCAAGTGGCTCAAAGGAATCGAGTTCGTCGCCGACTTCGCCGACATCGGTGGCGGCTACGGCGGATACAACGAAGACCACGAGTTCTTCGGGTACCGCCAATCCATCTGACCCATCCCGCGCCGATCTTGGCGAGCCCGCGATCACCCACCCCCAGCAGCCAGGACGCTCCCATGCGAACCATCAAGCCCACCGAAGCCGTCGACTACGACCCCGATCACGTTGTGGCCATCGGGGTGATGAGCGGAACGCACGCAAACGTCCGCATGATCCGCCTCAGCCCCGGCCAGACCCTCCCACCGCACACCCACGCCACGTCCGACCTGTTCCTCTACGCCGTCGAAGGAACGGGCCAGCTCGACACCCCCGACGGCATCGTGACGTTCGAAGCCGGGGACCTCGCCCACTACCGCGGCGACGAAGAACTCAGAGTTACCAACACCACCGCAACCGGACTCACCCTGCTCGCGTTCCTCGCCCCCACCTTCCCGCCACAGTCCTCCCCGAGCACCCGATGACCACCGGCAGCCAACCGAAACCGACCGGAATCCGAACTACCGAGATCCGAGTCCCCGGCGCCAACTGCACCTTGTGCTTCAACGACGCGATCGACAAGCTGCGCCACACCGAGGGAGTCACCGCGGTCCGCGCTTCCATCCTCAGCGAGTGCGTAGAACTCCAACACCTCGACGTCCCCACGACGGTCCTCATCGACACGCTCCAGACCTACCTCCACGGCTCCGAAGACTCCTCACACGAATGCCAGATGGTGCCCATCGAACCCCAACTCATCACGCACACGGTGGCCGCCGAACCAGCAGACCAGCACGACCGTGCCGATGCCACCGTGCCCATGGAGACGCTCTCCGAAGCCATGCGGCGCCTCCGGGCAGCGGGCTACATCTCCGACTTCTCCGCATCACCCGAAGGAAACCTGGTCTGCCGTTCGTGCCACTCGAGCCGACCACCCGAGAGCATCGAGATCCGCGAGACCGTCCGGTTCGAAGGCGACTCGAATCCTGACGACGAGGCCATCCTGTTCGCGCTCTCCGGGGCGGACGGCTGCCTCGGCCAGTACAGCGTCGCCTTCGGACCGGGAACACCCCCATCTGACGTTCTCGTGCTCCACCGCCTCGGTCACCCGGGTCGCGGGTCACGCGGGACTCGCCCATGAGGCAAGACCCGTCCCCCAGCCGCCGGCATCGACGCTCGGCGGCCGTTGCAGAGCGCGTGACCTGGTGTCAGCTCCCCGCACGACGTGACCTGCTGATTGCGATGCTGTCGAGGCGTCTTGGCCCGCTGGTTACACCGTCATCGCGATCGGCCCGATCGGAGTGTTGCCGCGGTGACGAACGACGCGGGCATGGTGCAACAGTCGTCTCCATATTCCCGCGACGACCCCCGAAGTTCGTGGCCGCTGAGCGGGTCACGGCACTGACCCAGGTTGAGACAGCCCCGGTGAACGGCGACGACGGCGTGATCGATACGGTCACGATCCAATGAGCAGCCACAGCGTCATCCTCTGTCGGCTCGATGAGTTAGAAGCTGGCCAGGCAAGGTGTTTCAACGTCGAAGGTCTCGCGGTCGCCGTCGTCCGGATCGGTGCCGACGTCTTCGCCATCGGGGACCGCTGCACCCACCAGAACGTGTCTCTGTCTGAAGGCGAGGTCGACGAGGACGAACTGCTGCTCGAGTGCTGGAAGCACGGCTCGCAGTTCTCGCTCGTGACCGGCGAGCCCCTCCAGTTCCCCGCCCTCAAGCCAACGCCGGTCTACCCGTCGGAGGTACACGCCGGAGAGGTGTGGCTCACACTGCCGTGAGCCACGGGCTCCTGCCCTCGGGGACCCGAGCAAGGCCCACAGGGGCGGCGTAGCATGCGTGCGTGGACAGCGGCGACGTTTCCCCCCTAGCCGGGGCCCGAGTCGCGATGAGTTGCCCACTCCGGCGCCGTCGAACGTCAACCCCGAGTCCCTCCGAACGGGACTGCCGCGCGTGGGGGTGACATCTGAGCTGTGGTGTCGGGAGGCACCGCTGAAAGGATGTTCACCATGCCCAAGCCGTATCCGAAGGAGTTCCGCGATGACGTGGTCCGGGTTGCTCGCAGCCGTGAGCCGGGCGTCCGGATCAAAGACATCGCCGCGGACTTTGCGATCACTGAGTCCTGTCTGACGAACTGGCTCGCTCGAGCCGACCGCGACGACGGGATCAAGCCCGGCCCGACCAGCGCCGAGGCCGCCGAGCTGCGCGAGCTCAAGAAGCGCAATCGGCTCCTCGAGCAGGAGAACGAGGTCCTGCGCCGCGCTGCCGCGTATCTGTCCCAGGCGAACCTGCCGGGAAAATGATGTTCCCGCTCGTCCGCGAGTTGGCCGTCGACGGGGTGCCCGTCACGGTGACGTGCCGGGTTCTCAAGTTGTGCCGCCAGCAGTACTACCGGTGGTTGGCCACGCCGTTCACCGACGGTCAGCTCGACGAGGCGTGGCTGGCCAACGCGATCTTCGACGCCCATCGTGATGACCCCGAGTTCGGGTATCGGTTCCTCGCCGATGAGGTCCGCCTCGACGATCACGACGTGTCGGACCGGGTCGTGTGGCGGATCTGCCGGGACAACGAGTGGTGGTCGCGGTTCGGTAAGGCCAAGTCCCGCAAGGGTTCCAAGCCTGGTGCCGCGTCCCATGACGACCTGGTGCGGCGGGACTTCACCGCCAAGGCCCCGAACGTCGTGTGGGTCACCGACATCACCGAGCACTGGACCGACGAGGGCAAGCTGTACTGCTGCGCCATCAAGGACCTGTACTCGAACCGGATCGTCGGCTGGGCCATCGACAGCCGCATGAAGGCCCGTCTCGTCGTCGCGGCGATCGAGATGGCCGTCGCCCGCCGCGGCAGCGACGTCGCCGGCTGCATCGTCCACTCCGACCGAGGCAGCCAGTTTCGTTCCCGGAAGGTGCACCGGGCCCTGGCCCGCCACGGTCTCGTCGGTTCCATGGGCCAAGTCGGCTCCGCCGGCGACAACGCCGCCATGGAATCGTTCTTCGCGCTCCTACAGAAGAACGTCCTCGACCGGCACCCCCGCTGGGCGACCCGAGACGAGCTCCGCATCGAGATCGTCACCTGGATCGAACGCACCTACCACCAACGCCGACGCCAACCCGCCCTCGGTCGCCTCACCCCGATCGAATACGAGATGATCAACACCCCAAAGACGGCAACCGCCGCCTAACCCAACCTGTCACCTCAACGCGCGGCAGTCCCAGACGTAGGC
>Ga0209023_10004680_pt1 | contig 15430 bp, 15 predicted proteins | sample LakOneMetagenome_FD_187468 | JGI IMG/M metagenome (GOLD analysis project Ga0209023, IMG submission 187468) | Freshwater and sediment microbial communities from Lake Erie, Canada (SPAdes) (version 2) | ecosystem: Environmental > Aquatic > Freshwater > Lentic | place: Lake Erie, Canada... | reverse complement strand
GAGCGATCTCCCGCTCGAAGAAGCCGCTCTTGATGGCCTCCTCGGCGCGGTTCTGGCTGCGCACACCCCAGTGGTCCTGGTCCTCCCGGCTGATGCCGGTGTGCAGCACGACGTTCTCGGCGGTCTGGCCCATCGCGATGTAGACGTCCGGGATGTGGCCGTCCTCGCGCGGGTCGTGCCACTCGTCGGCGCCCTCGCCCTGCCGGGCCGTGCGGGCCTGCGCCTCGTCGAACAGCGCGTTCTTGGAGTTCGGCGCGCCGTCGGCGGCACCGACGCCGAACCGGGACACCGTCTCGACACCCGCCGAGATGAACGCGTTGCCCTCGCCGGCCTTGATCGCGTGGAACGCCATCCGCGTGGTCTGCAGCGACGACGAGCAGTACCGGTTGACGGTGGTGCCGGGCAGGAAGTCGTAGCCCAGTTCGACGGCGACGGCGCGGGCGATGTTGTAGCCGGCCTCACCGGCGGGCTGCGCGCAGCCCATCATCAGGTCGTCGATGTCCCGGGGGTCCAGCGCCGGCACCTTGTCGAGGGCGGCGCGCACCATCTGCGCGACCAGGTCGTCCGGACGCATCGACGCGAGCGAACCTTTGACGGCCCGGCCGATGGGGGAGCGGGCGGTGGAGACGATGACGGCTTCGGGCATGGTGAGCTCCTATTCGAGAACGCTGTGCAGATCGGAGATGGCTAAACGCTAGCCCGCCGGGATGACCAGCGGCGCGGGCACCCCGGTTGTCCGGCGCGGCCAGATCCGGGCCAGCATCCGCAGCCGGGTGGCCAGGGATCGGCTCTCGGCGGCCTTCGAGAGCCAGGGCAGCGTGTCACTGGTCTCGCCCAGGGCGTGGGACAGCGCCGGGAGCAACTGCTGGGCGGCCAGGGCGTAACCGGCGCCCGACGGGTGGTAGCCGTCGGCGGAGAACAGTTCGGTGGGGGCCTTGCGGAACTCCGGGGTCAGCAGGTCGGCCAGGGGTACCGGCACCCCACCGGCCGCCCGGACCGCGCGGGCCTGCGCGCGGGCCAGCCGCAGCCCGCGGTTGCGGGCGACCCAGCGCAGCGGTTGGGGGATGGCGGTGATGATGCCGAAGTCGGGGCAGGTGCCCACGACGACGACGGCGCCGCTGGCCCGGAGCCGCTTGACGGCGTCGCCGAGGCGGCGGGCCGACTGCGGAATGCCGTTGAGCAGGGTGACGTCGTTGGCGCCGATCATGATGATCGCCGCATCCGGTGGTGGTCCCGCCACGAACATCGCGTCCACCTGACCCGACAGCCCCTTGGACGTCGCGCCCACAATTGCCTTGGTGCTCAAGCGGATTCGTCGTCCCGAGATCTCGGCCAGCTCGCGGCTGAGGCGCGCGCCGGGTACCTCCGCGGCGTCGGTGCTGCCGTAGCCGGTGGCGGTGGAGTCACCGAAGACCATCAGGTGGATGTCCACGGGCACGTCCCGCTGCCAGCGTTGCACCGGGCCGCCGCCGGGCAGGTAGACGCCGTCGGCCCGCGGCGGGACGTCCCAGGACTTCGGGATGACCTCGCGAGCCTTGAGGGCCTGGCCGCTCAACAGGTTGCGGGTACCGACGGCCGAGGAGGCGATGGCACCGGCAGCCAACACCGCGAGGGCCGACCGGCGAGGCGCGAAGATCCGCACGGGGCCCAGTTTAGGCTGTCCGGCGGCCGCCGACGCGGTGAGCACACGGGCGCTCGATCACGGTCGGGTATCAGATTGGCCGTAAATCCAAATCCGATATTGATGAAACTCTGAGAAGTGACAAGCTAAGTTTCCGGCATTGGCTGCGAACCGGAAGGCCGACGGAAACGTCGACTGGGACAGACCACTACAACGATGTAGGGGAGTTGACATGACCGCACCGAGCAAAGTCCATCCGTCCGTGCCCTCGGGCGCGGGACCGTTCCGGTCCGCCGGCCGTCCCCGCAAGTTCCCGGTCAGCGACGGCGCGCCCGTCGAGATCGTCGAGACCGGCGTCAGTCTGATGGCGCGGCTGGCGTCGCTGGGGTGCCGGGTCACCATCCGGCCCGCCCTCGGGGTCTGCAGCTACGTCCCGCACCTGCCGTGGCCGTTCGGTCTGCTCGACTTCGTGTCGCGGGCCTTCGTGCCCACCGCGGACATCGTGCGCGCCACCATCGCTCTGCCCAACGCCGATGCCCAGCTGGTGCGTGCGCCTGGCGTGCTGCCGGCCGACGGCAAGCGGCGCGTGGTGCTCTACATGCACGGCGGCGCGTTCCTCACCTGCGGGGTCAACTCGCACAGCCGGATCTCCGCGGCGCTGTCGAAGTTCGCCGATTCGCCGGTGCTGGTGGTCAACTACCGGCTGATCCCGAAACACTCGGTGGGCATGGCGGTCGACGACTGCTACGACGCCTACCGGTGGCTGCGGCTGCGCGGATACGAACCCGATCAGATCGTGCTGGCCGGCGACTCGGCCGGCGGCTACCTGGCGCTGACCCTGGCGCAGCGCCTCCAGGACGAGGGGGAGAAACCCGCCGCACTGGTGGCGATCTCGCCGCTGCTGCAGCTGGCCAAGGAACCCAAGCAGGCGCATCCGAACATCCACACCGACGCGATGTTCGGGCCGAGGGCGTTCGACGCGCTGCTGGGACTGGTGGCGCGAGCGGCCGCGCGCAACGTCACAGCCGACGGCGAACCCGAGCAGATCTACGAACCACTGGACCACATCGAACCCGGCCTCCCGCGCACGCTCATCCATGTGTCGGGTTCGGAGGTGCTGTTGCACGACGCCCGGCTGGCGGCCCGACGGCTCGCCGCTGCCGGGGTGCCCGCCGAGGTCCGGGTGTGGCGCGGCCAGATCCACGACTTCCAACTCGCCGCGCCCATCGTGCCCGAGGCCAACCGGTCGTTGCGGCAGATCGGTGAGTACATCCGCGACGCCACCGGCTAGTTGGGGCCGCGCCCGCCCACATAAGGTATGTAGACATGCGGATCGCCCAGCATGTCAGCGAGCTCATCGGCAATACCCCTCTGGTTCAGCTGAACTTGGTGGTGCCGCCGGGCGCCGGCCGGGTGGTGGCCAAGATCGAGTACCTCAACCCCGGCGGCAGCAGCAAGGACCGCATCGCGGTCAAGATGATCGACGCGGCCGAGGCGGCCGGGCTGCTGAAACCGGGCGGCACCATCGTCGAGCCCACCTCCGGCAACACCGGCGTCGGACTGGCGCTGGTGGCCCAGCAGCGCGGCTACCGCTGCGTCTTCGTCTGCCCCGACAAGGTCAGCGAGGACAAGCAGAATGTCTTGCGCGCGTACGGGGCCGAGGTGGTGGTGTGCCCGACGGCAGTGGCGCCCGACGATCCCGATTCGTACTACAGCGTGTCCAACCGCCTGGTCGAGGAGATCGACGGTGCCTGGAAGCCCGACCAGTATTCGAACCCGAACGGGCCCGACAGTCACTACGAGACCACCGGCCCGGAGATCTGGGCCGACACCGACGGCCAGGTGACCCATTTCGTCGCCGGCGTCGGCACCGGCGGAACCATCACCGGCGCCGGGCGGTACCTCAAGGAGGTCTCCGGCGGGGCCGTGCAGGTGGTCGGCGCCGACCCGGAGGGCTCGGTGTATTCCGGTGGCACCGGGCGGCCCTACCTCGTCGAGGGCGTGGGTGAGGACTTCTGGCCGAGTGCCTACGACCCGACCGTGCCCGACCAGATCATCGCGGTCAGCGACGCCGACTCCTTCGACATGACCCGCCGCCTGGCCCGTGAGGAAGCCCTGCTGGTCGGGGGTTCCTGCGGCATGGCGGTGGTGGCAGCCATCGAAGCAGCGGTGGCGGCCGGCCCCGATTCGCTGGTGGTGGTGCTGCTGCCGGACGGCGGCCGGGGCTACCTGTCCAAGATCTTCAACGACGGGTGGATGTCGTCCTACGGCTTCCTGCGCAGCCGCCTCGACGGGTCCGTCGACGAACCCACCGTCGGAGATGTGTTGCGGCGCAAGTCCGGTGAGATCCCGGCGCTGGTGCATACGCATCCGTCGGAGACCGTGCGCGACGCGGTCGGCATCCTGCGCGAATACGGCGTCTCGCAGATGCCCGTCGTCGGCGCCGAACCCCCGGTGATGGCCGGCGAGGTCGCCGGCAGCGTGTCCGAACGAGAATTGCTCTCGGCCGTTTTCGAGGGCCGCGCGAAGCTGGCCGACGCGGTGTCGCAGCACATGAGCGCCCCGCTGCCGCTGATCGGCTCCGGTGAGCTGGTCAGTGCGGCCGCGGCCACGTTCCGCGAATCGGACGCCGCCATGGTGGTCGAGGGCGGCAAGCCGGTCGGCGTCATCACCCGCTCCGATCTGCTCGGCTTCCTGTCGGACGGCCCGCGGCGGAAATGAGTCATAACCGGGTCCCGGTCATTTTCTCGGTTATTGTGGGTTCGCTTCGCGTCTGCTGATCCCCGGGGAGGGCGATATGACCGATCAACCACCGCCTGAGGGCTATCCGCCGCCACCCGGTGGCAGTTACCCGCCGCCGCCCGGCGGATTTCCGCCCCCGGGCGGATTCCCGCCACCGCCTCCCGGTGGGTTTCCGCCACCGCCCCCCGGTGCCGGATTTCCCCCGCCGCCCCCACCCGGGGCCGTGCCACCGCCGGCGCCCGGTTACGGCGGTTGGGCGCCCGCACCCGGCGGATATCCCGGTGCTCCCGCCCAGTTCGGCCCCGCGCCGTTCAGTGTCGGCGACGGACTGTCGTGGGCGTGGAACAAGTTCAGCAAGAACGCCGTCCCGCTGATCGTCGCGTCGCTGATCTTCGGACTGATCGTGGGCGTGCTGTCGTTCGGCCTGCAGTTGGTGGTCTCCTCGATGTCATCGACGACCCCCGATGTGAGCTACTCCGACGGGGACAGTTTTGGCTACTCGGCGGCGTGGTCGACCCAACTCGGGTTCGGCGGCCTCGTCGTGGCGTTCCTCGGTGGGCTGGTGGTGCTGGCGGTCGCCGGCGCCATCGCGTCGGCGTACCTGGGTGGGCTCCTCGACATCGCCGACGGCCGGCCGGTCACGGTCGGTTCGTTCTTCCGGCCGCGCAACATCGGAGCGGTGGTCATCACGTCGTTGATCGTCGGCATCATCACCGAGATCGGCTACGCGCTGTGCTTCGTCCCCGGCCTGATCGCCAGCATCTTCCTGATGTTCGCGATCATCGCGGTGGTCGATCGCAACCACTCGCCGGTGGACGCGGTCAAGGCCAGCTTCGACATCGCCAAGAACAACATCGGCCCGGTGATCCTGGTGTGGCTGCTGAGCGCGCTGATCGTGGTCGTCGGTGCGCTGGTCTGCGGCGTCGGACTGATCGTCGCCATGCCGGTGGCCGCGCTGCTGCACGTCTACGCCTTCCGGCGACTCAGTGGCGGTCAGGTGGCTCCCGCCACGGCGTAATTCACCCGCCGAAAGGACCGCGCGCCGGCCCGTTGACTCCTGTCGCGGGCCGGCGTCGCCTTGTGGGCCGTCGTCCCGGACTAGGCTCGGCGGTTATGAGCGAGCAGCGCAGTCGCGCCGATGCACACCGTGCCCTGGGATTGGCGACCAGGGCGATTCATGCCGGCTTCCGGCCCGACCCGGCCACCGGAGCGGTCAACGCGCCGATCTACGCCAGTTCGACGTTCGCCCAGGACGGCGTCGGCGGACTGCGGGGCGGCTTCGAGTACGCCCGGACTGGCAACCCGACCCGCGCCGCGCTCGAGGCGTCGCTGGCCGCGGTCGAGGACGGGTCCTATGGGCGGGCGTTCAGTTCCGGCATGGCGGCCAGTGACTGCGCACTGCGCGCGCTGTTGCGGCCCGGGGATCATGTCGTGATCCCCGACGACGCCTACGGTGGCACGTTCCGGTTGATCGACAAGGTGTTCACCCAGTGGGGGGTGCAGCACACCCCGGTGGCGCTGGCCGACGTCGACGCGGTGCGCGCGGCGCTGACCGACCGGACTCGGTTGATCTGGGTCGAGACGCCGACCAATCCGATGCTGTCGATCGCCGACATTGCTGCGATCGCCGAACTAGGCGCCGCGCACGGCGTAAAAGTGTTGGTGGACAACACCTTTGCTTCGCCCGCGCTGCAGCAGCCGCTGACGCTGGGTGCCGACATCGTGCTGCATTCCACCACCAAGTACATCGGTGGGCACTCAGATGTGGTCGGCGGCGCGTTGGTGACCAACGACGAGGAACTGGACGCCGCGTTCGGGTTCCTGCAGAACGGCGCCGGGGCGGTGCCCGGGCCCTTCGACGCCTACCTGACCATGCGGGGGCTCAAGACCCTGCCGCTGCGGATGCAGCGGCACAGCGAGAACGCTGCAGCCGTGGCCGAATTCCTGTCCGGCCATCCTGCGGTCACCACGGTGCTGTACCCGGGTCTGCCCGGTCATCCGGGTCATCAGGTGGCGGCCCGGCAGATGCGCGGATTCGGCGGAATGATCTCGATCCGGATGGCGGGTGGCATCGACGCCGCCCGCCGATTGTGCGCCCGCACAGGCGTTTTCATCCTCGCGGAGTCACTCGGCGGGGTGGAATCGCTGATCGAGCATCCCGGTGCGATGACGCATGCGTCGACGGCGGGCTCGAAACTGGAGGTACCGGCCGATCTGGTACGTCTGTCGGTGGGTATCGAGGACGTCGACGACCTGATCGGTGATCTCGAGCAGGCGCTGGAGAGTGCCTAGGAGTGGTAGGGCTCCGCGCTGACCAGCGTGACCTCGACGGTGTTGCCGTTGGGCACGGTGTAGGTGCGGGTGTCGCCTACCTTGGCGTCCAGCAGCGCACCGCCCAGCGGTGAGCTGGGCGAGTACACCTCGAGGTCGCCGCCGTTGACGCCCTGCTCGCGGGTGCCGATCAGGAACGTCTCGGTGTCGCTCTTGTCGCCGTCGTAGTACACCTTGACCACCGAGCCGGGCAGCGCCACGCCGGACTGCTTGGGGGCCTCGCCGACCTTGGCGTTGTTGAGCAGCTCCTGCAGCTGGCGGATCCGGGCTTCCTGCTGACCCTGCTCCTCGCGGGCAGCGTGATAGCCGCCGTTCTCGCGCAGGTCGCCCTCTTCGCGGCGGTCGTTGATCTCCGCGGCGATCACCGGGCGGTTGGCGATCAGCTGGTCGAGTTCGGCCTTCAGACGGTCGTAGGACTCCTGAGTCAGCCAGGTGGCCTGGGTGTCGGGCATGTCGCGCTCCTCGATCTTCGTTGGTCTGCGCAGTGCGTGCGTCGGGCAGTCTTCGGGGTTCGGCCGGGGACATGGCGAGGATCGCCGCATGTATTGCCATCCGAAGCGGCGGTGGGACGCGCTAGAGACGCAAGACACGGCCCCAGCAGGAACCGTGTATGTGTGATCCAGCATACCATCGTCGCAGAACGCGGATTTCATCCGCGAGACGCGTACCGTTCGCCGGCCGGCTGCGACGGGGGGTCGGTCACCCCGGCGCGACGAGGTAGGGCGGCACGTCGTTCCCGCACCCGTAGACGTCACCGTTGACCGGCGGCCTACTGGTCTTGACCTGCGCGGTCACCTGAACCGTCGATTGATCGGACGGTGCGACCAGAAACTCACGGCGGCCCGTTTCGCTGCCGTCCTTGGACCGGGCCCGCACGATGCACACCGCGGGCCGCGACGGGTCCGACCGGGTGACGCTGATGGTGACGTCCACCGTCTCGCTGTCGACCAACCGGTAGCCGTTCAGTTGTCCGGAGACCTCGGAGGTGCCCAGGCGTTGGTATCCGATCGCCGCGACGGCAACGCCGGCCACCAGTGCGACCGCGCCGAGTGCGATGGCGATCCGCCGCCGTGACCGGGGGTCGAGCCCCTGGCGGCCGTAGCGTGCCTCGGGACGTTGGAGTGGCTCAGGTCGTTGGACTGGCACTGTGGGCTTTGTCTCCGCTCGGGGATCGGGTTGCGGGCGCCGGCGCCGGGGATGGAACTATTGGGTCAGGCTGAACTCTATGCGAGAGGCGGATGGTGACCGAGCTTCGGTTGATGGCGGTACACGCCCACCCGGACGACGAGTCCAGTAAGGGTGCGGCGACCACGGCGCGGTATGCCGCAGAGGGCGCCCGGGTGCTTGTGGTGACCCTGACCGGCGGTGAGCTCGGTGACATCCTCAACCCGGCGATGGATCTGCCCGAGGTGCACGGCCGGATCGCCGACGTCCGCCGTGACGAGATGGCCAAGGCCGCCGAGATCCTCGGCGTCGAGCACTCCTGGCTGGGTTACCACGACTCGGGCCTACCCCAGGGCGATCCGCTGCCGCCGCTGCCGGAGGGCTGTTTCGCGCTGGAGCCCCTCGACGGGCCGACCGAACGACTGGTCCGGGTGATCCGCGAGTTCCGTCCGCACGTGATGACCACCTACGACGAGAACGGCGGCTATCCGCACCCGGATCACATTCGCTGCCATGAGGTTTCGGTTGCGGCGTACGAAGCGGCCGGCGACTACCGGCGTTACCCGGACGCCGGCAATCCGTGGAACGTCAGCAAGCTGTACTACAACCACGGCTTCCTGCGCCGGCGGTTCAAACTGCTCCAGGACGAGTTCGCCAAGCATGGTCGCACCGGCCCGTTCGAGAAGTGGCTGCAGCACTGGGACACCGAGCTCGACGTGTTCGAGTCCCGGGTCACCACGCGGATCCAGTGCTCGGACTATTTCCCGCAGCGCGACGACGCCCTGCGCTCCCACGCCACTCAGATCGACCCGAACGGCGACTTCTTCACCGCGCCCATCGAATGGCAGCAGCGGCTGTGGCCCACCGAGGAGTTCGAGTTGGCCCGTTCCCGCGTGCCGGTGTCCCTGCCCGAGACCGATCTGTTCGCCGGGATGCAACCGTGACAAGTCTGACGCTGCTGGCGATCTCCGTGCTCGCCGACGACACCCCCCGCAACACCGGTCCGGATTTCGGCAAGGCCAGTCCGGTCGGGCTGCTGGTGATCGTCCTGCTCCTGATCGGCACGTTCCTCCTGGTGTTCTCGATGAACCGGCACCTGAAGAAGCTGCCGGAGACGTTCGACACCGACGCCGCGGATGCCGCCGGGGACCCCGCCGAACCGGAGGACCGGGACCCGCCGCGGGACAGCTGACGCCTGTGTCGGACGTCACGTCGTCGCGTGTACCGTGACCTGCCATGAGCCTTGATCTGAGAGCCCTCGTCGAGCGTTACCTGGACACCGTCGCCTGCGGCAGCGCCGCGGACATCGCGGCCCTGTACGCCGAGGACGCCACCCTGGAGGATCCGGTGGGCTGTGGCGAGGTCCACATCGGCCGACAGGCGATCGAGGGCTTCTACAAGAACACCGAGGGCGCTGATCTGAAGACCGAGCTGCTGACGTTCCGCTCCGGTGGGCACGAGGCGGCGTTCGTCTTCGCCATCAACGTGTCCGGCGCCATGCGCATCGAGCCCGTCGAGGTCATGTCGTTCAATCCCGACGGCCAGATCGCCGCGATGAAGGCCTACTGGGGCCCGGACAACATCACCCAGCTCTGATGCCGAGCAGACGCAAACTCGCACGGATTCGTCCCGAATCGTGCGAGTTTGCGTCTGCTCGCGACAACGAGCGGGGCTCTCAGAAGACGGCGAACCACATCGCGATGTAGTGGCAGATCGCCGCGACCGCCGTGCAGGCATGGAAGAACTCGTGGTGGCCGAATGTGGTCGGCCACGGGTTCGGCCACTTGAGCGCATACAGCACGCCGCCGATCGAATACAGCGCGCCGCCGACGATCAGCAGAACCACCGCCGCCACCCCGGCGCCGTGCATGATCGGCCCGATGAACCACGCCGCCACCCACCCCAGCAGGATGTACAGCGGCACACCGAGCCAGCGCGGCGCCGACGGCCACAGCATCTTCAGGGCCACCCCGGCCAGCGCGCCGCCCCAGACGATCCAGAACAGCACCATGCCCTTCTGTGACGGCAGTGCCAGCAGGGCGAACGGCGTGTAGCTGCCGGCGATGAAGATGAAGATCATCGAATGGTCAAGGCGCTTCATCCATTTGCGCGCCGTCGGTGACTTCCAGTTGACCCGGTGGTAGGTGCCCGAGACGGCGAACATCGCCACGATGGTCAGCGTGTAGATGAGCGTCGCGATCCCGGCCCGGGTCGATTCGACCGACCAGGACACGGCCACCAGTGCGGACCCGGCGACGGCGGCGATGAACGCGGAGTAGACGTGGATCCAGCCGCGGGCGCGCGGCTTGCCGAGGAACTCGGCAACCCCGTCGGCCAGCGCATCGGGAAACGTCTCGTCGAGGTCGAGCTGGGTTAGCGGCCGCTGCTCGCGGGATTCCCGAGAGCCTTCCGTGTTCATGGGCGCCGTCATGTCATCTCCGTGTCCGGCCGGATCCGGGCGGATCTCGAGGGGTATTCCGGGCATCACAGTAGTCTGACTCGTTGTGGAGTTCATTCCCCCGCGTCTCAAGGAGCCCATGTATCGGCTCTACGAGATGCGGCTGCGGCAGGAGCTCGTCCGATCCAAACCGGAGCTGCCGCGCCACATCGCGGTGCTGTGCGACGGCAACCGCCGCTGGGCGCGTGACGCGGGGTACGACGACGTCAGTGTCGGCTACCGCAAGGGTGCGGCCAAGATCGCCGAGATGCTGCGCTGGTGTCAGGACGCGGGCATCGAGATGGCCACCGTGTACCTGCTGTCCACCGAGAACCTGCGCCGGGACCCCGACGAGCTGAGCGCGTTGATCGAGATCATCACCGATGTGGTGGAGGAGATCTGCGCACCCGCCAAACGCTGGAGTGTGCGCACCGTCGGCGACCTGTCACTGCTGGGCGACGAGCCGGCCCGCCGGTTGCGCGAAGCGGTCGAGTCCACCCACCGTCCAGGCGACATCCAGCCGCCGGTGTTCCACGTCAACGTCGCGGTCGCCTACGGCGGACGGCAGGAGATCGTCGATGCCGTGCGCGCGCTGCTGAACAAGGAGCTCTCCAACGGCGCAACCGCCGAGCAGCTGGTCGACTCCGTCACCGTGGACGCTATCTCGGAGAACCTCTACACGTCCGGGCAGCCCGATCCGGATCTGGTGATCCGCACCTCGGGTGAGCAGCGGCTGTCCGGATTCCTGTTGTGGCAGAGCGCATATTCGGAGATGTGGTACACCGAGGCGCACTGGCCGGCGTTCCGTCGCGTCGACTTCCTGCGTGCGCTGCGCGACTACAGCCAGCGTCATCGCCGATTCGGGACGTAGGTGCTGCACCACCTGATCGCGGCCACCGTCGCTACGGCCCCGGAACGGCCCGCGCTGATCGACGACCGCGGCGGCACGCTCACCTTCGCCGAACTCGACCGGTACAGCGCGGCGTTGGCGGGATGGGTTGCCGCACAAACCGATCCAGGTGAACGGGTGGCCGTAGTGGCCGACAACAGTGTGGCCTACGGCCTGCTCTACTATGCCGTCGCGCGTGCCGGGCGCATCCTGGCACTGATCAATCAGCGGCTGGACCCCGCCGAGCAGGCCGGCCAGATCGCCGTGAGCGATCCGCGAATCCTGCTGGGGGACAGTGCATATCTGGACGCGCTGGACAATCAGGTTCTCGCTATCCGGTTCGGATCTACCGAATGGCAACGCGCGCTGCATCATTCGCGTTTCTCAGGGTCGGCGCCGACCGAGGACGACCCGGCCTGGCTGGTGTTCACCAGCGGGTCGACGGGTGCGCCCAAAGGGGCCGTGCACACCCACCGCTCGCTGGCCGCCGCGGTCCGGGGCACCGTGGAGGGCCGGTCGGTGCCGGCCAATGACGTCTATCTCTTCCCGTTCCCGATGTGTCATATCGCCGGATACAACGTGTTGGTCCGGCACGCCACCGGCTCGACAGTGTTGTTGGCCAAGCAATTTCGTCCAGCTGAGTTCGTCGCGACGGTCAACGCGCACCGGGTCGCGTCCTGCTCGCTGGCCCCGACGATGCTGCACGCGCTGCTGGCCCACCTGGAATCGGCCGGCGCGCCCGTCATGCCCACACTGCGGGAGATCGCCTACGGTTCGGCCGCCATCTCGGCGGACGTGATCGACCGCGCCGGTGCGCTGGGAGTCGACTTCCATCAGGGCTACGGCATGACCGAGACCGGTGGCAATGTGACATTCCTCGGCCCCGCCGATCATCGGGCGGGTGTGGGCGGTGCCGCCGAACTGCTGCGCAGCGCCGGGTTTCCGCACAGCGCCGTCGAGGTCGCGATCGACGGGGCCGGCGCCACCGGAGAGGTGCTGATCCGCGGACCCCAGGTGATGGCGGGCTACTGGCCGGATGTCGTGCCGCCGGCCGACGGCTGGCTGCGGACTGGGGACATCGGCCGGCTCGACGCGACGGGCCGGCTGTGGATCGTCGACCGCGCCAAGGACGTCATCATCACCGGAGGAGAGAACGTCAGCTCACGCGAGGTCGAGGACGTCCTGTCCACGCACCCCGACGTCGATGCGGTCGCCGTGGTGGGCGTGCCCGACGAGTACTGGGGTGAGGCGATCTGCGCGGTGGTGGTCGCGCGAGCCGATGCCCGGCCTTCCCCGAAGGAGCTGGAAGGCCATGTCCGCAAACATCTTTCGTCGTTCAAACGGCCGCGGCATGTGCTGTTCGTGGACGCGCTGCCGGCCACCGCGAACGGCAAGGTGGCCAAGGGTCGGATTCGGGCGTTCGCCCGGCGCGCCGTGACCGGTGCCGGGGTCGTGTCAGACTGAGCACATGGCCGCGCTCTCGGCAGTGACCTTCGCGCTGAGCTGGTGGCTGGGGCTGTATCTGGTGGCTCGCGATCCCCGCAAACCGGTGCTGGCGCTGGCCGCCCTCGGGCTGTGCGGATATGCCGTCGTCCTCGCGCTGGACACGGTGCGGCTGGCGACCCCGGCGCACGCCGAGATGCTGGGCCGCGTCGAGATCTACCTGATGGCAGTGCCCGGGGTGGCGTGGCTCGCGGTGCTGCTCGAGCTGGCCCGGCCCGACGGATGGCGCCCCACCGGGAAAGCCGCCGTGGTGCTGGTCGCGATCGTCGCGCTGATCGGTGCTGCGATGGCCGGCGGGGTGACGGGGCCGTTGCGGCCCGGGCACTGGCTGATGTTCGTGGCGATCTCGGGCTCGACGCTGGTCGCGATGGTGCTGGCGGTCCGACGCGCCCCCCGGCCCCGGTCGATCGTCGGGGTGGTGGTGGTCGCGACACTGTTCTTCGCCCTGGCCAACGCGATCCTGTTGATCCCGCTGGGGCTGCTGCCCAGTTGGGTGGCGCTGGGCTCGATGGGAACCGGCGCCGACGTCGTGCTGCTCGGTCTGGCCGTCGCGGTGTGGGACGCCTTCGACGAGGGCCACACGCTGCGCGCCGATATGCGCCGGTCGTTCATCGGCACCATGGCCGTCTCCGTCGTGTTCGGTGCCCAGGCTCTGGCGGCGCTCGCGGTGGCCGGCCCGGGTGCCCGCCCCGTGCTGACGGTGCTGACGTTCAGCATCATCGCCGTGGCGATCGCAATCACGGTGCTGGCCGATCCGCTGGCCGGACTGCTCGACCGGCTGGCGTTCGCTCGGTCACCGGAACTGCGCGCCGACCGTGCGGTGCTGCGCGAGACTGAGACCGCCCTGCCGCTGCGGGCCACCAACCCGCTCGACGCGCTCGACGACGACACCTTCGCCCGGCTGACCCGCCGCGCGCTCGGCCACTACGGCAACCTGTCGAAACTTGTGGCGTCACCGCTGACCGCGTTGCCGGTGATCGACGACCGGCTGGCCGCCCGGGGCGCACCCGATCAGCCGCTGGAACGGGCCAACGAGCTCAAGGCGGTGCTGGCCGACCGGATCTCCGCGCTCAAGCCGCGCGAGGGCGGCGAGTTCGGCGTCACCGAGGAATGGCGGCATTACAACGCGCTGTACTTCCCGTACGTCGTCGGCGTGCGGGCCTACGCCCAGAACGCGACGGCGGCGGGTCTGGACCCGGTGGCGCGGCAGGCCTGGCAGTGGCTGGTGACCGATGTGCCACAGCGCTCGCTGCACAACTGGCAGAACGCGGCCGCCCGGGTGATCGCCGCCGACCTGCGTGGGCGGGCGTTATCACTGTCCTGACCTGCGGTTGGCGGTAGTTGGCAGGAAACAGCGTCGATCTGGCAGCGGGTTGCGGGCACCGTCGACGGTGTCCCACTCGTCCCGACCAAGGAGCACCCCGTGACCGCCGCAGCCATGATTTCGAAGGACTCGACCACCGCAGCGCTGCTGCGATTCGCGCTGCGGCTCGATGCCACCCTGTCGGGGGTGTGCGGCCTGGTCCACGTGGCCTTCGCCGATGCCATGGCCTCGCTGACCGGGCTGACCCCCACCCAGGTTTTCGTGCTCGGCGCCGGGTTCGTGCTCTACGGCGTGGTGGTGTTCCGGCTGGCCGGGCTGCGCAGTGTCCGCCGTACCGGGCGCGTGGTGATCGCGGCGAACCTGCTGGGTGCGGCGATTGCCATCGCCCTGGTGCTCACCGGCGCGCTGCCGCTGACCGGCCCCGGTGAGGCCGTGCTCTTGGCGATGGGCGTGTACACCGCGTTCTTCGCACTGTTGCAGTACCTGGGGCTGCGCCGTCTGGCGTGAAGGCCCGTCCGCCCGGTGCGGGGTGTGTTGCCTGCCGTTGGAGGTGACGGCTGGCGCCCCCGCACCGGTTTCTGCGTGATTTCGGTGCAGGAACCGTCGCTCAGCGACGGCGAATGCACCGAAATCGCTACAACTTGCGCAGCCGCAGACGGTTGATAGAGTGGTCGGCGTCCTTGCGCAGCACCAACGTCGCCCGGGGGCGGGTGGGCAGGATGTTCTCGATCAGGTTCGGCAGGTTGATCGACCGCCAGATGTCGCGGGCGGCGAAGACGGCCTGCTCGTCGGTCAGGGTCGAGTAATGGTGGAAGTGCGACGCCGGGTTGGCGAATGCACCGGCGCGCATGGCCAGGAACCGCGACACGTACCACTGCGCGATGTCCTCGATCCGGGCGTCGACGTAGACCGAGAAATCGAACAGATCCGAGACCATCAGCGTCGGGCCGGTCTGCAGGACGTTGAGGCCTTCCAGAATAAGGATGTCGGGGTGTCGCACGATGTGCTTCTCGCCGGGCACGATGTCGTACAGCAGGTGCGAATACACTGGCGCGCAAGCGGATTCGGCGCCCGACTTGACGGTGGTGACGAACCGCATCAGCGCCCGTCGATCGTAGCTCTCCGGAAACCCTTTGCGGTGCATCAGGTTTCGCCGGGTGAGCTCGTGGTTCGGGTACAGGAAGCCATCGGTGGTCACCAGGTCGACCCGTGGGTGGTCACCGAACCGGGCTAGTAGAGCCTGCAGCACGCGGGCAGTGGTCGACTTGCCGACGGCCACGCTGCCGGCCACACCGATGACGAACGGCACCGGCCGGTCCGGATTCTGCTGTGGCTCACCGAGGAACTCCGCGGTGGAGGCGTACAGCCGTTGTCGGGCCGCAACCTGCAGGTGGATCAGCCGCGCCAGCGGCAGGTAGA
>Ga0209023_10004679_pt1 | contig 15431 bp, 13 predicted proteins | sample LakOneMetagenome_FD_187468 | JGI IMG/M metagenome (GOLD analysis project Ga0209023, IMG submission 187468) | Freshwater and sediment microbial communities from Lake Erie, Canada (SPAdes) (version 2) | ecosystem: Environmental > Aquatic > Freshwater > Lentic | place: Lake Erie, Canada... | reverse complement strand
ATGGATCTGGAAAATCTACTTTTCTAAGAGGTTTGGGAAACGAGCTTGGATATGTGGCTATGGAGCCGACGGGAACTCCGGAGGCTCGTAGCTTTAAAGCAAATACTTTGGAGGAGCCAGTCACGGATGCGTTTATAGACGAGCGAGAGTGCTTGTACATGGGTTTGAACCATTTATTTGATGAGAAGGTGCGGGAATCTCTTGATTTGAAGGCCAAGGTTGCCTCAAGCGGCAACTCCTTAGTAACACTCTTGTCACACAATAGCATGCGGGCTGTGGCTTTATCTAAGGATACTTCTGTGGAAGATTGTGTAGAGAGCTGGCTAGGGAGTGGCTACCTCAAGCCAGATGCTATCGTGCTTGTCCATGCGCCCGCACCAGTAATTTTTGAACGCATTTCCGAAAGACAACAAGCGGGTGACCAGAATGAAAAGTTCTGGGGTTTTAATTCTCCGTTCTTTTTGGAACAGTACCAGGCTGCCTGGCGGCAGGCACTTAGCATTCTGAGTAATCGATGTGATATACAGTGTATTACGCTTGATAGTGATATGTTGCAGCCCCATGAAATGCTTGCTACATATCAGTCTGTAGTTTTTAAAGATGAAACTACAGCGTGAACAGACCATCCGACAGACTTCTTTGGCTCGATTGTGAGTTCACCGGCCTTAATATCGAAGATGACTTAGTGCTTGAAGTTGGTGCGCTCGTTACTACCTTTCAGTTTAACGAGCTTGCCACCTACCAGTCTTTCGTGCACTACCCGGTATCAGTTGTTGAGCCTTTGTTGAGCCGCAATCCCTGGTGGGTTGAGCGACCTGAGCACCAGGCTGATATTCTAAGTGGAGTTAGGGCATCTAAAAAAGACATTAACCTGGTGGCGAACGAGATTGCTCTATTCTCGGGTGAATGGTGTGGGCAGCCAGCTACATTGGCCGGTAACTCTATTTATAACGACCGTAAGTGGATAGCTCGTGACTTTCCTGCTCTAGAAAATCAACTGCACTACAGAATGCTTGACGTGACTAGTCTTAAGATTATTGCTGCTGGCTTATTGGGTGTGGAGTATAGCAAGCAGGAGCGGCATCGTTCTATGGATGATATTCGGGAGTCTGTTGCTGAGCTTCGTTTCCTTTTGCAGAAGATTGGTAACGCCGCCATTGTCAGCCGGTTATTAGAGTAGTTTAGAGGCTGGCGAGGGAGGCTTGGAGGCGGGCTAGGCTTTTTTGTTTGCCAAGGACATGGAGGGTTTCGGCCAGGCCGGGGCTGGCGGGTGCCCAGGTGGTGGCAATGCGAATCAGGCTAAAGAGGATGCCAGGTTTTTGGCCAGTAGCTTCGAGCAAATCATTCAGTTTGGTTTGCAGGTCTTCGACGGTAAAATCACTACTTTCCAGGCTGGTTTGGGCCTGCTCAAGCAGTTTTTTTAGTTCGGCTGGTTCCAATTTTTTAAGTTGTTTGTTGCCGGTTATCAAGTCCATGTTGACTGGTAGATCAGTAAAGAAGAACTCGGTCAGTTGTGGCAGTTCGGCAAAGTACTTAAGACGTTCCTGAGTCAGGCCAAGCACGGCCTTCTTATAGTCTTCGGGCGCATCGGCGGCTTCGGCTGGCCAGAAATCTTTTACCATCTCGCATAAGTCATCTAAAGGCATGTCACGGATGAAGCTACCGTTCACCCAGAGTAAGCGTTGCTCGTCAAAGCGAGCGCCGGACTTCCCGACTCGTTCGAGGCTAAACTTCTCTATAAGTTCATCAGTCGTAAAAACTTCTTGTTCGGTGCCATCGTTCCAGCCGAGGGTGGCGATGAAGCTGCGCATGGCGGCTGGCAGATAGCCATCGCGAATGTAGTCCAGAACATCTTTGGCGCCATCGCGTTTGCTGAGCTTCTTATTACCGTCCGGACCAAGGATATGTGGCATGGTGGCCAGAATGGGGCGTTGGACGCCGAGCGCTTCGTACAGGTTTAAGTAGTTTGGTGTACTGGCCAGGAACTCTTGGCCGCGGATGACGTGGGTGATATTCATATCGGCATCGTCGACGATGTGAGCAAAGTTGTAGGTTGGGTAGCCATCGGACTTCATAAGAATAAAGTCATCCTGGGATTCGGGCCCACTATGTAGGTCGCCCATGACGGCGTCTTGCCACTCCCACTGGCGGGGATTGGTTTTAAAACGGAGTGGTTGCGTGCCGTCCCAGGCTGGTGGATTTTCGGGGCGGTGATTTCTGTATAAAAAGGGTTTTTTGGCCTTCTGGGCGGCTTCGCGGAAGGCTTGGACCTCGGCCGGGGTGTACGGGTCGGCGTAGGCGTGGCCATCGGTCACCAGTTGTTCAGCATAAGCCTCGTAGATGTCGAGGCGGTCGCTTTGGCGAACTGGGCCTTCGTCAAAATCCAGGCCGAGGGCTGTCAGACTATCGACAATATGCTGGGCGGCGCCTTCGACTTCACGGGCTTTGTCGGTGTCTTCGAGTCGCAGCACAAACGTTCCCCCGCCCTGGCGAGCGAGGAGCCAGGCAAATAAGGCGGTACGAATGCCGCCAACGTGTAGATAACCAGTTGGGCTGGGTGCAAAACGGGTGCGCGGTGTGGTGCTCATTTCATCTATTGTAACAGATTGGTTGACTTGCCTACAGGTTAGAGGCTGTCGGCAATGCTAACGACTTGGTCGCTGTTGAGATTGGCGTTACCAGTGATTTGATACAGGACGCCGCCATTTACCCAGGCTGCGCTGGTGCCATTGTCGTAGAAGTAAATAGTTTTACCTTTATCTAAGAGAGCGGTTGGCGAGTCGGTCGCTTTGAAGAAGTTGAAGCGAAGCGAGTCGCTCGTCCAATTGGAAGGCTTTTGCGTGACGGTATAGCTACGACTATCAGTGCGTGACTGGAAGCTGACCGTGATGCTGCCGGGTGTCGCCTTAATTGGCCCGCTCATACCAAAACCACCGGGAGTATAGCCCGGAACGCTACCGTGGAAACCTGCCTGGTTGGCTGCCAAATACATCGCGATGTTGGCGCTGTTTTGATAGGCAACAAAACCGGTCAGTAAAACGACCACCAAGGCGGTGCTGGCAATACTTAAGGTACGTGTACTGACCCCGATTTTTTTAGCTGTGCGGTGTCGAAGCTTTTTGGCCTTGAGAGGTGCTTGGTGATGGCTGTCGGCGTGCTCAAGAGCCTTATGGAAGGAGGTGTTGCCGGCTTGGGCGGGTGCCTGGGCGGCAATTGGTGGCGCTACAGCCCGCGGGGATTCGGGGTGGGCACGAACCGGAAGATGTTCAACCTTTTTGCTGACAGTTGGTGCCTCGGTTTGAGTGCTACCAAAGCGGCTGATGGCACTGCTCTTGGGTACATGAGCAGCTCGCTGCTGACGAACCTGGGCCGCCGTCGGTGGTAGTAATGGCTCCTTTGAGGTTTTTGCGGTGGAGACATGAAGTGTTGCGGGGGCGCTTACTGGCTCGGCTTTGGGTTTTTGTACGACATGGCGCATCAGCGTCTGGGCGTGCTGAGGTTTGCGGGTGGTGTGGTGCGGGGCTGAGCTTGGGTGAGGCTTCGAGACAGGATTTGTTGCGAGCCGGCGCGTAAAACCATCGACGACTTTGCCGGTACTAACCGGAACATGGGTGGGTTGAGTGGCCGCAGGCTGAACCATCGCGCCCGTAGAGGCATCATATAATTTTCCGTTTAGTTCGATGGTTGTTTTTGGTTGGCCCACGCGTTTTTCCTAGTGCTACCCTGCTCGGATTTTTAACTGGTTTTGTACCCTGATAGTATGTATCTTACCGCTTGGAATCAGTTGCCGCAAGCGGTTTGCGGGTTTTAGGGGTGACCATAAGCGATAGACGTGCTAAATTGATAGCGCAAAGCATGCATTTTTATGGACTTTCTTAACCCAACAAAAAAACGAGCTCACAAAATTCAGCTGCTCATCGGCTATGTCCTGATAGGAATAGCGATTGCTTTGGTGACGGCTATCCTGGTCTTTCAGTCATACGGCTACGACTTAGACCGCAAGACTGGTGCCATCATCCAGAACGGCCTGCTGGTCGTTTCAACACAACCCGAACAGGCCAGCGTCTACCTAAACGGTAAACTATATAAGACAGAGAGCGACGCCAAACTGGTTTTACCGTCTGATATCTATAAGCTGGAACTCAAACGGAATGGCTACCGCGATTGGAGCCGGACCATTAGCCTGGCCGGTGGCAGTATTGAGCGATTCGTTTATCCGTTTATCTTCCCAGTTAATCTCGATGTAAAATCGCAAAAGACTTATTCGGCGGCGCCAGCCTTGGCGACTCAAAGCCTGGACCGACACTGGATTTTGGTGCAGCAACCCGACAAGCTTGGGGTATTCGATCAGTTTGATGCCAATGACAGCAAAAAGGCGCCCACCACAGTGACGATTCCCTCGGGCTTATTGACGGCCGGAGCGACCCATAAATTGGTGGCCGTAGAGTGGTCAACGGACAATCGACACGTTCTATTGCAGCACGACTTTCCAGGCGGCCGTGAATTCCTGATATTAGACCGAGAGACACCCACCGCTTCTTTGAATATCAGTACATCGTTGAAAGTTAACCCCAGCGAAGTGGTGATGCGGGATAAGCATTTTGATCAGCTGTATTTGTACGACCAAGCCACCAAGAAGCTTGATTTTGGTGACTTGCGCGACACTACCATCAAACCGGTGCTAACTGGTGTCCTGAGCTTTAAACCCCACGGTAACGATTTAATTCTCTATGCCACCGAAGCTGATGCCACTTCAGGGAAGGCGCGAATTATGGTCAAGGATAACAGCGGTTCCTACCTCCTGCGTGAGGTGTCGGCCAGCCCGGGTTATTTGCTCGACTTGGCCCAATACAGCGGTAACTGGTACATGGCAGCTGGTGCCACGGTTGATAACCGAGTGTATGTCTATAAAGACCCATTGGATAAGATTAAAAACCCCAACCCATCTGACCCTGAGGTGCCCGAAACGGCCTTACGTGTCACTAACCCTAACTGGATTGGTTTCTCGGCCAATACGCAGTCCTTGGCCGTCCAAGGCGGTTCACAGTTTAGTGTCTTCGACGCCGAGAATCAGCGCACCTATAAATATGACACCGGCCTAGTTCTAGATGCGGCCGCACCGAATGCGGCTTGGATGGATGGTGACCGACTGATGGTAACTAGCGGTGGCAAGATGGTGGTTTTTGATTACGACGGTACCAATAAACAAACTCTGACTGCCAACCAGCCTGGTATCCTGCCCTTCTTTAACCGGAACTACAAGTTACTCTACAATATCGCGCCGGGCAGCAACGGTAGCTACTCACTCAACCGACTCAATCTCGTTGTCGGCCAAAACGACTAATCTTTAGTTCCTAAACCAACCGGTTATATGCTCCCAGAGCGAAGGGGCCTGGCTTGGGATAGTAGCTGGCGCCTGATCGCTTTTGACGGCCGTACTGGCTGTATTGGCGCCCGGGTTGGGAGAGATTTGCTCGCCGATGACGACCAGACGGTTTAACGAAGTGCCGGGTGGATCACAAGTAATTAGTGTGGCGGTAGCTGATTTGTCGGTCGGGCCAAGCACTGAGATATCGGCGGGTTTAACCACCTTCTTCTCGTATACTCGGTAAACATATTGCTTCCCACCCTTGGTAAGCGTGAAGGTGTCGCCAATCTGCAGCCGGTTCAGCAAAACAAAGGCAAACTTGTACTTCCCTTTATTGAGAATGTTATTGCTGGAGTGCCCAAAAATAACGGTATTACCCTGCTCACCGGGTGATGAGGTGGTCGAGTAATGGACCACGCCGTTTTCCAGTGCGTTCTGAATGGCGTGCTCATCGACACTCGTCTGGTCATAGATGACCGGAATCTGAACATTGATTTTGGGAATAATAACCTCGCTGGCATCACCGATGGGTTGGCTGCCATCAGCGATGATTGGCGTGTTGCTGACAGTTCGGCTTGGCGTGACAAAGGGCGCGATAATTCGTTCGTTAAAGAACCCAAACAACAAAATCATCACGGCCACCGAGCCAATGGCCAGTCCAAAAATGACCGACTGAATATGGTGCTTGGCCTTAAGCTTGCTCCGGCTATCAACCTGACGCAATAGTTGTTTCTTGACTTGGCCAACGGTTCGTCCGGCTTTAGTTGATTTGTGATGTTGTGATGGAGCTTCTGGTTTGGGTTGGGCCTTTGCTTGTTTTGCTCGGGCACTTTCGCTGTAGAATTCTTCCCAGACCTGGTGCTTTTCTATGTCACTGAGCCCGATGTAGTACTCGTGCCAGGCGGTTTGAATTTCGGGCAATGATTTGCCGGACGTGCTCAGCTGTTGCATGTAAACCTGGTGCTTGCTGCGATGTTCTAGCTCGGCGACTTCTTGCTTTTCTTGCAGGGCGCTTGGTTCATGATGTTCGATGGTCTCTTGAACATGTAAGGAGTTGATTTTTTGACGAATAATGTCAGCCGCCAGATCACTGGATGTGTCGTCAGACCCCTGGTTGGTGGGGTTTACGTGCTTGGGTTGAGAAAGTGGTTCGTCCGTCATTTTTTGATCAAATAAGCGTATGCTTAATTATAACAGGTTCTGACCTCTTTAGCGCCTCTTTGGGCTGCGCTTGTTTTGTAGTACAATAGGCGCGCAGGCCGCAGTGGTGGAATTGGTAGACACGCCGGACTCAAAATCCTGTGAGCGCAAGCTCGTGACGGTTCAAGTCCGTCCTGCGGCACCATTGAAATGAAACACCACCGGCGGGTGGTTTTTTATTTCAATGGTGATTTTATTGTTAGGTGGGTGCTCGTCCCGCGGCATTCTCTTTTGGGGGGTGCTATGCCGCGAGGAGCAAACTTGACAGGAATATTAACGTATCTCATTAACTTAGTTAAGAATTCTGCGTATTTTGACTACCAGAGATTCACTTTTGCTCAACTATTAAAAAGTTTAATTAAAAGCGTTAATTATTAAGCTGTTTTTGCTCCAAACGACATAGTAGGGTAAATGACTAATTCAAGAATAATTCGTATATGGCGGCACTCAACGCTTCCAAGGGTTTTTCGGAGTTTTGTAGCCACCACACGGCGGCGTGGCTGGCCGTCAGTAGGCGCCAACTTTTTTGTTCACCCACTTGGGTTGTAACAACCTGCCCGCCGACGGCCACAATAATGTTTTCGTGGTGGTAGCTGATAACGTTACACGGATGAAACAGTGTGAACTGGTGCAGCCAGTCGACATATTGAGCGAGTCCAAAACTAAAGCTCAAGGCAGTTTCGAGGGGCGCTTTGCGGCTGAGCTTCTGCATCTGGGCCAGGCTTAAAACGAGCGTGGTATCGGGGCGGTCTAAAATAGTTTTGGGCTGAGTATAAAAATAATCAATCGCGTCTTTGGTGATGGTGAGCGGCTGGGAGGTTTTGGTCGTAAAGTTTTCGATTGTGATGGCAGTTTCGCTGTTGCGGCCCAGGTCGCCAGCCAGTAAGATGCCGTCCGACCATTGCGACCACTCCAGCCAGGTGGCAATGGCTTGTTGGTTGAAGCTTCCGCTGGGTGTGCTCGGCGCGTACTCACCATTTTCGAGGATGCGGCCAACGGTTTTTTGCAAGGCATTCGGAAGCAGAACTTTGGCGATACCAATCCCCGCCTTCAGGGCGGCTTGATAGGCGCTAGCTGGTGCCGAGAATCCATAGAGGTTGCCACCGATGATAAGCAGCTTGCCGGCGTGCTGCTTATTTTCGGGACGACTCCAGAGCAGGTCTGGGAAGAGCGGTTGGTCGCTGGTTTGCTTACGCCAGTTGGTAGTGTCCATCGGTGGCCTCCAATTCGTAGATGACATTCTTGCGCTCCAGGACAATTTTCCAGCGGTGTTTTCTGGCCAGATCGTATAGTATCTGGTCAGGGTTAAAAGCAATCGGTTGGTCAACCAGCTCAAACATGGAGGCGTCACTAGCGCTATCGCCAATCGCCAGGCTGCCGGCTGCTTGGAGGCCGTGCTTCTTAATTAACTTGGTTAAGACGGCGGCTTTATCGCGGCTGGCTACAAACGGTTTGTCGTGAAAGCGGTCGTTGGCGCGATGGTAATTAGTACCTACCCAATCATCAAAGCCATACTGTTGGGCGATGTGCCCAACAATTTCGTGTTGCGATCCAGAGATGGCCACTAAAAAGAAGCCCTCGTTTTTCAGTTTTTTGATTAAATTGCGCGTATAAACGTACGTCTGGTTACCGTACTCTTGGGTTACTTCCTGGGCAGCGAGATCAAACTCTTCGGTGCTGAGCGTGTCGAACGCTGCCTCAAACGTGCTGATAACGGCCAGCTCGTACTCACCCCAGGCCCCGGGATGCTCCCGCCGCTTCCACTTCATGCGAGCTTTATGCAGGCGCTCTGTGGCGTCGGGACCGAGCAGATTTTTCTTAGCTAGGTGGTCGACGATGGCGTGATAGAGCTGCCAGCGAATCAGCGTGCCATCAATGTCGAAGGCGGCAAAAGGTTTCATAACAACTCCAGATTATATATCTAGTGTAACAGATACTGGACAGTGGTCGGAACCCATCACGTTAGCGTGGATTTCGGCGGCTTTGACTTTGTCTTTGAGGCTGGTCGAAACCAGCACGTAGTCGATGCGCCAGCCGACGTTGCGCTCACGGGCGTTGGCCCAGTGGCTCCACCAGGTGTAGTGCCCGTTGCCCTGCTTAAAGATGCGCAGGGTATCAACAAAGCCGGCGTCCAGGAAGTTTTGAAAGCCCTGGCGCTCTTCGTCGGTAAAGCCCTTTTTCCCGCGGTTGGGCTTAGGGTTGGCCAAATCATCTTCGGTGTGGGCGACATTGAGATCGCCACAAAAAACTACCGGCTTAGATTTCTCTAACTGTTGGCAATATTCCAAAAAGGCTGGGTCCCAGTGCTTCTGTCGTAAGGGGATGCGACTCAGGTCGTCTTTGGCGTTGGGCGTGTAAACCGTGACCACGTAGAATTTCTCATATTCGGCGGCGATAACCCTGCCCTCTTTGTTGGGGTCGCCATAGCCATCCTCCATTTGATACTTCTTCATTATGTCTTCGGGAAGACTGTGGACCACGCTCAAGGGTTCGGTTTTGCTAAAGACAGCCGTGCCGCTATAGCCCTTTTTGTCGGCCGAATGGAAGTACTGATGGTAACCAGGTGTGTCCAGCTCAATTTGGTCGGGCTGAGCTTTGGTTTCCTGTAGACAGACGATATCTGGCTGATATTTTGTAAAGAATGGCGTAATCGTATCTTTTTTAATGACGGCGCGAATGCCGTTGACGTTCCAGGAGAAGATTTTAATCATAGACATAGTATAGCAGCCTGGCGTATCAGGGGTGAATGTGCTAGAGTGCTTAGTAATGAATACCCCTTACAAACGAGTTTTACTCAAGCTGTCCGGTGAACAGCTGGCTGGTAAATTCGACAGTGGTATCGACCCCGAGATTGCCAAGTATTTTGCAGAAGAAGTTAAGAAAGCTTTAAAAACCGGTTGCCAGATTGCGATTGTGGTTGGTGGCGGCAATATGGTGCGCGGCGCTGAGGTTGCCGGAAACGGTATCCGTCGGGTGACGGGCGACCACATGGGTATGTTGAGCGGCTTAATTAATTCCATAGCCGTAACTGATATTTTTGAAGCCAACGGCATTACGACGCGTTGTTTGAGTAATGTCTTCGCTGACCAGGTGGCCGAAAACTACTCCTTCCGCCGAGCCGAAAAACATTTGGAGCAGAACCGCGTTATCGTGATTGCCGGTGGCACTGGTCGCCCCTACTTTACACACGACACGGCGGCCATCAATCTGGGCTTAGAGCTGGGTTGCGATGCCGTTTTGAAGGCTACCAAAGTTGACGGAGTTTACGACAAAGATCCGATGGTTCACAAAGACGCCAAAAGACTTACCAAGGTTGGCTATCAAGAAGCCATGCAGAGCGACACGATTAAGGTCATGGATAAGGCCGCTATGGGCCTAGCCATGGAGCAAAACATGCCCTTCATCGTCTATGACGCCATGAAAGCCGACAACCTTGCTAAGCTACTGGCAGGCGAAACTGTCGGCACGATTGTTAGCTAGTTGAGTTCGAAGCGGACAAGTATCCCGGCGTGGGGGTTGTTGGGATCAAACTGTGGTGGATGCCCCGGTGTGGCCGATGCCTCCTGTAGAGTTTTTCTCACCACCACTCGACATTCGACCGAGATAAGATCGTGCAGTGCTTTTAAACTATCTGAAACGAACCAATGATATTCGTCGGATTGTACTTCTGAAAGATCAACGTCAAAGTCGATGGCCAGACCAGCCAGAATCTGTCGATAGTTGGGAGCTGCTTCGACATGAGCTAAATGACTTTCGATGGCATCGCGATACGGCTGTCGATTTTGGTATTCGGGGGTGAGACGGGGGTCAATCTCTGTAATGGTACCGGGGTCATTCATGGTCGCTTCCCTTTAGTTAGTCATCATTATCCCCGGATTTGAGCATGATGCAAGCATAAGAAGAATGATTCGGGCGGAGGCTGATTTCTTATGCCCTACCACCAATGGCCGTAGGCCAGAATCGATGAGTTACTGCGAGCCCAGGTTTTGCGGTTGACTTCACTATACGCCGGGTCCTTATACGGGTAAACATGATACGGATCGGTATTATTAATATTACCTTCGATCGTAACGATATTGCCCTTGCTATCAACTGATTCGACAAGCCCAATGTGGTCGTTAATCAATGCAGTATTTGGCCAGTTAAAGAATACGACATCGCCAGGAACCGGGGTGCTGTCACGGCTGCGGAGGCTGCCAGTACGATACATAAGACTGGCGATGTCACCTGTGAATCGCATTCGCCAACCACCGGCACCCTCCCAGTAGGGTTTGCCGGCCCGCATGGTCACATAGCTCAGAAAGTCGCCACACCACTCCTCTTTCGGGAATGTTCCGTAGAAAAAGAACCAGCTACCCTTCCAACCTATGAACTGCTGTGCATAGTTAACAGTGAGTGCGCGGGTGTAATCATCGGCGTGAGCCTTAGGGAGGAGCCACGAGCCGTTATTGTTGCTGGCGGACTTTGGGTTCGTAGGTAGCTGTGGAAATGGTGGCAAATCGGCGGGTCGAGGAATGGCGGCATTTGTGCTTGAGTCGGTCGCACCAACACTGGTAATGCTGCCCGAGCCGGTTGGGTCAACAACTTTTGGTTTGCCGAAGTCTGCCGGTTTGGGTGCTGTGGTAGCTGGTACGGTAATAGTGACGCCATGAGTTGCCGCGTCGGCTTTAATGGCGTCAAATGCCTTTTGGTTGCTTTGAGCAGCATCAACTACCGGGTCAACAGCGGCGTTTGTGAAGTGGATAAAAAGCGCACCTATTACTGCAAACACCAGAATAAACACAAATATGACCCGTTTGGATGAGATCAAAGAATTTGTTTTGCCTTTAGAAACCTGCCCAACCCGCGTTCGCGATTTTGATTTTTTATTAACAGGAACTTTTTTTGTAGTTTTAGCTACCATAAGGTGCATCCTATTTAACGATTACTTGCAGCATACCACTTATGCCTTTGGCCTCAAAACTTCTTAGGTCTCACCCGGCCTAAGATGAGGCTGAGGCAGACAACCAGGATGCTCAGCCACAGCACCCATTCACCGAGTATGGTGTAAACGGTGCGGTGTTTTACGAGTGGAACATCGGCAACACCAAAGAAGTAGTCAAATTTGTTGTCACCACTCGTTTGTGCGCCAGTCGTGTCCAGAATATACCCATGACCACCTTCGGCTGCTTGTACGAATGGTCGAGCATTGGCGACCGCCATAAAGCGGGAGAGCTGGTAACTTTGTACCTGATAGCCTGGGGCCTGGCTGAACATACTCAAACTAGCGCTATTAGTTAGTACTTGTGCTCCAGCTCGGGCCTGCTTTTGGTATAGGGTCGGAGCGATCGCACCCGAGCATATTTGCGAACCAAGGCTGATACCCGGCATGTGAATCACGGGAATTGGTTCTGTGCCTCGCTGAGTTCCTCGATGTTCTTGGTTGAGTTTAATTGCTTGCTGCTGCCCCATTATTTTAAGTATTCCCTGATGTATGTACGGCATGTATTCCCCGACAGGTATCAAAAAGTATTTGTTATAACTTGAGACAACATCCAGATTGCTGTTATACACCCGTAGCTGATTGGTTAGCAGTTGAGGTGTGGAAACGAGTGCCGAGGTAACAATATAGCCTTTCTCTGGTTTGATGAGTGACTGCCCGTCACGACGTACGCTGGTATCATTTTGATCCTCAAAGATATTTCCATACTCAGGTAGTACCAACACGTCTACGTTGCGTTGATCATTTTGTGCTCGGGCCTTGTCTAGTAAATGATTTCGAATGGACGGGTCACCAAAGTTCGGTGGCGTCTGTATAAACGCCAGGCGCTTGGCATCACCACTGGGCCGATATAGTAAATTCCCTGCGAGACTGAGAGCTATCGTCAGCCACAGTAAAATGAGCATTATACGTACATTCTTGCGGCGAAAGAGCCACACGATGGCCAGACTGGTTGCGACGGCTATAAAACTTAGCCCGTACATCCCTACTATGCGACCGGCATATCCAACATAGGTTGTGCCTGCGGCCAGCCCCAGGTTACCAAAATTCCAGTTAGCACCAATTGACCCGTTACGCCCATATGCAAACAGTGAAAAAATAAAACTACGGGCAAATTCGCAGATTACCCAGGTGGCCGGCAAAATAAGAAAGGCCCGTTTTTTAAAAAGTATCGGTTGTTGTTTGACGTACAACAATCCAAACAACAAGAACTGCAGCGCGAAAAGGCCAGCGAATAATCCGTAGTTAATCCACAAACCTGCAGTAGCGGCCCAGCCATGAATATACGCCCAGCGTTCGGGCATAGTCTGGACGCTCCAGAAAAGAATCCCAGCCATCGAAGCGATGCCAATCAAGAAGCAAAATAGAATCTGCTGACGCTTCCTGAATCGTGCTTCACAGAATTCGAGGAACAGAAAGAGTGGGACGAGGCTAATAAATCCCACCCATCCCAGTCGCCCAAAGACAAAGGGTAGTACTAATCCTATAATGCTACTAAAGAAAAGTCCCCAGAAAAGGAGGTGCTGCTTACGCATGTCAGGCTGGCGACAACACCCAGCGAACAACTTCTTCACGAAGCTTGCGGTACTCGGCCTCGGTGTACTGCATGTTGGCGATACAGAAACGTTCACCGGAAATGTTGGTGCAGAACATGCTATCTTGCATGTCACCACAGTCGTGCATAAACAGACAGTTGGTTAGTTTACTTGACCAGGAGACGTTGAAACAATTGCTGGATTCACCGCTATCGTCAACTCGGATACCAAAGCTGCAGCCACCAGAACGTTGGCTGGCGGCCATAAACTCACAGTCCCCGATTCCATCAGAGAACAAAACATTTTTACAGCGGCGGATATCTTGTGACCGAAAGACATTTTCGGAGCCGTGGACAACATCCGACTCGCCAACGTTAATGCTATCTTTGCAGCGTTCAGAAGTAGTGAGATTAATCTCGCCCCAGGCTGCCAGAGCTTCTTGTAGATTAGCTAAAGGACGTGTTGGGCGAAGCGCCGATGGGTCTTCGCCGGGCTTGGCGTTATTATTAAGATTACGAGCATTTTCGAGCTTTATAAACTTCGTTGGGTTAGTGGACTGTGCCCAGGTTAATGAGCCGTCGGTTGCGTCGGTCACCTGCTGTGGTAAGCGGATGTCAAAGGTAAATTTCTGCATGAACTGTTCTAAACTCAGAGGGTTTTGATAGCCGAAAATTTGACCAACAATTTTATCAAGTAGTTTTTGGGCGTCTGCGCTGTTCATTATTTGTCCTTTTTCTTGAGTTTAATTCTACTTGATGAGTGCTTGCTCAGTAAATCGCGTAAACCACCGGAAGTTGGAGGTCCCCACTGTTCTGCGGGAGCACCAAAAGCATAGGATTGGGTTTCTTGAGGAGCTTGTTTTTGGAGTTCGGGTGAAAACTCAATCGGTTTGCGTGCACCATGCTCAATCTCAACGAACTTAGATGGCAATACTGGCGTCAGTTCTTTGGGCGCGGCCGGCGCGTGGGCGGCCGCCACCGGTGCGTCAACGGTACGGGCTTTAATGCACGGTGCCATCTGGCCATTGGAAAGAACACGGACCATGCATTCTCGTGGGTGTAATTCGGTCAGTAGCTTGACCTTGGTGTCGGTTTCCTTAATCCCCTTGCTATGCTCGTCTTCGGCAATTTCTTTGGGCAGTTCCATATTGAGGTTGCCTTCCAGGGCACGGGCGTCTTCTTCGGACACCTTAAAGACGTAATAGTTATAGACGTTGGCAAATATAGCATCCCGCAGGTCTTTTTCGATCTGGCCAAAGTATTGTTGGGTTAAGATGACAGTTAGGTTAAACTTGCGGGCCTCAGCCAAGATTTGGGAGAGCGCCGGGTTTTGGACGACCGAGACTTCATCAATAATCAAAATCACCTTTTGATTGAAGGCGTGGGCCTGAGCCAGTAAGAAGATTTGTTGAATCAACAAACCGGCCACGGTCTTGACGACCTTTTCACCCATGCTGACCTTGTTGAGTGAGAAGACGGTTAAGAAGTTCTCTTCGACGGTTTTGGCAAGCGAGGTTTCGCTTTCGCCCACCAACGATGGCTGCAGTTGCATTTCGTCTACCATCGATACTAATGGCAGGATTGTCTGATTGTAGTACTGCGTGCGTAGCTCATTAAAATCGCCACCGAAAAATTTATTGACGTTGGCTGGGATGAAGCCGGCCACATGTTCCAGTACCTGGGTACGATATTCGACATCTGTTAAGTAGCGCTTGAGGTTTTCTAGTGACATTGCCTGAGCGGTCATCAGAACGAATAAACTAAAGCGCAGTAAGCGGTCTAGGCGAGCATTAAACTGATCTTCCAGGAGTGACTTAAATAGGGTGGCCGTCAGTTCGGTGGCGGCCGTCAAGTCGGTACCCGCGCCCGGGAACAGGTCGGTACTGTCGTTCTTGCCAAACTTCACGACCTTAGTTTGTGGGATATGAACAAAATCGTCGGCAATGGCGGCGTGCGGGTCAATCACAATGACGCGGTAGTTCATACTTAAGGCCGTGTGGCTGAGACGGTCAACTATCAAGCTAATAAACTTAGACTTACCACTACCACTGGCTCCAATAATAAAGGAGTGCTTGTCGAAGTCGTAACTAGTCAGGTTCAGATAATAGTTGTGCGAAAAATATGGGAAGCTATCGACTTCGAGGAGCGCATCAACGTTGTCGCTGAGCAACATGTGGGTAGCTTTTTCGATGTTGAGGTACTTTGGCGTCGTTTTGCGCATGTAACGAGCATTGGTGCCAAAGTCTACGGCCAGTAAGGCGCTCGGTAGATTGAGGAGCGTTTTCTTGGCCACGCTATAGCCGCCTGGTGACTTGAAGAAAAGCCGGCCCGCAACGTGCGCCTTTTCC
>Ga0209023_10004678_pt1 | contig 15432 bp, 7 predicted proteins | sample LakOneMetagenome_FD_187468 | JGI IMG/M metagenome (GOLD analysis project Ga0209023, IMG submission 187468) | Freshwater and sediment microbial communities from Lake Erie, Canada (SPAdes) (version 2) | ecosystem: Environmental > Aquatic > Freshwater > Lentic | place: Lake Erie, Canada | collected... | reverse complement strand
CCACGCGCGGCAGCGGGCCCTCGGCGCGCTACAGCCTGTCGTGCAATCCGGATGTGACGCTCGACGTGATCAAGGCGATCGCCGCGAACGGCGGACAGCGCCCGTTGATCATCGGCGTGGTGCACCCGGACCTGCCGTTCCTGAGTGGCGCGGCGGAGGTGGGGCCGGAGTTCTTCGATGGCCTCGTCGACGGCAGCCTGCCGCGGCAGGAGTTGTTTGCGCTGCCGCGCAATGCGGTGGACCTGACCGAATACGCGATCGGCCTGCACGCGAGTTCGCTCGTGCGCGACGGCGGCACGCTGCAAATCGGCATCGGCGCACTGTCGGATGCGATCGTGCACGCGCTGCTGCTGCGGCACCAGCGCAATGCCGACTACCTCGCCACGCTCGCGGCACTGCGCGGCGGCACCCAGGCGGACCCGTTGCCCGGCCGCTGGGGTGGCACGGGCGCGTTCGTGCACGGCCTGTACGGCGCGAGCGAGATGATCATGGACGGCTTCATGCACCTGCGCCGCGCGGGCATCCTCAAACGCACGGTGTACGACGACATGGAGGTGGAACACGCGCTCGCCACCGGCGCCGCGGTCGATCCGTCGAAACTGCGCAACGGCCATTACCTCAAGGGCGCGTTCTACCTGGGCTCGAAGGAGTTCTACGCGTGGCTGCGCGAACTCGAAGGCGAAGACTACAGCGGGCTGGCGATGAGCGCGGTGTCCGACGTCAACCAGCTCTATGGCGGGCGCGAGCAGCTCGATGCGTTGCAACGCCGCGATGCGCGCTTCTTCAACACCTGCATGATGGCGACCCTGCTCGGCGCGGCGACGTCGGATGCGCTCGAGGACGGGCGCGTCGTCAGCGGCGTCGGCGGGCAGTACAACTTCGTCGCGATGGCGCATGCGCTGGCGGGTGGACGGTCGGTGCTGCTGCTGCGCGCAACGCGCAAGAGCGGGCGCAAGGTCGAGTCGAACATCCGCTGGAACTACGGCTACACGACGATCCCGCGCCACCTGCGCGATGTCTACATCACCGAATACGGCATCGCCGACCTGCGCGGACGCTCGGACGAAGCCTGCGTGCGCGCGATGCTCGCGATCAGCGATGCGCGCTTCGTCGACGAGCTCGCCGCCACGGCGATCCGCAATGGCAAGCTCGCACGCGATTTCCGCGTGCCGGATGCGTGGCGCGCGAACACGCCCGAGGCACTTGCCGAGCGCCTGCGCCCGCAGGTGGCTGCAGGGCTGCTGCCGACGTTCCCGTTCGGCAGCGATTTCGACGCGACCGAGCGGCGCATCCTGCCGGCGCTGCTGTGGCTCAAGGCGCACATCGGCGAACCCCGCCGTTGGCCCGCGTTGCTGGGTGCGTTGCTGGCACCGGGTGGGCGCGCGGAGGATGCGCCGTTGCTCGCGCGGCTTGCGTTGGCGCAGCCGCAATCACTGGGTGAGCGGGTGTTGGCGCGGTTGGTGCGGGGGGCGATTGTGCGGGCGGGTGGCGCCTAAAGGCGCGCTGGCCGGGCACGAACGCCTCAGTTCAAACGGATAATTCCTCCGACCCCTTTGTTCCTCCTGCCCTGAGCTGCTTGCCGGGGCATTTCTGTTTTCGCGCTTGGGAGCAATTCGCCTTCGCGGCGCGGCGACATAGCCAAAACAACCATTTGTACACCTGCAGGTCACGTTCTTCTTCGAAGTTTTTACATTTGTCCACACCTGAAAATACATAATGGTCTCGACGCACTAGTCCCCGGCGTGAAGCACTGTTCTCTGACCAGCAACTTCAAGCGATTCAAGGGGCCCCGCGTCGGAAAGGAACCATCGTCGCATCGCCGATTGATGGAACGCTTGTTGTTCTCGCAGACATGCCCAGGAGCACCACGATGACCCATGTTCTTCGACGTGAAATCAGACACGTCATTGCAGGAATACTGCTCACTGCCTCGATAGGCGCCTCGTCACAGGAATCGGCCTCTTCTCTTGGCGCGGATTCTGTGGAGACGGCTGCAGCCAACCAGGCCCGTGCAATCCCCGATTCGAAGGGCAGGATCTCCTACCGGATCCAGCTCGCGCCCGCGCGCAACGGCGACGAATCCTCGATGCGTCAGCAGGAATCGATTGCCGGTCAGTACGGTTTCACGATCGAATCTTCCGCCCTGGATGGTGGAACGTTCGCCGCGTCGCTCGATGAAGACCAGGAGGGCGCCTTGCGCAGCGATCCACGCGTCCTGAGCGTCGGCACGACGATGTCGGGCCCCAACAGCGACGGCGTCTGGACCGACGGCGGTGGCGCGGTTACCGGTACGAATTCGACAACAGCCGGTCCCTATGCGAACCGGGTAACCCAAACGACCGAAGTCGTTCCCTGGGGCAAGAAGGCGATGAACCAGGCGGCGACTGCGAGCAACGGCAACGCGGTCGTTTACGTGCTCGACTACGGCATTGCCCCTCACGCCGACTTGAATGTGGTCGAATGGGTTCTGCCAAACGACACCAGCAAGCATTGTGGAACGCGCATCGGTGTCACCTGCACGCCCGCCATGATGCAGTCTCTAGTCGGCTGCTATGCACACGCGACGGCGGTCGCCGGAATCGTGGGTGCGAAAGTCAACGGGACCGGCACGCAGGGCATCGATCCGAACGTCAAGATCGTATCGGTGTCGTACATGCCTTCCGTAACTAGCGGCACCTGCAATGGCGCCACGACCCGGGACGACTACATCACCACGGCCCTCAACTGGATCAAGCAGGACATCCAGGACAACAACCATACCGGTCGGCCGAGCGTCGTGAACGTCTCGATAGGCTGGGAGACCGGGACATCTCCAATCAGCAATCCGGCGTTCTCGAACTGGGTCGCCGCCATGAAGGATCTCGCGACGCCGGCACCCGGGTACCCGGGCGCATTCATCACGCAATCCGCGGGAAACCAGTTCGACGTTGCGTGCAACCATGCGTACTCCGCGCCAACCGGCGTCGATGGGACGTCGGACGGAATCATGGTCGTCAGTGCCATCAACAGTTACGGCCAGCCCATCGTGCCGCTCAATGGCATGAGCGGATTCTGGAAGAATCCGGTCGAAGGCCCCAAGCGCATGGGGCCTGACAGGGGCTCGAATTTCGGCACGTGCGTCGAGGCCTGGGCACCCGGGGATGCCGTGTTCACTACGGTCGGGCCCATCGGCACGCAAAGCGGCAGTCCGCCTTCGCCGTACAACACCTATGCCTATGTGTCGGGAACTTCGTTTTCCGCTCCGCACGTCGCCGGGCTCGCGGCCCATCTGATCGAAACGCAGAACCTCACGACACCCGGCGGCGTCGAGCAGAAGATTCGCCAGTTGGCGGCAGCAGACCTCCTCGGCTCGCGGGCGCCAAGCACGAGCGCGTTTCCGCCGAACATGATCAATTTCCATAGTGCAAACGGTGTCCAGATCTCGCTGCCGACGCTCAATCCGCTGGCGGCTGGAATACCTCGCAACAAGCCGTATGCCGAGATCGACATCGCTTCAGCATGCATCTATCCCCTGTTCCAGGGCGGAACCGCGCCGGCGGGCTGCACGAAGTTCAACTACGTGGCGACCCCCGTCTACCCTCTCGTCCTGCAAGGCGGTTCATACGTGATCGACCCGGCCCTGGTCGTGAACGGCTGGAATCGCTCATGGACCAGCAACTCGACATGGATCACATTTGATTCGTACGGAATGGGCAGCTATTCATGCGACGTCTGGATGCGCGATTTCTCGGGCAACCCGAATACCACGATCCTGACCGGCAAGTACGGATACCTTCCCGCCTACTCCACGCCAGGATTCCGCCAGTACGGCTCGACGGCATGTCCGTCCCTGAGTGCGTCGTTCTACATGTAGCCAGTCGCCGGCGGCATATCAACGGATGCATTGGTTTCTTGCGCGCGCCGGGGGACGTGTCCCCCGGCGAACTACGGCAAACGATGGGGACGGGCAAACGGACTCGCAAACCAGGAACTGGAAGCGATCCGCGTGCACATCCGGTAGAAACGCGCGCTCGGCAGTCCGCGCTTCCAGGCGATGGTCGCAAAGACGCTTAAACAGTCCGTCGCGGTGCGGCCACGTGGCAGGCCGAGAACATTGGTCGATATGCTCGGCCAAGCGGCGAGGCCGGGTGCGGATTCAGACGAATAATTTATCCGTACCCTTTTTTGACCTCTGACTCTTCGTAAGGTCATCCGCTTTTTTCACCGCAAGCCAAGGCAACTAGCCGTGCCACTTCCTCTTTTTCGATTGCATGAGCAGCAACAGGTTTTCTGCTAGCTGAGCTTGAGCGTACTACCAACCCATGCTCCAAAATATCAATCTCAACTTCCTTCATGCGCACCCTGTAACTGGGGGCTAGCGAAACAAGCAGATTCGGCTGAAACCATCCACTCGGATATGTCCGCGCTAGGTATTGCAAGAATGCCGAGGCAACCACCCGATCAGCCGAGCAAATCGTGCGCTTCGGCGGCCCCTTCAGATCTACAACCTCGACGCCTCCGTCCGTCGTAACCGGTGGAAACTGTCCCACCTGCGTTGAACAGGCAGTCGCGAGCAACGCACTACTACCCACAGCAATTGCCATCGCGCCTGCACTTTTCACCATCAACCACCTCCGCCGCTAGTGTTGCAGTATCCAGACTACTCAGGAACCTGGGAACTCCACTCTGACCCCGTTACCCGCTGTAGCAGAATTCTGACGTGCGGACGGGATCAAAGGGGACGGAGTGGACTACCCCCGATTTCTCGGACAGTTTAATTAGACACCGCCAACGCGGCGAAGTCTTCGGGTGAGCGGTTGCCCAGCGCACTGTGCAATCGCTCGCGGTTGTAGAACACCTCGATGTAGTCGAACACCTTGCTGCGTGCTTCGTCTCGGTCCTTGAACTGCTCGTGGTGCGTCAGTTCCTGCTTGAGCGAAGCGAAGAAGCTTTCCATGACGGCGTTGTCGTAGGGCATGCCCTTGCGGCTCATGCTGACAACGATGCCGGCGTCCTGCAGTTCCTTCTGGTAGGCCTTGCAGGTGTACTGCACGCCCTGGTCGCTGTGATGGATCAGCCCGGCAGCGGGCTTGCGCCGCGTCAACGCCATCGCGAGGGCCGAGCTGGCCAGGGTCTGGTCGGCGCGATCGCCCATCGCCCAGCCGACGATGCGGCGCGTGTGCAGATCGAGCACGGCGGCCAGGTACAACCAGCCTTGGCGGGTCGGCACGAACGTGATGTCCGCCACCCACACGCGATCGGGCGCGGCGCTGACGAAAGGCCATTCGAGTCGATTGGGTGCTGCCGGAACGCGCTGATACGCGCTGCGTGTGCGTAGGAAACGGCGGCGACGTTTGGTGTGGATCGCATGGGTCTGCCGCAGGCGTTGCACGCGGTGACGGCCACAGGATTCTCCCTGCAGTCGCAAGTGGTTCCAAACGCGTTCGGTGCCATACGCTTCGCGCGACAGCGAATGGACGAACCGGATCTGCTGCAGGAGGCGACCATCCTCTCGTGCCCGCGCACTAAGCTTATGCGTTCGCCATGCGTAGTAGCCGCTGCTGGACACGCCAACAGCCTGGCACAGCTTGCGCACCGAGTGGCCCGACTGCGCCTTGATCCAGGCGTACCTCACGGCAGCGCCTTCGCGAAGTACGCCGCCGCTTTTTTTAAGATCTCGTTCTCTTCCTTCAGCCGCGCGTTCTCGCGCTGCAGGACGGCCAGTTCATCCATGCTCGCCTTGGGCCGGCCTGCGCCACGGAAGGCCTGTTCGCCCTTCTTGTCCGCATCCTCCGCCCACTTGTAGATCCGGTTGCGCGGAATGCCGAGCTCGCGCGCTACGACGTGCTGGTTTGCCGGACGTTCGCAGAAGCCGAACCGCCTCGCGCTTGAACTCGGCTGTGAATCGCTGACGCTTCTCCATCGAACACCTCCGGGCGAGGATTGTCCTCGCATTTGGGTGTCCGAAAAATCAGGGCTGGTCCACTCCGTCCCCTTTTGTCCCCTTTTGTCTTTTCGCTGCTGCTATCAGCAACGACGTTTACCGCGAAGCAGGAACAAGACCGGCGGAAGCGTGACGGCCATTAAGAGAACCCAATTGGGCCTTACAGGCTCCGGCAAGAATTGCCCGACAGGCAAGGCGCACCAAGCGCCATAGCAAAAGACACCGAGCAGAGTGGGCTTCAATGTGACAAATTTCTGAACTAGGACAATACCCAACAACCCGAGCGCGTACGCGCATCCTGCAACTATCGGCGTCAGAACAAGTCCGGTTGTCGGATGCGTATTGTAGTGCCCGATGTGCATTGAATAGAGCTGGATGCGCGCAAGAACTACTACTAGATAGACTGCCACCGCCCCAGAAAAGAATGATACAACAGCCTTTTTGTTCATCATTTGCAAGCATACACCGAAAATTTCTCGATACAAGAAAGACCAAACCAGAAAGGAATTCCTACATCTGCAGCCCATGCGGGCAAATGCCAATATTGGCGAAGGTCAAATGGGTCTTTGAACAAGTCTTTTGTCGAATGTTGGAGCGCGCATATACCAGTAACGCAACATCCATTTCCTGAAAAGATGCATGCGACGTCTGACTTTCTTGAGCCATTTCCAAATGAATAGATCGACGTTATCCAAAGCTCGTTGGTTTCTTCGTAGCTCCATACTTCAGCGCCACTGAATCCTGCGTTGGCAAGTGTTTTCGCATGCGCGTATGCTTTCAGCTTCAGTCGAGCGGTTACTGCCTGTACAACGGGATCCGCCAAATAGTCACCACACCATGCAGAAATGTCTACGAATCGTCCATCGCCATGTAAATACCAATCGACCAAGAATGCATCGGCGGAGGAGAACAGGCCCGAATGATCTACGCGCCGCACTGGATTCGAGCGGACGTATGCAAAAGTATTCGCGCCACCCAGAAGGCCAATCGCATCACTCTCAACATACCGGCCAGTCCCGGCCTCGTAATCCCGGAAATAGTTGTAGCCTAGTCCCATCTCCGCATCGAAGTATTGCCCCGGAAACCTCAACCCCAACCCAAACTGCACCGAATCCCCATCCGGATCCTGATTCGGCGTGCTGTTGCCGAACGTGTTCTGCAGGAAGTCCCACGACCACACCACGACATTGCCGGTCGGCTTCACCACCTGCCTCGGCGTCCCGAGGTGATCGGTTTCGATGTAATACAGCACCCCGCCCTTCACCACGCCGACCGGGGTCGAGTCGAGATAAATGTATTCCGCCTGCGCGACACCGGTGCCGTTGTATTCGCCGGTCAGGCGTCCGCCTTCGTCGTAGGCGAACAAGGTCGTGGTCGGCGTGCCGCTGACCGTCACCGTCTTGCCGACACGTTCGCCACGACCGCTGATCGCGTAGCTCGCACTCATGGTGGCGCTCGTGGCGCTGGCGAGGCGGTTGCGGTTGTCGTAGCCGAGCGTGAGCCCTGTTGCCGTACCGGTCTGTGTGTTGCCGTTGAGGTCGTAGGTGCGCGCGACGCCGCCGACGCTGGCGAGGTGATGGGTGCTGCCGGCATAGGTGTACGTCGTCGGTGAGGCGCCGCTGAGACTTGCGCTGGTGCGATCACCGGTCTTGTTGTAGCTGTACGCCTCCAGCGGGGATGTGGTGCCGGTCTTTGCCGTGGTCAGGCGATACAGCGGGTCGTACTGGTAGACGCGATCCGCCGTTGGCGGGGCGATCGACCCACTTGCGCTGGTGATGTCGCCCATCACGTCGACACCGAGGTCTAGCGTCAGCGCCCCCGCGGGCGTGCCGCTGATGCTGTCGATTGCGTAGTCCTGGTCGTAGGCTTTCGTTAGCGTTCGACCATTGCCGAAGGTGAGCGTCGTGAGGGGACCGAACGGCAGGTAGGCTGCGCTGCTGATCAACGACGTCGGGCGGCTACCGGTTTTCGCACCCCAGGCGATCGCCGAGATGCGGCCGAGGCTGTCGCGTGTGTAGGTGACGAGGGCGCCGCTCGGATAGGTGACCGAGGAAAGCCGGTTCGCGGCCGTGTAGGTGTATTGCGTGACGAGGCTGACCCCGCCGGTCACCTGCGTCTTCTTCAGCACGTTGCCGCGGCGGTCGTAGCAATACGTCGTGCTGCCCGAGGCATCGGTCATCTTCGTCAGGCGCCCGCTCGGGAAGGAGCCGCTGCAGCCTGTGGTGCCGTCGGCCTGGTCGTAGGCATAGGTGACGTTGAGGCTGGTGGTCGGATAGCCAATCGCGGTCAGCCGGTTCAAGCGGTCGTAGGTGTAGGTGCTGGTGACCCCGCGGTTGTCGGTCTGGCTGATGCGGTTGCCGGCGGCGTCGTAGGTGTAGCCGGTGTGGCCGGTGTCGGGGCTGTCGAGCGCGGTGAGGTTGTTGAGGCCGTCGTAGGTGTAGTTGGTGTTGAGGCCATCCGGATCGGTGACCTGGCGCAGGTTGTCGCGCGTGTCGTACGTGTAGCCGGTGGTCGCGTTCTGAGTCGCCGGATCGGATCCGGCGAGGTTCTGGATCGTCGTCTTGAGGCGATTGAGCGGGTCGACATCCTGCTCGGTGCGGATGCCGAGGCCGTCGTCCTTGAGGATGCGGTTGCCGTTGCCGTCGTAGCCATCGGCGATGCCGGTGGCGGTGATGCCGGCCGAGGTCTCGACCGCGGCATTCGCCGCGTTGAGCACCTGGGTCAACTGGCCGAGCTGGTTGTAGACGCGATGCAGCTGGCGCTTGACCGCATTGGACGGATCCTTGACCTGCTCGACCTTGCGGTGGCCGGCAGCGTCGAGGCAGTCCGCGTTGCCGACACCGCCCGGGCAGTAGTCGATCTTGTTGGCGAGGTTGTCGTTGATCTTCAGCAGACGATGGGCGTCATCGTAGGTGTATTGCAGATACGCGCCATCCGGCTGGGTCACCTTGGTGACATTGCCGACCGCGTCGTAGTCGATGTGCATCGTCGCGTCGCCCGCGCCCGGGGTTCCGCTCGCACTCGCGCGCACGATGCGGTCGGTGAGCCAGCCACGCGCGTGGTAGGTGAAGTCGGTGTAGGTGCCGTTCGCGTCCTTCATGCGCGTGACGCGGCCGTTCTTGTCGTAGCTGACGTATTCGGTGACCTGTCCGAGCGCGTTGGTGACTTTCCAGAGGTCGCCCTTGCGGTAGGTGCAGGCGCCGTTCGTGGCGCAGGTCGAATCGTCGGCCATGCGATAGGTGTAGGTCGTGGTGTCATCGAGGCCGCCCATGCCGGCATCGGTCGTCAGGCGCGCGCCGTTCGTGGAGGTGACGAGACCGACGAGTGGGCACGTGCCCGACGTGACATCGGACGCTTCGCAATAGGTCGTTTTGGTCTGACGCACGCCGGCCGGCGCGTTCGCCGAGGAACCGCAGGAGTAGCTACTTGCACCGCTGACAGCGTTATCGACCTGGCAGCGCGCGTTCGCCTGGCCACGGGTGTTGTAGTAAGCCCACTTCGTCAGCGACTCGATGGTGCCGGCGGCGTTCTTCACGCTGCGCTGATCGGGGACGCGGAAGTTCGCGTTCCACATCGTTTCGGTCGTGCGCTTTGCCGACGTCGCCGGAGGCGAGGCATCGTTCGAAGCGTCGACGCGCTTCGCTTCTAGGCCGCGCGCGTCGTAATCGTAATCAGTTGTGATGCTGTTGAAATCCGTCCAGAGATCGGGATTGCCGTTCGCGTCGTAGGTTCTCGTCCTTGTGACAACCCCGCCCGGACAAGTCGGACACGGGCGTGTAGTTGTGGTCGGCTTCACAAGTCCGTTCAATACGATCAACCCATGGGTTTCCTCCAGCCCCAGGGCATCGACAACCTTTGACTGTGCCGAGCTGATATAGCTGACACTCACTTTCGAGGCTCCACCTGCATGCTCGCTCGAAATGGCCCTGCCGGTGGAGTCGTACTCATACGTTGCAAAACGGTGCCCGTTTTCGTCTTGTATCCCCGTCAGGGCGTGCGGCCTATCGTAACCATCGGTATGTACAGGCTCGTTGTAAAGATAGGTTCGGACGGTCCCGCTTGGATCCGTTCGGGAAATCAACTCCGCAGGACCGCCAAATGCGCTGTAAGCGTATTGCGTCACGGCACCTGACGGGTCCGTCATGCGCGAAATTCGGCTCAGCGAGTCATAAGTAAACGACAGCGAACGCTGATTCGAATCCCTAACGCGCACCAGCAGGTCGGGATACGGCGCAATACTCGGTGGCGTAGTCGCATCGCTGTATTCGAGCGTCCATGCGAAGCCGTCACGATTAGTAATGGAGAGCAACCTGCCATCGGCGCCGTAGCTTTCCTGCGCATCATCCTCGTCGACATAGGACCAGCCGATGAGCTTGCCGCCCGCTCCATCGATCCTGGTCAGCTTCTCATCGACATCCGGGTCGGGGATGCCCGTCGCACCACTCATCGTGAACACGTAGGCCCGACCGTCCGCGCGATAGGCGACCATCTTGCCGGTCGATCCCCAGGGACGGATGGCCCGGTCGAAATTCGTCTGCCAATAACCGCCCATGCTGCTGACCGCGGGTGCATAGAGGCTGTTGTAGGTTCGCGTGAATTTCAATGGGAATTGGCCGACGCCGGCGTAGTCGATTTCCGTCTGGAACTTGTTTCCAACCCCCGCATTGATCGGATTTCCCACACACATACCGCCCTTGCATGGACCCTTGTTCTTCGGAAGAATTGGTGGAACCTGTCTTTCGCACAGAGCGGTTCCGGTAAGAATCACAAATTCGTCCGGGCAGATAGCGTTTCGATTGGCAACGAGATTTTGAAACAGCGGATTCGCCGGCTGCCCATTCGGTCCGATCATGTGAAGCGTGGCAACTTGATTCATAACGAGTGGCTCCAAGCCACCAATCGGCACCGCATTTATGGGGCCAGGCAGTTCGCCGCTGCCGCTGAGGTATCCCGAACAGACGTAGCTGTCGACAGCCCAATCCAGCTCTTCTCCCCAGCTTTGCACACCATACGTAGGCGGGTTGTGGTAACTCAGGTCCTCACAAATCCTGCTCGGCGTCCCATGACAGGTTTGCCCGCCCATGGAATAGCACCACTCGCCATACTTAACAGGAAGGCATTCGTGGCCAGGAATGCACTGGCTCTGCGCCGCAGCCTGTAGCGATGTCAGCATGAGGACGGCGAAAGCGCCGCGAATCCTTGCAGAGATTTCAGCTCTCATGCACTTCCTTCCTTATAGTAGTAATACCAAGCGTCGCCGCCGGTGCTGCGCGCCCGCGCCGCGACACGACGCAGCCAGACAGCATCGTATACGGGCAAATAAGTTATATATGTAGGACATTAGCTATGGAGTTTCGAATCGTGACGGCGATCACACAACGATCGTCGTTCGCGTGCGGGACGCGTCCGCTGGCAATGGAGCACATGACGCCTTCAGAAATTCTCGTCAATCGAACCCGTCGGCGAAGATCGTGTCCCCCGCCCCGATCAACACGCAGTTGGAAAACTCCGAGGTCATCAGCGCCGGGATAACGGCCGTCGTCGAGAATGCGCGCGCGAGCGCGGTGAGGTGGCGGCCTGCAGGCAGGAACTGCGCTGCCTGGTTGAAGGCGGCGTGGCCGGTCGCGTCGGTGGTCACGCTTGCGAACGTGGACGGGAACAATGTCTGGCCGCCGCCGGAGCCGCCTGCGTCGCAGCTGTCGTTGAGATAGAAGTGGATCTCGTAGGTGCTGTTCGGCACCGCGTCGAGCGTGCCGGCGACGTGGCCGACCTGGCTGCCTGCGTCCGGCACGGCCTCGGTGAGGAATGGGTGGTTGAGCAATTCGTTCGGCCCGGTGTCGGCGTCGCCCGCATCGTTGGCATTCACGCCGACCGGTGCGAGGTCGAGTGCGAGGCCGCCGTTGTGGGCGCTCGACAGGTTGCCTGCATCGACGATCGCGGCGTCGTCGACGAACAGTCCGGCGCCGCCGTTGTTGGAAATCGCGGCGGCGGTCGGCGCGAACAGCAGGCGACCGCCGACGGTGACGCCGGTGGCGTCGTTCGCGACGAGCACGCCATGTCCGCCGTTGCCGAGCGCCTGGCCCGCGATGCCGATGCCGATGCCGTTGCCGATCACCGCGGTGCCCGGAAACGGGCTGTCGAGCACGGCGACGCCGTCGCCGAGGTTGGCGCTGATCAGGTTGTCCTGGATCAGCGCGCCCGAGCTGTTCGCCGCCATCGTGATGCCGCGACCGGCGTTGGGTAGCGCGGCCGCACCGGTCGCGTCCACGCCGATGTAGTTGTTGCGGACGGTGTGCGATTGCGACAAGCCGCTGCCGGGATCGGCCGATAGGGAGAACATGAGGATCGCATCGTCACCGTTGCCGGAAATCACGTTGCGCGCCTGCGGATTCGGCGAGCTTGGCCCGCCGTTCTGCAGCGCCTGGTCGCCGACCACGTTGACGACGCTGCTGGTGCCGAACACCAGCGCCGGGCGCGCGAGCGCGATGCCGTTGCCGCGCGCCTGCGTGCCGGTGACGTCGGTGCCGATGTAGTTGCCCTGGATGAGCACGCCGCCGCTGTTGCAGAACTGCCCGACCGGGCACGTCTCTTCGCCCATCGAAATCGCGGCGCCCGCGAAGCGGTTGATCACGAGTCCGCTGAAGCGGCTGGTGTTGCCGGGACACAGGCCGGACCCGGGTATCGCCGCGCCGACGACGAACGCGTCGGTGTTGCCGGCGAAACTTCCGTCGAGTTCGATCGCGATCACGGCATTGCTGCCGGTGAACGCGGTGTTCTCGCTCGAGCCCGGCTGCGAGTAGCCGTCGAACGTGATCGGGATCCGGATCGTCGGCAATGGCGACAGGGGCTGGATCGTGTGCGGCGGCGCGCCGGCGATGTTGAACGTGATCGTGTGCCGCGCGCACTGGCTGCCCGCGGTGACCTGGTGCGAATTGGCGTCGAGCATCGCCTGGCGCAGGCTGCCGGCACCGCTGTCGGCGGTGTTGGTGACGACGTACGTATCCGCCATCGCGGACATGCAGCCGATGGCCAGCAGCGCGGCGGCGACATGGCGCGTGAAGGCGCCGGGTGCACGGCGTGTCGTCGCGCGAAGGCGTGACGCAGTAAATGGGCAATCACTCATCGGGATGTTCCGTGCAGCGGTATGAATTGAAATCGCGCGGGAGCCGTGGAAGCACCGGTCCCGGCACGCTTGCAGGCAGGGATGACCTGCAAGCGCGCCGGTGCTGCGCTCAGCGCAGCATGACCAGCATCTCGATCTCGCCGGTGGCGCTGTCGAGTTTCTGCATCGCCTTGCCGATCACGGTGCCGGGTGCCGGCATCGCGGGTGCGCGCATCGCGCGACCCGGCCGCGACGAGGAGACGAGCAGGTCGCCGGCGCGGATCGGGCCGTTCTCCGACGTCACCTTCACCGGCACGCGGCCACTCAGCGCGAGCCGCGGCATGCCCTTAGCGGCGGATTCTTCCGCGGTCGTCGTGTTGAGCGACACGCCGGGCTTGGTCGAAATCACGCCGCCGACCGAGTGGCTGTTCGGGCGCGACGACAGGCGGAACGATTGGCCGTCGTCTTCGTCGATCTCGACGACGTCGCCGGGTTCCAGCTTCTCGCTGAAGGGCACGTACTCGGCGACGTCGGCGCCACCGGCGTTGTAGTCGCCGTTGGCGAACACCGAACCGTTGCCGTTGACGCGGAACACGTCGGTCGAGGGCGTGCCGGAACTCGCGATGATGAGGTTGCCGATCGTGTCGTTGCGGATGTTCATCACGCTCTGGCATGCGCCGGCGCTGTTGCACGAGATGCTGTCGGTCGCGAGCAGGCCGCCTTCGGCCCACACGCCGGTGCTGCCGACGCCATGCACGCCGATGTTGCCGAGGCCGCGCACGCCGTCGCTGTTGGTGCTGGTGCCGCGCACGCCCGCGCTGCTGGTGCTTTCACCGTTGACGCCGGGGCCGCCGGGCGAGCTGCCGGCGACCGCCGAGAAGCCGGAGTTGCTCGTGATGACGCCCTTGATCGCACTGCCGCCATCGGCATTCTCGATCTGGAACGACGGCGCGGAACCGGTGTTGACGACGCGCGCGAACGGCATCGGCAGGCCCATCGCGTACGGTGCCGCGGTCAGCGCCTGGCGCGGCGCGAGCGTGGTGTAGCTGCCGCCGCCGGCATGGCGCACGTGCACCTCGATCCATTTGACCTGGCCGTTGTAGGTGGCCGCGCCGAAGTCGACGAGCGTGTTGACGAGGCCGCCATTCACGACCACGCCGGTCTTGGTGACGGTCTGCACCGCGCTGCCGCCGGAGGCGACCGTGAACAGCGCGAACTCGAAATCATACGCGCCGCTGGCGGGCACGCCGGCATCGGCGAACGTGCCTTGGTAGGTGATGGCGGAACCGAGCGTCTGCGCGGACGCGCTGCCGGCGGCGGCGAGGAACATGCAGGCGACGAGCGTCGCGCGGACAAGTGGGGAAACACGCATGGTGCACTCCTTGGAAAAGGTCGAAAGGGTGTAATCAGAAGGAATCGAAACCGTTGGCGAAGATGACGTCGCCGAGCAGGCCGCCGACCGGTGCCCAGAACCCGTCGACGATGACGAAGCCCGCGCCGGACAAGGTCGACGTGGCGGCCTGTCCGATCGTGCTGCTGATCTGGAAATTTCCGCCGGCGATGGGGCTGCCGCCGCCCGCGATGACGACGGCCTTGATGTCGTAGGGGCCGCCGCTCGACTGCGCATGCGCCTGCAATACGAACGCACTGCCGAGTGACCATGCGACCAGGGCCGCCCACGTACTCATTTGCTTCATTGCCGATCTCCTCTCGATGCGCTTCCTGCAAGCCGCGTTGGGGGCCGTCCGGGCGCCGGGGGAAGCGCATCGGAACGGTCTACCCTGTTGGAACCGCAAAGCGCGCCGGATCCGGCCATCGCCGCCGCCGACGGCAGCGGGGGCACGGCGGGTTGGGTATCATCCGGGCATGACTGGAGTGGACCCCGCGGTTCCGAGCGATCCGGTGCACTGGGATGCGACGCTGTCGCCGGACGTGTGCGTGCTCGCCGATCGCCTGATGCCGCTGTTCCACGCCGACCTCAAGCGGCTCGCGCATCGCGAGCGTGGCCGGGTCAGTGCCGGTGCGACGCTGCAGACGACGGCGCTCGTGAACGAGGCCTACCTCAAGTTGCGCGGCAGCAAGGGCTGGAACACCGACGAACATTTCCTGCGCGCGGCCGCGCTCGCGATGCGCCATGCGCTGGTCAGCCACGCCGTCGCGAAGCTGGCGGAGAAGCGCGGCGACGGCGCCGTGCACGTGCCGATCACCGCGGCCCTTGATGTCGCCGCCGACGACGACGCGACCCTGGTCGCGCTCAACGATGCGCTCGCGAGGCTCGCGAAGGATTCGCTGCGCCTGGCGCAGGTGGTCGAATGCCGCTACTTCGCCGGTTACGACGACGCCGAAACGGCGCGCGCGCTCGACATCTCCGAACGAACGGTGCGGCGCGACTGGACGCTCGCGCGCG
>Ga0209023_10004676_pt1 | contig 15434 bp, 9 predicted proteins | sample LakOneMetagenome_FD_187468 | JGI IMG/M metagenome (GOLD analysis project Ga0209023, IMG submission 187468) | Freshwater and sediment microbial communities from Lake Erie, Canada (SPAdes) (version 2) | ecosystem: Environmental > Aquatic > Freshwater > Lentic | place: Lake Erie, Canada | collected... | reverse complement strand
CCGCCCGGCGGCCCTGGATGCCATGGCATCATTAGCGCCGAGCGATCGAGTGAAGATCATCGCTGAGATCAAACGTGCCAGCCCGTCGCGAGGGACATTGGCGGACATCGTCGATCCCGCGGCCCTGGCCTCGTCCTATGAATCGGGCGGCGCGAGCGCTATCAGCGTATTGACAGAAGGTCGACGATTCCTCGGGACTCTGGCAGATCTCGAACATGTTCGGGCAGCAGCCAGCATTCCGGTGCTGCGCAAGGACTTCATCGGAACGCCGTACCAGGTCTTCGAAGCACGGGCGGCGGGTGCCGACATGGTGCTCTTGATCGTGGCGGCGCTCGACCAAAGCGTTCTGTTGAGCCTGCACGAACTCATCCGCGAGCTCGGCATGACCGCACTGGTAGAAACGCACAGTGCGGATGAAGTCGGCCGAGCCCTCGACATCGGAGCGAACCTCGTGGGCGTCAACGCCCGTGACCTGTCCGACTTCTCCCTCGACCAGAACCTGTTCGGTTCCCTGGCCGACCGCATCCCGTCCGGCGTCGTTCGCGTCGCTGAATCCGCCGTCAAGACCGCTGCCGACGTCGCGCACTATCGCGCTGCCGGTGCGGATGTCGTTCTTGTCGGTGAAGCGCTCGTCACGAGCGACCCTATCCGAACCCTCTCTGAGTTTTTGGCGGTCTGAATGTCCCTGTTAAGCCTGCAGAACGGCCCGTACTTCGGTGAATTCGGCGGACGCTTCGTTCCCGAATCCCTCGTCGCGGCCCTCGATGAATTGACCGCCGAGTACGAGGTCGCCAAGAAGGATCCGGCCTTCGCCGCTGAGCTGATGGAGCTGCACCGCAGCTACACCGGTCGGCCCTCCGTGATCACCGAGGTGCCGCGCTTCGGCGCGCACGCCGGCGGTGCGCGCATCATCCTCAAGCGCGAGGACCTGAACCACACCGGTTCCCACAAGATCAACAACGCGCTTGGGCAGGCGCTGCTTACCAAGCGCATCGGCAAGAGCCGGGTCATCGCTGAAACCGGCGCCGGCCAGCACGGGGTGGCAACAGCCACTGTCGCCGCCCTGTTCGGGCTGGACTGTGTCGTGTACATGGGTGAGGTCGACACCGAGCGCCAAGCACTGAACGTGGCCCGGATGCGGCTGCTGGGTGCCGAGGTCGTGCCGGTGAAGACCGGTTCGCGCACCCTCAAGGACGCGATCAACGACGCCATGCGCGACTGGGTCACGAACGTGGAAAACACCAATTACATCTTCGGAACTGTTGCCGGACCGCATCCCTTCCCGAGCATGGTGAGGGACTTTCAAAAGATCATCGGTGAAGAAGCCCGTCAGCAGGTCCTCGACCTCACGGGCAAGCTTCCGGATGCTGTCACGGCGTGCGTGGGCGGCGGCTCGAATGCGATGGGAATCTTCCACGCGTTCCTCGATGACCCTGATGTGGCCCTCTACGGCTACGAGGCTGCCGGCGACGGCGCGGAGACGCCGCGTCACGCGGCCACCATCACCAAGGGGCGTCCCGGTGTGCTGCACGGTGCCCGCAGCTTTCTGCTGCAGGACGATGACGGGCAGACGGTGGATTCGTATTCCATCTCCGCCGGCATGGATTACCCGGGTGTCGGACCGGAACACGCCTGGCTCTCCAGCATCGGACGGGCCAACTACCTGCCGATCACGGACGACGAGGCTATGTCCGCCCTGCGCCTGCTCAGCCAAACCGAGGGAATCATCCCGGCCATTGAATCTGCGCACGCCCTCGCCGGGACGCTCGCGCTCGGGCGGGAACTGGGTCCGGACGCAACCATCCTGGTGAATCTCAGCGGTCGCGGGGACAAAGACATGCAGACCGCAGCTCAGTACTTTCAGCTGTTCGACGAAGGGTCGGTGCAGTCATGAACGCCGGCACGGGCAACATCACCAGCAGCGTCGAGAAGACGATCGCCCTTCGTCGGCAAGCCGGCAGCGGGGCGCTGATCGGCTACCTTCCCGTGGGTTTCCCCAACCTCACCGAGAGCATCGATGCCGCCGTGGCCCTGGCGGCCAACGGCGTCGACGTGATCGAACTCGGGTTGCCGTATTCCGATCCGGTCATGGACGGCCCGGTCATCCAAGCGGCCACGCAGCAGGCGCTGGCCGGCGGGTTCCGGCTGAGTCAGGGGTTCGAGGCGGTGGCCGCGATCACCGCCCAGGTGAACATCCCGGTTCTGGTCATGACGTACTGGAATCCCGTCGTTCAGTACGGCGTGGAGCGCTTTGCCGATGACCTGATCGTCGCGGGCGGCGCGGGACTCATCACTCCGGATCTGATTCCCGACGAGGGCAAGGCCTGGATCACCGCGAGCGAGCGCACCGGTCTGGACCGCGTGTTCCTCGCGGCGCCTTCCTCCTCGGATGCCCGCCTCGACCAGGCCATTACGGCCAGTCGCGGATTCGTCTACGCCGTTTCGACCATGGGTACAACCGGTGCTCGGGCGGGCGTTGATTCTGCCGCACGCGTTCTGGTGGAGCGTCTCCGCGCCGCCGGTTCGACGAGTGCCTGCGTGGGCCTGGGTATCTCCACGCCCGAACAGGTGCGCGAGATCCTCGGTTATGCCGATGGTGCAATCGTGGGTTCAGCCCTGGTGAAAGCCCTCGCGGATGGCGGTGTCGGAGCGGTTGCCGCGCTGGCACGCGCCCTGTCAGAAGGCACCGAGAACATCCGTCCGATTTCCTGACCATCGCGTCGAAAAACAAGAATCTACGATAAGTTGACCGGGGCGCATCACCTGCGCCCCCGCTGTGCCCGTAACCCCGGAAGGTAATACTGAGTTGTCTATGCCCTTGAGCATCCCGAGTCCCGAGTGGAGTTTCTTCGACCTGGGACCGTTCCGCATCCACGCATACGCGCTTTGCATCCTCGCCGGAATCATTCTTGCAACGGCCATCACCTCGCGTCGGCTCAGCAAGCGCGGCGGCGAGCCGGGCGTGGTGCTGGACATCATCCTCTGGGCCGTTCCCTTGGGCATCGTGGGAGCGCGGATTTATCACGTGCTCACGCACCCGGGTGACTATTTCTATGACGGTGCGAACCTGTGGGAGGTTTTCGCAATTTGGAACGGCGGCAACGCCATCTTCGGCTCCCTGCTCGGTGGAGCCGTCGGTGCCTGGATCGGATGCCGGTTGTCGGGCATCCGCTTTTGGTCCTTCGTCGATGCCGTCGCCCCGGCGATGCTGATCGCTCAGGCCGTCGGTCGCCTCGGCAACTGGTTCAACCATGAGCTCTACGGGGTCCCCACCACGCTCCCGTGGGGACTTGAGATCGACGCATCCAACGCCGCATACCCGGTGGGGCTGCCCGTCGGCACGCTCTTCCACCCGATGTTCCTGTACGAAATGATCTGGAACGTGATCGGTGTTGTCGTCATTCTGATGCTGGAACGTCGGATCAACCTGCGCTGGGGCAAGGCCTTCGCCGTCTACCTCATCTGGTACGGCGTGGGTCGGAGCTTCTTCGAAGCCATCCGCATCGACCCGAGTGAATATTTCTTCGGGATCCGCACAAACATCTGGGCCGCTTACGCCGCGATCCTGCTCGGCATCATCATCTTCCTCGTGCAGCGACGCGTGCATCCCGGATCCGAACTGAGTGTTTACGTTCCGGGCCGGGAATGGAAAGCACCCGTGGCTGAGGTAGAATCGCAGGACACAGATTCGGACCTTGAGGATCACGGCGCTGAAGCCGACGGAACCGCAGCATCGAACGCACCCACAGCCACAAGCACTCGCGGGTAGCGACTGTTCAACCCACGTAACCCAGCCAGGCAACCCCCTCACCCGGCCCACGGTACGATTCCGGTCTTGGGTGGCCGTTTTTTTCCCCCTCCAGCGGGCCAGCGTTGTCCCTTCCTGCAAGTCGTTTCGTGAGGACGGTCTCAATGACGCAGAAAGCTCTCTCTTCAAAATTCAGCGCCATGCCGCCGAAGCAGGGTCTGTACGACCCGGCTTTGGAGCATGATGCCTGTGGGCTGGCGATGGTCGCGACACTTCGTGGCACCCCCGGCCACGACATCATCACCCTGGCGCTCGACGCACTGCGTAACCTCGAGCACCGGGGGGCGGTGGGCTCGGATGCCGGTACCGGAGACGGTGCCGGAATCGTCACGCAGATTCCGGATGCTTTTCTGCGGGCGGTCACGGATTTCGACCTGCCGGCGGACGGGCGGTACGCAGTGGGCAACGTCTTCCTCCCGACGGATCCCACCGCACGCACGAGCATCAAGCGTGCGATCAACCGCAAGGCCGGTGAAGAGAACCTCGAGGTCATCGGATGGCGTGAGGTTCCGGTACGCCCCGAAGAACTCGGCAACCTGGCGCGCGCGGCGATGCCGGCCATCCAGCAGTTGTTCCTGAAGAGCAGCATCACCGATGAGGAAGGGAACACGCTCGGCGGCATTGCCCTCGACCGTCAGGCGCTCCGCCTTCGCAAGCGCGCCGAGCGCGAGTTGGAACTCTACTTCCCGTCCCTGTCCTGCCGAACCCTGGTCTACAAGGGCATGGTGACATCGCTTCAGCTCGAACCGTTCTACCCGGATCTGTCTGACGAACGGTTCATGACGACGTTGGCGCTCGTGCATTCGCGCTACTCCACGAACACCTTCCCGTCGTGGCCGCTGGCCCAGCCGTTCCGGATGATCGCGCACAATGGCGAGATCAACACGGTGCAGGGAAACCGAAACTGGATGAGCGCGCGCCAGTCGCAGCTCGAGTCGGTGGAGCTCGGCGATCTGGCGCCGCTGTTGCCGATCGTCACTCCGGGTGGCAGCGACTCGGCGTCCTTCGATGAGGTCGTGGAGCTGCTCAGCCTGTCCGGACGATCCCTGCCGCACGCGGTGATGATGATGATGCCTGAGGCCTGGGAAAACCAACCGGAACTCGACTCCCGTCGACGCGACTTCTACGAGTACCACTCCATGCTCATGGAACCGTGGGACGGTCCGGCCGCCATTGTGTTCACCGACGGTTCCCTGGTGGGAGCGACCCTCGACCGGAACGGACTGCGTCCGGGTCGGTACCTGATCACCGACGACGGTCTGGTGGTTCTCGCCAGTGAGATCGGGGTGCTCGATATCGACCCGAGCCGCGTCGTGCGCAAGGGCCGCCTGCGTCCGGGAAAGATGTTCCTCGTCGACACCGTCGCCGGCCGCATCATCGAAGACGACGAGATCAAGGATGAGCTCTCGGCGAGCAAGCCCTGGGGCGAGTGGCTGGACGCCGGCCGCATCAACCTGAAAGACCTTCCCGAGCGGGAGCACATCGTGCACCCGCCGGCATCCGTTGTTCGTCGTCAGCGCACCTTCGGCTACACCGAGGAGGAAGTTCGCATCCTGCTGGCGCCGATGGCCCGCGCCGGCGCCGAACCGCTCGGAGCCATGGGTTCCGATACACCGATCGCGGTGCTGAGCGACCGTCCGCGGCTGATGTTCGACTACTTCGCCCAGCAGTTCGCACAGGTCACCAACCCGCCGCTCGACTCCATCCGCGAAGAGGTCGTCACCTCGCTGAAGCTCGGACTCGGACCGGAACGGAACCTGCTGTTGGCCGGACCGGAGCATGCCCGCCAGGTTGTGCTCGACTTCCCGGTGATCGACAACGACGAACTGGCCAAGATCCAGCACATCGACCCGGTCATCGGCAGCCGCACGACCACGACGATCCGTGGCCTGTACCGGTTCGAAGAGGGTCCCGATGCCCTCGCGAACCGGATCGACGCCCTGTGCCGCGAGGTGGATGACGCTATCGAACACGGTGCGCTGTTCATCGTGCTCTCAGACCGGGATTCGAACAAGGATCTGGCGCCGATCCCGTCGTTGCTGATGATCGCGGCCGTGCATCACCACCTCATCCGCACGGAGAACCGGATGAAGGTCGGAATCGTCGTCGAGGCCGGGGACGTGCGTGAGGTGCACCACGTGGCCACGCTGATCGGCTACGGCGCATCCGCCGTCAACCCGTACCTGGCCATGGAATCGTGCGAGAATCTCGTGCGCAGCGGCATCATCACCAACGTCACGCCGGAAAAGGCCGTGAGCAACCTCATCAAGTCCCTGGGCAAGGGCGTGCTCAAGATCATGTCCAAGATGGGCATCTCCACCGTGTCGTCCTACGCCGGTGCCCAGGCCTTCGAGGCCATCGGCCTCAGCCAGGCCTTCGTCGATCAGTACTTCACCGGAACGACGACGAAGCTCGGCGGAGTGGGAATCGACGTGATTGCCGCGGAAAACCTGCAGCGCCACGCCGTCGCTTACCCCCTCGACGCCGCCGTCACGGCGCACGAGCGGCTGCTCACCGGCGGTGAATACCAGTGGCGTCGCGACGGCGCACCGCACCTCTTCAATCCGGAGACGATTTTCCGGCTGCAGCATTCCACGCGAACGCGTCGCTACGACATCTTCCGTGAGTACACAAAGCTTGTGGACGACCAGTCCGAATCTCTGATGACGCTGCGCGGCATGTTCACGTTCAACACCGGTTCCCGGCGCCCGGTGCCCCTCGACGAGGTCGAGTCGGTAGCGTCCATCGTGAAGCGGTTTTCCACCGGCGCGATGAGCTATGGTTCCATTTCGCCGGAAGCCCACGAAACACTCGCGATCGCCATGAACAAGCTTGGTGGTCGCTCCAATACCGGCGAAGGTGGAGAAGACCTCGATCGGTTGCTCGACCCGGAACGCCGCAGTGCCGTCAAGCAGGTGGCGTCGGGTCGGTTCGGGGTGACGAGCATGTACCTCACCCATGCCGACGACATTCAGATCAAGCTTGCGCAGGGTGCCAAGCCCGGCGAGGGAGGTCAGCTTCCGCCGAACAAGGTGTACCCGTGGATCGCCCGCACCCGCAACGCGACGGCCGGGGTCGGCCTCATCTCCCCGCCGCCGCACCACGACATCTATTCGATCGAAGACTTGAAACAGCTCATCTTCGACCTCAAGCGGGCCAACCCGAAGGCGCGAATCCACACGAAGCTGGTGAGCCAGTCCGGCATCGGCGCTGTTGCAGCCGGAGTGGCCAAGGCACTGTCCGACGTGATCCTGATCAGCGGACACGACGGGGGAACGGGCGCCAGCCCGCTGAACTCGCTCAAGCACGCGGGAACACCGTGGGAGCTGGGCCTCGCCGAGACGCAGCAGACCCTGATGCTCAACGGCATGCGCAGCCGCGTCGTCGTGCAGGTGGACGGACAGCTGAAGACCGGTCGTGACGTGATCATCGGCGCGCTCCTCGGCGCCGAGGAGTTCGGGTTCGCATCCGCTCCCCTGGTCGTGGAGGGGTGCATCATGATGCGCGTCTGCCACCTGGACACGTGTCCCGTGGGTGTCGCAACGCAGAACCCGGAGCTGCGTAAACGGTTCACGGGCAAGGCCGAACACGTGATCAATTTCTTCGAGTTCATCGCCCAGGAGGTGCGCGAGTATCTTGCCGAGTTCGGCTACCGCAGCCTCGACGAGGTGATCGGCCATCGCGAGCTGCTTGACGTGAATCGGGCCATGAAGCATTGGAAGGCGTCCGGCCTCGACCTGGCACCGATTCTGGTGGGTCCGGACTTCTCCGAGTCCGAGCCGCGCCAACACTCGGTCAACCAGGAGCACGAGCTGGAACTGCACTTCGATAATGAACTGATTCGTCGTAGCGCGAGTGTTCTCGAGCACGGCGGAAAGGTGAAGATCGAGCTGCCGATCCGGAACACGGAGCGCGCGGTGGGCACGATGCTGGGCAACCAAGTCACCCTTCGGCACGGCCAGCACGGATTGCCGAACGGTTCGATCGAGGTCGCCCTCCGCGGTTCTGCCGGGCAGTCATTCGGTGCCTTCCTTCCCAGTGGAATCACGCTGCGACTGGAAGGAGATTCCAATGACTATGTGGGCAAGGGCCTCTCCGGCGGACAGATTGTCGTTTTGCCCGATCGGGACAGTGTTTTTTCGGCCGAAGACAACGTCATCGCCGGCAACGTCATCGGTTACGGCGCAACCCAGGGCAGTATGTTCATCCGCGGCATGGTCGGGGAGCGATTCCTCGTTCGCAACTCCGGTGCCATCGCCGTGGTCGAGGGTGTGGGCGACCATGCCCTCGAGTACATGACCGGCGGGCTTGCGCTCATCCTGGGCAGTACGGGTCGCAACCTCGGCGCCGGAATGTCGGGGGGAACGGCGTACATCTACGGCCTTCAGTCGGAGCGGGTCAACCTCAACGCCCTGGAGTCCGGCGAACTCACGCTGTCGCCCGTCGGCAGCGCCGACCGGGAGATCATCCGTGACCTCCTGGAGCAACACCGCGACCAGACGCAATCCACGCTCGCCGAGCGTATGCTGGCCGATTTCGAAGAAACTATGAAGACTTTTGTCAAGGTACTGCCCCGCGACTACGCGGCCGTGCTGGCAACCCGGCAAACCGCCGTCGATGAGGGACTCGATCCCGATGGCGACGTTGTCTGGAACCGAATTTTGGAGGTAACCAATGGCTGATCCGAAGGGATTCCTGAAGACCACCGAACGAGAGCTTCCGGCTCGTCGACCGGTGTCAATCCGCTTGATGGACTGGAAAGAGGTTTACGAACAGGGCGACTCCGCCGTGCTCAAGACCCAGGCCGGCCGCTGCATGGACTGTGGCGTTCCGTTCTGCCATCAGGGCTGCCCGCTCGGTAACCTGATTCCCGAGTGGAACGATTTGGTGTGGCGCGATGAAGGTCGCCAGGCGATCGAACGCCTGCACGCCACGAACAACTTTCCGGAGTTCACCGGCCGGCTCTGCCCTGCACCGTGCGAGTCCTCGTGCGTCCTCGGCATCAATCAGCCGGCGGTCACGATCAAGCAGGTTGAAGTATCAATCATCGATCAGGCCTTCGCCAAGGGCTGGGTGCAGCCGCAGCCACCCGGGCGTCTCACGGGTAAGACCGTCGCAGTGGTCGGATCCGGTCCGGCGGGCCTCGCCGCAGCCCAGCAGCTCACCCGGGCCGGCCACACCGTGGCTGTCTTCGAGCGCGATGACCGGATCGGTGGTTTGCTGCGCTACGGCATCCCGGACTTCAAGATGGAAAAGAAGCACATCGAACTGCGCCTCGCGCAGATGACCGCCGAGGGCACCCGCTTCCGCGCCGGTGTCAACATCGGCGTGGACATCACCTGGGCCGACCTGCGGGCGCGCTATGACGCGGTCGTGGTCGCCACCGGCGCCATGGTCCCACGCGATCTACCCATCCCCGGCCGCGACCTCGCCGGCGTTCATTTCGCCATGGAATACCTCGTGCAGCAGAACAAGATCGGTGCCGGCGGCAGCATCGCCGATCAGATCACGGCTGAGGGAAAGCACGTCGTCGTCCTCGGCGGCGGCGACACCGGTGCGGACTGCATCGGGACCGCGCACCGTCAGCTCGCCGCATCCGTCACCAACCTCGCGATCGGCAAGCAGCCCGGCACGAACCGTGCCGACAACCAGCCGTGGCCCCTGTCTCCGACCCTGTTTGAGGTGACGAGTGCCCATGAAGAGGGCGGCACCCGCGAATACCTCGCATCCACGGTGGAGTTCCTGTCCAATGAGGTCGGTGAGGTGCGTGCCATTCGTATTGCCGAGACCGAGTACCTCGATGGGCGTCGCGTTCCCAAGGCGGGGACCGAGCGGGAAATCCCGGCGGACCTGGTCTTGCTCGCACTCGGATTCACCGGACCGGAGTCGGACGAGCTCGGACACCAGTTGCAGCTCCCCTTCTCAGACCGGGGTACTGTCGAACGTGGCAGTGACTACCAGACCAGCCACGAAGGTGTTTTCGTCGCCGGCGATGCCGGTCGAGGACAATCCCTGATTGTCTGGGCAATCGCGGAGGGTCGTGCCGCTGCGGCAGCGGTCGACACCTTCCTCGAAGGCGAGACCCAGCTTCCGGCTCCGGTTAAGCCCAACGACCACGCTTTTTCCCTGTAAAACATGTCCTTCCCGTTATCAGTACTGCTTCACAATGCACCCACGGGTGCGGAAACCGGAGATCCACCAGCATGAGACGCGCCAAAATCGTCGCAACCCTCGGGCCGGCAGCCGCCAGCTATGAGCAGATCAGGGCGCTCATCGACGCGGGCGTTGACGTCTGCCGGATGAACCTCAGCCACGGTAACTACCAGGTGCACGAGAGTGTGTACGCCAACGTTCGCAAGGCCGCTAACGATTCCGGACGGGCAGTCGCCGTGATGGTCGACCTCCAGGGACCCAAGATCCGTCTGGGCAAGTTTGAGGGCGGACCGTACGACCTGGCCGTCGGCGACATCTTCAAGATCACCACCGAAGACGTGCTCGGCACCAAGGAACTGTCCGGAACAACGTTCAAGGGGCTCCCGAACGACGTCAGCCCGGGCGACTTCCTGCTCATCGATGATGGCAAGGTCAAAGTTCAGGTCGTTGAGTCTGACGGGGTCGTCGTGACCACCAAGGTGATCGTGGCCGGCCCGGTGTCCAACAATAAGGGCATCAACCTGCCCGGCGTCGCGGTCAACGTGCCCGCCCTGTCGGAGAAGGACGAAGCTGACCTGCGTTGGGGCCTTCGCCTCGGCACGGACCTCATCGCGCTGTCCTTCGTACGCAGCGCAGAGGATATCGTGCGCGTCCACGAAATCATGGCCGAGGAAGGACGCCGCGTTCCCGTCATCGCCAAGATCGAGAAGCCCCAGGCCGTCGAGAACCTTGAAGGAATCGTCGACGCCTTCGACGCGATCATGGTCGCTCGAGGAGACCTCGGTGTTGAGCTGCCGCTCGAGGCCGTTCCGATCGTGCAAAAGCAGGCCGTGGAGATCGCCCGCCGGATGGCGAAGCCGGTCATCGTCGCCACTCAGATGCTGGAATCCATGATCTTGAGTCCGGTTCCGACCCGCGCTGAGACCTCCGACGTCGCCAATGCCGTTCTTGACGGTGCCGACGCCGTGATGCTGAGCGGTGAAACCAGCGTGGGTGAGTATCCCGTCGTCACGGTGCAGACCATGGCTCGGATCGTTGAATCCACCGAGACCCACGGGCTCGAGCGAATCGGCAAATTGACCAACCGTCCGCGCACGCAGGGTGGCGCCATCACACTCGCTGCGATCGAGGTCGCTGAGTTCGTCGAGGCCAAGTACCTCTGCATCTTCACCGAGTCCGGAGACTCGGCCCGCCGAATGTCGCGCCTGCGCTCCAAGATACCCATGCTCGCCTTCACCCCGGACGCCGGAATCCGCCGTCGGCTGGCACTCACCTGGGGCGTGCAGACCTACCTTGTCGATCCGGTCACGCACACCGACGCAATGTTCGGACAGGTCGACGACCTGCTGCTGAGCCAGGGACTTGCCGAAATCGGAGACAAGGTCGTTGTCATCTCCGGTTCCCCTCCCGGAATCGTTGGCTCGACGAACGACATCCGCGTGCACCGAGTGGGCGACGCCCACAACGAGCTCGCACCGGCGTACGTCAAGAACTAGAGGCCGCTTCACCTCGGCCAACACAGGCCCCGCTTCGTATCACTCGATACGAAGCGGGGCCTGTGTTCGTTGCCGGAAAGCGGGCGTTGCCGGAAAGCGGGCGCGGATGCGTGCGCCGTGACGCTAGCCGATCAGGCTGGGGCGCAGATCGCGCAGCGTACGAAAGTGAGTCATGCGCGTTACCCCGATGGCGGTCAGGACCAGAGCGCCGCCGAGCCAGATCAGCAGCACACCGGCGTCTGCCCAGGCGGCCGCCGGGCTGCCGCCGTACATCAGCTGCCGGATGCCGTCCACGGCGTACGTCATCGGAACGACATGGTGCAGCCAGTCCAAAGGGGCGGGCAGGGTCTGCCAGGGAAAAGTGCCCCCGGCCGTGACGAGCTGAACGACCATGAGCACGAGCCCGATGAATTGGCCCACACTGCCGAGCCAGACATTGAGCGCGAGGATGATTGCCGCAAACGTCAGTGCGGCCAGGGCCATCATGGCGTAGGTGCCGAGGGGGTTGTGCACGGTGAAGTGCAGGGCGCCGGCCACGATCGTAAAGAGGGCGGCCATCTGCGCCATTCCGAGCAGCGCAGGGGTGAGCCAGCCGGCCACGGTGATCCTGATCGGCGAGTGGAGGGCGGTGATGGCCCGGCGCGAAACGGGCTTGACGATCAGGAACAGGGCATAGATCCCGATCCATCCGGCGAGGCTCACGAAGAACGGAGCGAGGCCGGCGCCGTATGTGCCGGCCGATGTCACGGCGGCTGTGCTGAGATCCACGGGGTCGGCGATGGTCGCACTCTGCAGGTCTTGCAGGCCGGAGTCGGATTCCGGGATCGTCTCCATGCCGACGTGCAGGCCGTCCCGGAGCGTGGCCGCCCCGGTCTGGAGGTCATCGAGTCCGTCATGGAGGGTGATCGTGCCCGACGCGAGGCTGACGGCGCCTGACGCCAGACCGGCGGCACCCGCCGCCGCCGTGTCGGCCCCGGCATGCACGGCGGCGGCGCCGGTTGCCAGGGTCTGCGCGCCGGTGGCCGTCTCCGTGGCCCCAGCCGCGGTCCTGCCCGCTCCCGCCTGTAGCTGGGCGGTGCCGGCGTGCAGCAGGCTGGCGGCGGAGGCTGACCGCTCGGCACCGTCCGCCACGGTCTGCGCGGCCGACACGATACTGGTTGCCTGGGTGTCGAGTGCCTGCAGCGTGGTGTCCGTGCTCGCCAGCGACGTTGCCGGCTCGTCGAGCAGGGCTAGTACGGCGTCGATCTGCGTGCCCGTCAGTCCGTCCGCCTGGAGCTGAGCGCGCACACCCTCCCGCGCCACTGTGAGGGAGCGGTCGGCCGCGGTCGTGGACACGGTGGCCGCCTGGTGCGCCGCCGCGAGCCCGGAGAGTGCGTTGTGCAGGCTGTCGGCGGCCTGTGACACCTGCTGGGTGCCGGCGGCAACCCGGCTGCTGCCATCGGCCAGAGTTGCTGCCGCGTCGGTAACCTGCTCGATTCCGTCGGAGACGGCCGCAGTGGCCGCTGCCACTGCCGTGCTGCCGGTGGCAAGCGTTCCGGTGCCGTCGGCGAGGTCGGTGAGGCCCGCGGCAAGGTCGTTGGCGCCGCGTGATAGCTGCGCGGCACCGTCAGACAATCGGGAAGTCCCCGTGGCGGCGGCGTCGGCACCGTCCACCACCTGGGTGGCGCCATCCGTTGCGGTGACGAGCTGTGACCGGATCGTGGAGAGGCCGATCAGAAAACTTCCGGCGGCCTCCCGGTTGACTTTCTGGGTGATGGCCGCGCGCAGGGTTTTTACGGCCTGGGTGCCGATGCTGGACGCCAGATAACTCGTGGAGTCGTTGGTGGAGAGTGTGATGGTGGCCCGGCGTGGTGCAGTCCCGGCGGCGGACGCAATCGCGGCCGAGAAGTCGGCCGGAATCGTCACACTGAAATCGTAGGTGGAGTTCGCGACGCCCTTCTGTGCGACTGTTCCTGACACCCGGTGCCACTGGAAGCTGCCGTCATTGATGAGCTGGGTGGCCACCTCGTCGCCGTAGTTGTGCGGATCGCCGTCCACGCTTGCTCCGGTATCGGCCATCACGAGTGCCACGGGAACGCGGTCCAGGCCCGCATAGGGATCCTGATTGGCCCAGAGGTAGAGCCCGCCGTAGAGAACGGGAACCAGCAGGAGCGCAGCCAGGGCGATGCGAGACATCACGGTGGATGTGAGTCGGGCCAGCTCCGCACGGACCATCGCGAAGATCTTCATCGGGCAACCGCTTCGTCGCGCAGAATCGAACCGATGGCATGTGCCGAGGCATCACCGGCAATAGCCAGCACGGCGTATCCACGAGCGGCCAGGCTTTCGAGCAACGGCCACCACTCCAGCGGCTCGCCGCCGTGTCGATCGGGGGAACAGACCACGAGGGCGTCGACGCCAGTGCGGATGACGGCAAGTTCGGTGAGCAGACGGATGCGTCGGATCGGAGCCAGATCGGCCATGGCCGAGTTTCCGTCACCGCTCAGATCGAGGCTGTCGAGAAGCGCACCCACCCGGGACCGTGTGCCCCAGAGCCCGGCGAACATCAATTCTTCGGCCACGACCTGGGCCACGGTGACGTCGTCGGCCGGCTCGCAGACCCCGGGCGCATCCACGAGGGCGATGCGACGCCGCAGCGCCGAGTAGTTGGCCGTGCCGTCGATGGTCACGGTGCCGGTATCGGCGCGCATCCGACCGCTCGCGATCAACCCCAGCACCGTGGGACGGCGCTCGGTTTCCGCGCGAGCCAGGGTGACCGCACCGGAGACGAACTCAAGGCTGGTGGACGGCAACGAGGAGCCGTGGGCCCCTTTGCTGACCGTGCTGAGGATGACGCGCATGGGGTGTGTGCCTGTCTGTGAATTGCGGAAGGAAGCCCTGTCCGGAAAAATCAGACGTGCGACGGTGCACCACGGCTGTGAGTAAATATACTGACTAGTCAGTACAGAATCAAGGGGAGGCGGAAATGGTCCGTGTAACGGGAACCAAAAGATCCATTCTGGACGCAGCATTGGCCCTGGCGGCTGAGCAGGGAATATCAGGCACCACGATGGATGACGTTGCGGACCGAGCCGGAGTGGCCAAAGGCACGCTGTACTACAACTTCGTGTCCAAGGACAAGATCTTTGAAAGCCTCCTGCTCGAGGGACTGTCGGGGCTGACAGATGCGCTGAGGGCTGCCCGCAGTGGTCGGCACGGATGGGAGGCGATCGAGGTTCTCGTGGAAACCCTGCTCGAGCGGATCGCTGACAATACCGCGTTGGCCAAAGTCATCGCGGGTGAGTTGTTTCGCACGGATCGTTCATGGCAGGAATCGACCGATGCTTTCCGGAACCAGGTCCTGGCACAGTTCGCGCTGGCCATTGATGAGGCTCTGCCGACAGCGAGTGCGGCGGGAACCGCAAATCTCATGGCCAGCGGAGTATTCGGAGCCACCCTGCTGGTAGGACTGGAATGGCTCGTCTTTGATCCCACGCGCGCGCAATCCGACGTGGTCGCCGCCGTGCTGGCAACCTTCTCGGGCCACCTCGCGGGTCCCGCACCGCGCGGCCCGGGTGTGTCCATCCGGCACGTGGGCGAGCGACAGAGCCCACTCAGCACGGACGACACTGTCGATGTCAACGGTGACGTATGACCGTTGCCAGCTCGACACTTTTGTGAAGCTTTCGAGCACGGCCCATTCGGTTGCGCTTCTGATGAAGGTGAAATGAAAAAATCCCCGACTCGTCAGGGATTCTTCCTTCGTAATTCTGTACCGGTGGTGGGACTCGAACCCACACGTCCTCTCGAACAAAGCATTTTGAGTGCTCCGCGTCTGCCATTCCGCCACACCGGCTCACATCTACTGCTTCAGAATACCGTAGGCTTTTGGTCGTGACCGACCAAGACAGCATTCCCACCCCTCCCCGTCGCGTTGTCGTCGCGGAGGACGAGTCCCTTATCCGCCTCGACATCGTCGAAATTCTCCGTGACAACGG
>Ga0209023_10004675_pt1 | contig 15436 bp, 9 predicted proteins | sample LakOneMetagenome_FD_187468 | JGI IMG/M metagenome (GOLD analysis project Ga0209023, IMG submission 187468) | Freshwater and sediment microbial communities from Lake Erie, Canada (SPAdes) (version 2) | ecosystem: Environmental > Aquatic > Freshwater > Lentic | place: Lake Erie, Canada | collected... | reverse complement strand
GCAGGCCTGGCGCTCGTTCCTGCCCTACGTCACCGGGCTACTCTCGCTCGGTTCGCGCGAGCTCCCCGGCAACTAGAACTTGTAGCCCACGTTTAGCGCGAAGATGCGCGGACGGAGCGGCGTCTGCGCGACGATGAACTGATCGGTGCTCGTGAACACGGCCTTGTTCGAGTCCGTCAGGTTCTCGCCGATCAGCGCCAGGTTCCACGCACCCCGCGAACAACCGATCGAGGCATCCCAGGTCGAATAGGCCGGATTCTCGAAGCGGATGCGACCCGTCGTGATGAGCCCGTCCGCCGCCAGCGGCGGATTCGAACCCGCCTGCGTGAACGAATGCCCGACGTGCGAGGTGCCGATCTGGAAGTAGGCGTTCAGGTCATTGACCGCCCAGTCGTAGCGCACGCGCAGGCTGGTCTGGATCGGCGGCGCGTTCGCCGTTGGGGAGCCCTTCGGACCATAGACATTCGCGACCGGTTGCCCATTCGCCGCGGTGCAGCCGGCCGTGTAATACGTTCCGCCGCAGGTATAGGTGATGGCTTGGCCGAAGTTGGGGTTGTCCGGGTTGCTGACCAGCAATTGCGGCGAATTCGTCTGCTCGCTGTGGTTCCATGAGCCGGCCGCCTGGATCGTCCAGCCCTGCCAGGGCCGCGCAACCAGCTGCATCTCGAGGCCCTTCAGGTCGAAGTCCTGGCCGTTCGAGTTGAAGAAGACGTTGCCGACCACGCTGGAATAGAAAATGGCGACCTGCACGTCCTTCCATTTTTCCTGGTAGTAGGCGCCGTTGAACTCGAGGCGGTGGTTGAACCACTGCGTCTTCCAGCCGATCTCGTTGTTGTCGAGCTTGTCGGAGCGATACGAGTCGGGCACCTTGTACTGGTACACCTGGTTTTCGTCGTAGCCGTGCAGCGTACCGCCGTTCTGGTTGAAGCCGCCGGGCCTGAAGCCCTGCGAGAAGGTGTAGTACACCATGACGTCGGGCGTGATGTGCCAGGTCAGGTTGGCGCGACTCTTCCAGCCCGACTCCGTGTCTTTCAGTGGCGGCACATGCTGGTCGAGGTGGTAGCTGTTCGTCTGGCAACCGCTGCTGCCGGGCGCTCCAGCCTGGAAGCAGAAGAAGCTGTTGGGCACGTCGCCCTTCAGTGAATTCTTGAACTGGAAGTGGCGCGTGCCGATCGTCGCGGTCAGCACCTTGGGTATCAGGTCGTAGTCGGCCGAGATAAAGAATGCCGTCTGTTTCACCTGGCGCACGTCGTCCTGGTAGAACGAACTGTTCGCGTCGCGCACGCCTGGATTCTTGACGTTCGAGCCGTTGGTGCCGATCGGCGTGAAGCATCCCGTGTTGCCCGGATCGGTGCCGGGCGTGCCGCTGGATGTACAGGCCGGCACTGTCTTGTAGCGCCAATCGCTCTGGTCGTAGAGCTTGTTGTCCTCGAGGTAGATGCCGCCCAGCGCGCGGAAGCGCCAGTCGTCTGGCGTCGAGAGCCGGAATTCATGTTGCGTGTGCTGGTTCTGTTCCGCCGACCGCCAGATCACCTGCGGCGAAAAGCACTTCGACGGCAGGTAAGGCGTGTAGTAGCCGGGGCCGTAGCACTGGTAATAGTCGGCGTATACGCCGCGCGAATAGTTGGTGTAGTCGTTGACCTGCTCGACCTTGCGGCTCAGGTATCCGCCCGTGTACACCGCGCGCAGCGCGCCGAACTTGCCGTTCAGTGTCCACGAGGTGTTCGTGAACTTGTCACGATCGAACGACGGATTGAACAGCGTGACCTGGAGCGGTTGCAGCTGCTCTCGATCGGAACCAAACGGCTGCTGGTAGAACACGCCGTCTGCGTTCAGGTCCTGGTACATCTGCGTGACGAGCAGATCCCAGTCTTCGTTGAACTTGAACTTGAGACCGGCTCGAATGCCCTGGTAGGTGGCCGGGTTGATGTCGCGCCCGGTGACCGAGTGGTTGTCGATGGATTGCGAACCGGGCGGCACGCAGAACCCGTTGTTCGGCAGGCCGTCCGGGCAGTTGCCGTTGGCGTCAGCCGGATAGTGCGCGTAGGCGATGCCGACGTCGGTGTTCCGGCGCGTGAACGTGGCCGGCACGTTGTCGATATAGCCGCCACGACGATCGTCGTACATGACGACGCGCACGGCCGCGCGCCCGTCGATGATCGGGAGGTTCAGTACCAGTTCGGCCGAGGAGTTGGGCGAGCCATGCGCGGTCGTGCCATAGCTCATCTTGGCATTGCCCTCGGTGGCATCGAGCTTCGGCTCGTTCGTGATGTAACGGATCATGCCGGCTTCGGCGCCGGACCCGAACAACGTGCCCTGCGGGCCCTCCAGCACTTCGATGCGATTGATGTCCGCCGCGTACACGTCGAGGTTGCGGCCCGGGAGCTGCCCGGACTGGTTGTCGAGGTAGATGGCGACGTTGGGGAACGAAGCCGTCGAACCACTGCCCTGGCTGGGTTGCTGGCCGGCCGACAGGCCGCGCATGAAGATTTCGTTCTGCCCCGGGCCGTTGTTCGCCGACGAAACGTTGGGCAGGTACTTGATGTAATCGTCGAAGGTCGTGACGTTCAGCTGCTTCAACGCCTCGCCGGTGAACGCCTGCATCGAGATCGGCACGTTCTGCATGTTCTCAGAGCGACGCTGCGCCGTGACGATGATCTCCTCCAGCGAGTTGGCGCTCGCGCCACTGCTGGGTTCGTCTGCCTGCGCGCCCATCGACGCGCCGCCCATGACCGCGGCCACAGCACAGGAAACCTTTTTATACACGGCAAATCCCCCGTTTACGCCCTAAGACACATATTGGATCAAACACCCCGTCACAAGCAAATCAGCGTCCGGTCGAACGCAGTCGTCGCATCTGGCACACTGTCGCGGACAAGAACAGCAATTTCGGGGGCGAGGGAATGAACAAGCGCGTCGACGCCACGCACGACGACAGCGGCCTTGAGCACTTCGGATACCGGGAGTCGCTCGACCGCAGCATCGGCAAGTTCGCCAGCTTCGCAGCAGGCGTCAGCTACATCTCGATCCTGACCGGTACTTTCCAGCTGTTCTATTTCGGATACAGCACGGCCGGGCCGGCCTACCTGTGGTCGTGGCCGATGGTGCTCGTCGGCCAGCTGGCCGTCGCGCTGTGTTTCATGGAGCTCGCCGCGAAATACCCGGTCGCCGGATCGGTCTACAACTGGTCCAAGCAACTCGGCAGCCGCGTGGTCGGGTGGAGTGCCGGCTGGCTCATGCTGACCGCCTCGATCCTGACACTGGCCGCCGTCGTGTTGGCGCTGCAGCTAAACCTGCCGCGCCTGTGGCATGGCTTCCAGATCGTCGGAGACGGCAACGGGCCCTACGATTTCGCCACCAACGCCGTCGTGCTGGGCACGATCCTGATCGCCTTCACGACATTGGTGAACGCGCTCGGCGTGCGCCTGATGGCGATGATCAACAGCGCCGGCGTGTTCATCGAACTGATCGCCGCCTGCCTGATCGCGCTGATATTGGGCCTGCATGTGATACGCGGCCCGGCTGTGTTCTTCTCGACCGGCGGCTACGGCGGCGGCACGCCGGGCGGTTATCTCGGCGCGTTCCTCGTCGCCTCGCTCGCTTCGGGATATGTCATGTACGGATTCGATACCGCGAGTTCGCTCGGCGAGGAAACGGTGGAGCCCCGCCGCACCGCGCCGAAGGCGATCCTGCGCGCGATCCTGGCCTCGTTCGTCATCGGCGGCGCAATCCTCGTGTTCGCGATCCTGTCGGCCCCGAACCTTTCGGAACCGCTGATCTCGAGCAGCAGCGGCGGCCTGCAATACATCGTCGAGCAGGTCATGTGGGGACCGCTGGGCAAGATCTTCCTCGGCTGCATCGTCGTCGCGGTGACCGTGTGCTCACTCGCCGTGCACACTGCCGCGATCCGCCTGACGTTCGCGATGGCGCGCGACAATGCCCTGCCCTTCGGCGAGAAGCTCGCGCGCGTGAATCCGGACACGCAGACGCCGATCGTGCCGGCGGTGGTCATCGGCCTCATCGCCGCGCTGGTGCTGGTCGTCAACATCGGCCAGCCGAAGATCTTCACGGTGCTCACGTCGATCGCCGTCATCATGATCTACCTGGCGTACCTGATGGTGACAGGACCGCAATTGCTGAAGCGATTGCGCGGCCAATGGCCGCCGCCCGACCTGGCCGCCGGCGGCTATTTCAGCATGGGAAAGTGGGGACTCGTGGTCAACATCGTCGCCGTGCTGTGGGGCGCCGGCATGGCGCTGAATCTCGCGTGGCCGCGCGAATCGGTCTACGGCACGCCCTGGTACAACACCTGGGGTGCATTCGTGTACATCGCGGTGATCATGGGATCCGGGCTGTTGTGGTACGGCATCAAGGGCCGGCATCACATCGGCACGCTCGCCTCGCACGCCGCCGAGCGCCGCTGAAGCGGCCTCTACCGCTAGCGCTGGCGGGTTTCCCAGTCGCGCGCCTGGAAGATCGGCGCGCGCGAGGGTTCCAGCGGCTTGCGCCCCAGGATCGCATCCGACAGCTTCTCGGCGATCATGATCGTCGGTGCGTTGAGGTTGCCGGTCGTGATCGAGGGCATGATCGAGGAATCGACCACGCGCAGGCCTTCGATTCCGATCACGCGGCCCTGCGGATCCACCACGGAGCGCGGGTCATCGACCGCACCCATCCTGCAGGTGCACGATGGGTGATACGCCGTCTCGACCTTCTGGCGGATGAATTCGTCGATCTGCGCGTCGGTCTGAACCTCGACGCCCGGTGACATCTCTCGGCCGCGGTAGCGATCGAAGGCCGGTTGCGCGAACACCTCGCGGGTCAGCCTCACGCAGGCGCGCATTTCCTCCCAGTCCTCCGGCTGGCTCATGTAGTTGAAGAAAATGCGCGGATGCTCTTCGATGCGCGGCGACTTGAGCCGCACCCAGCCGCGGCTCTGCGAACGCATCGGGCCGATGTGCGCCTGGAAACCGTGCTCCTTCGCGAGCGTCGAGCCGTCGTAGCTGACGGCCATCGGCAGGAAATGGAACTGCACGTTTGCGTAGCGGATGCCGGCGCGGCTGCGAATGAATCCACCGGTCTCGAAATGGTTGCTGGCGCCGAGCCCGTCGTGCCGCAGCAGCCAGCGCGCACCGATCAGGAAGCGGCTCAGCGGATTGAGTGCCGAATACAGCGTGATGGGTTCCTTGCAGGCGACCTGGAAATAGAACTCGAGGTGATCCTGCAGGTTCTCGCCGACCGATGGGAGCGCACGCACGACCGGGATGCCCTGTGCCGCGAGTTCATCGGGTGCACCGACACCCGAGACTTTCAGCAGGTGCGGCGACCCGATCGAACCCGCGCTAAGGATCACCTCGCGCCGCGCCGTGACGCTGCGCTCGTCGGCGCCGAGGCGATAGCGCGCACCGGTCGCGCGCGTGCCGTCGAATTCGATGCGCGCGACCATTGCGTGCGGCCGCACGGCGAGATTCGGGCGCCGCATCGCGGGACGCAGGTAGGCGTTGGCGGTGCTGCAGCGACGGCCATTGCCGACCGTCATGTCGAGCCGGCCGAATCCCTCCTGCTGGCCACCGTTCACGTCGTCGGTGCGCAGGTAGCCGGCCTGCTCGCCGGCCTTCAGCCAGGCGGCATGCAACGGATTCTCCAGCGTGCCGTAGGAAGTCTGCAGCTTGCCCGAGTCGCCGCGATACTCCGTACCGCCCTCGCCGCGCCGCTCGGCGCGACGGAAATACGGCAACACTTCGCTGTAGCTCCAGCCGGTGGCGCCTTCGTCGCGCCAGCGCTCGAAATCCATCGGATTGCCGCGCACATACACCATGCCGTTGATCGATGAGGAACCACCCAGCACCTTGCCGCGATTCGTCTGGATGACCCGGCCCCCAAGATGCGGCTCCGGTTCGCTCTGGAAACCCCAGTTGTACTTCGGCATGTTCATCGGGATCGACAGCGCGGTGGGCATCTGGATGTAGATCGAGCGATCGGAGCCGCCGAATTCCAGCAGCAGCACGCTGTGCCGGCCGTCTTCGCTCAGGCGGTCCGCGAGCACACAGCCGGCCGAGCCGGCGCCGATGATGACGTAATCGAATTCTTCCACGTGCGGCTCCGTGCGCGCTTCAGTACGGCGAATCGATGTCGCGCATCGCGACGTACACGCTCTTCAGCGCCGTGTAGTGTTCGATCGCCGCGCGGCTGTTCTCGCGCCCGAGGCCCGATTGCTTCATGCCGCCGAACGGCAGCTCGATCGGCGTGACGTTGTAGTGGTTGATCCAGCAGGTGCCGGCCTGCAGTTGCGCGATGACGCGATGCGCACGCACCAGGTCGCGCGTGAACACGGCGGCGGACAATCCGAAATCGGTTGCGTTGGCGCGCCGCACCGCCTCTGCCTCGTCATCGAATTCGAGCACGGTCATGACCGGCCCGAAGATTTCATCGCGCACGATGCCCATTGCGTCGTCGCAGCGATCGAAGACGGTCGGCTCGACGAACCATCCCTTGCGCAAGGACCCGCTTGTCACGCGCTTTCCGCCGACGAGCACGCGTGCGCCGGCCTTGCGTCCCTGCTCGATGTAGCCCAGCACCTTGTTCATGTGCGCTTCGGAGATCAACGCGCCCACCTGCGTCGCGGCGTCGAGCGGATCGCCGATCTTCAGCGCGCGCACGCGCGGCAACAGGCGCGCGATGAAATCCTTCGCGATCGAACGCTGCACGAACACGCGCGTGCCGTTCGAGCACACCTCGCCGGCGGAATAGAAATTGCCGAGCAGCGCGCCCGCGACCGCGTTGTCGAGGTCGGCATCGGAAAACACCAGGATCGGCGATTTGCCGCCCAGCTCGAGCGTGACCTGCTTCAACGTGGGCGCCGCATCGCTCATGACGGCGCGGCCCGTCGGGACGGAGCCCGTCAACGAGACCTTGCGCACCCCGGGGTGGCGGGTCAGCAGCCGGCCGGTCTCGGCCGGCCCCTGCAGCACCTGGAACAATCCGGGCGGCAGTCCGGCATCCGCGTAGACCTGCTGCAGCTTCATCGCGGTGAGCGGCGTCAGGTCGGCCGGTTTGAACAGCATCGCATTGCCGCAAGCCAGTGCGGGCGCTGACTTCCAGCAGGCGATCTGCAGCGGATAGTTCCAGGCGCCGATGCCCGCGACCACACCAAGCGGTTCGCGGCGCGTGTAGCCGAAGGCGCCGGCGCCCAGGTCGAGGTGTTCGCCAGCGATGGTCGGCGCCACGCCGGCGAAATACTCGAGGCAGTCGGCGCCGGAAATCACATCGACGACGCGCGTTTCCTGGATCGGCTTGCCGGTGTCGCGGGTTTCGAGTTCGGCGAGTTCGTCATTGCGCGAGCGCAGCAGGTCGGCAGCGCGACGCAGCACCCGGCCGCGCTCCGTGCCGCTGAGCGCGGCCCACGCGGGCTGCGCGGCCTGCGCCGCGCGCACGGCCGCGTCGATCTCGGCGGCGCCGTCGACGCCCAGGGTCGCCAGCAGCGCGCCGGTGGCCGGATTGTGCGTGTCGAAGCGCTGCGAGACGCCGCCGTTGCGTGTCTTCGCCCGCGCCGTCGCGCGCCGCCCCACTGGTTTTGCTGGTTTTTTCAAGCTGTTGTCTGTGTCAGAATCCGATCATGCCGACCTGAAGAAGCGGCGGTCAAGAGCGGGACCTCCATGGAGCGATGCCAATGAACCCAGGCCGAAGCCGCTGCTGCGCAGCGCTGGCCGGATTGCTGTGGCTCGCGCTGTCGGCCCCGGGCCACGCGCAGACTGAAGCGGCGCAGCCCGCGACGGAACCCGCCAGCTGCCAGGCGGTGCGCCTCTCAGACGTCGGCTGGACCGATGTCACCTCGACCACTGCGGTGTTCGCGAGCCTCGTGCGCCAACTCGGCTACCAGCCGCAGATCACCGTGTTGTCCGTTCCGGTGACCTTCGCGTCGATGAAGAACCGCGACATCGACATTTTCCTCGGCAACTGGATGCCGGCGCAGGACGGCGATCGCAAGCCTTACGTCACCGACGGGTCGGTCGAGGTGATCCGCGCCAACCTGGTGAACGCGAAATACACGCTCGCCGTGCCCGCCTACACGTACGCGGCGGGGCTGCACGATTTCAGCGACATCCATCGCTTCGGCGCGGAGCTCAACCACACGTTCTACGGCATCGAGCCCGGCAACGACGGCAATCGCCACATCCTGCAACTCATCAAGACCAATGCCTTCGAGCTCGGCGATTTCAAGCTGGTCGAATCCAGCGAACAGGGCATGCTCGCGGAAGTCGAACGCGCCGTGAATGCCAAGCGCCCGGTCGTGTTCCTCGCCTGGGACCCGCATCCGATGAACATGCGCTTCGACCTGCGCTACCTGACAGGCGGCGATGCGACCTTCGGGCCGAACTATGGCGCGGCGACGATCTACACGACCGTGCGCGCGGGCTACATGAACGAATGCCCCAACATTGCGCGCCTGCTGAAGAACCTGCAGTTCACGCTGCGCGGCGAAAGCGAGATGATGAATGCGATCCTGAACCTGCACCAGCAACCCGAGGTCGCGGCCGATGCGTGGATCCGCGCGCACGGCACGCTCGTGGCGCAATGGGTCGAGGGCGTGCGCAGCTTCGATGGCCGGCCGGCACTGCTCGCGATGCAGGGCACGACGGCTCCCGCGCCGAATCATCGCTTCGAAGGTTGGGTCACCGCGCACAAGATTCCGCTCGGCGAAACGATGGCCGTGGCGATCGAATACGTGAAGGCGCACGGCATGGGATTCTTCAACGCCATCGCGAGCGCCATCCGCGGCAGCGTCAACGGCGTGACGGCGGCGTTGGTCGCGATTCCGGCCGCCATCCTGATCATCGCGATGACCGCCCTCGCCTGGGTGCTGCGCCGTTCATGGAAGCTGGCGCTGTTCGTCGCGCTGGCACTGCTGTTCATCATGAACCAGGGCTACTGGCTTGCGACGCTCGAGACACTGTCGTTGGTGCTGGTTGCGGCGATTCTCTCGACACTGATCGGCGTGCCGATCGGCATTGCGGCGGCGCATCGCCCGCGCCTGTTCCAGGCGCTGCGCCCGATCCTCGATCTGATGCAGACGCTGCCGACCTTCGTCTACCTGATCCCGACGTTGGTCCTGTTCGGTCTAGGCGTCGTGCCCGGCCTGATCTCGACCATCATCTTCGCGCTGCCCGCCCCGATCCGCCTCACGCACCTGGGCATCTCCTCGGTGCCGCAATCCTTGCGCGAAGCCGGCGAAGCCTTCGGCGCCACGCCGATGCAGCTGCTGTGGAAGGTCGAGCTGCCGAGCGCGGCGCCGACGATCATCGCCGGCATCACCCAGTGCATTATGCTGAGCCTGTCGATGGTGGTCATCGCTGCGCTGGTGGGCGCCGGGGGCTTAGGCGTTCCGGTGGTTCGAGCGCTCAACACCGTGCAGGTGGGCATGGGCTTCGAAGCCGGGTTCGCCATCGTGCTGCTGGCGATCATCCTCGATCGCATGAGCCGAGCCGCTGAGAAGGGTCGGCCATGAATCAGGCCGCGGTCGAATTCCAGCACGTCGACATCCTGTTCTCGCGCGAACCGGGCCGCAAAGGCCGGGCGTCGCTTCGGCAGGCCCTCGAATCGCTCGACGCCGGCGGCACGCGCGCCCAGATCGCCGAGCAGTTCGGCGTCGTGCTCGGCGTCGCGGATGCGAGCCTGCGCGTCGAGAGCGGACACATCAGCGTGCTCATGGGACTGTCGGGTTCCGGCAAGTCGACCTTGCTGCGCGCCGCCAATGGCCTCAACACGGTCACGCGCGGCCGCGTGCTGGTTCGTGACGGGGACGGCACGGCCGATGTCGCGAGCTGTACGCCCGCGAAGCTCCGGCAGCTGCGGCGCGAACGCATCGCGATGGTGTTCCAGCAATTCGGATTGCTCCCCTGGCGCACCGTGCGCGACAACGTCGGCTTCGGCCTCGAATTGCGCGGCGAGAGTGCCGCGCAGCGCTCGCGGGTGGTCGATGAGAAGCTCGAGCTGGTCGGCCTGTCGCAGTGGGCGGGCCGCTACGTCAGCGAGCTCTCCGGCGGCATGCAGCAACGCGTCGGGCTGGCGCGCGCCTTCGCGACCGATGCCGACATCCTGCTGATGGACGAGCCCTTCTCCGCGCTCGACCCGCTGATCCGCACCAAGCTCCAGGATGAACTGCTCGCCCTGCAGGCGCGCGTCAAGAAAACCATCCTCTTCGTCAGCCATGACCTCGACGAGGCACTTCGGCTGGGAAACCAGATCTCGGTGCTCGAAGGCGGCCGCATCCTGCAGACCGGCAGCGTGCAGGACATCGTGCTGCGCCCGGCGCACGAACGCATATCGGAGTTCGTGCAGCACATGAATCCGCTCCACGTGCTGACCGGCGACATGATCATGCGTTCGCGCAGCGAGATGATGTCCATCGCCTCGGGCGATGCGCAGGCCGTGCAGTTCGATGCCGATGGCGGATACGTCGTGCGCGTCGACGCCGCCGGACGGCCGACGGAGGCCAGCATGCACGGGCGGCCGCTCGCCATCGTCACGGTCGACGCCGACGGTTCCGCGGCAGCGCCGCCCGGCGTGCGGCTCGCGCCCGCCTCCACGAGCCTGCAGCAGATCGTCGACTGGTGCGCGCACAGCGGCCATCCGGTGCTGCTGCAGCAGGACGGCGCGTTGTGCGGCGCCTGTGGCGAAGCCGAAATCCTGCGAGCGCTGGCGGGCCGCGCCGGAATGACGCCACCGCACAAGTCAGTGCCGCAATCGGATCAGCCGGGCCGCTAGGCGGCTCCCATACTGGCCGTCATGGACGAGCCCAGCAGCGCCAATACACGCGGCCGCCGCCCGAGTGGGCGCGATGCCAAGCGCGCCGCGCGCACGGCACGCGCGCACAATTTCGTGCCGTATATCACGCGCAAGATTCCGCGCTACGAAGTGCTGGGCAACGACGGCCTCGAGCTGCTCGAACACAACGCCGACACGATCCTGCAGGAGATCGGCATCGACTTCCGCGACGACCCTGAGGCGCTGTCGCTGTTCAAGGCGGCTGGGGCCGATGTGCAGGGCGAACGCGTGCGATTCCCGCGCGGCATGTGCCGCAAGCTCGTGCAGGCGAGCGCACCGCGCGAGTTCACGCAATACGCGCGCAACCCGCAGCGCAATGTCGTCATCGGCGGCCCCAACACCGTGTTCGCGCCGGCCTACGGCTCGCCGTTCGTCCGCAACCTCGACGAAGGTCGTCGCTACGCGCGCATCGAGGATTTCCGTAACTTCGTCAAGCTCGCCTACATGGCCAACGGCCTGCACCACTCGGGCGGCACGATCTGCGAGCCGGTCGACCTGCCCGTCAACAAGCGCCACTTCGACATGGTCTACAGCCATATGAAGTACAGCGACAAGCCCTTCATGGGCTCGGTCACGGCGCCGGAACGCGCGCGCGACACGGTCGAGATGGCGAAGATCCTGTTCGGCGCGGACGCGATCGACCCGGCCACGGGCAAGATGCGCACCGTGACGATCAGCCTGATCAACGCGAACTCGCCGTTGACCTTCGATGCCACGATGCTCGGCGCGCTGAAGGAATATGCGCGCGCAAACCAGGCCACGATCGTCACGCCGTTCATCCTGGCGGGCGCCATGTCGCCGGTCACCGTCGCCGGCACCGTGGCGCAGACGCTGGCCGAATCGCTGGCGGGCATGACGCTGACCCAGTTGGTGAATCCCGGCGCGCCTGTCGTCTTGGGCAGTTTCGCCTCGTCACTGTCGATGCAATCGGGCGCACCAACCTTCGGCACGCCGGAACCCGCGCTGGTGCTCTACACGATGGCCGCGCTGGCACGGCGCCTCGGCGTACCATTCCGCTCCGGCGGTGGATTGTGCGGTTCGAAGATTGCCGATGCGCAGGCCGCGTTCGAATCGGCCAACACGCTGATCCCGACCTGCCTCGCCGGCGTAAATTTCGTGCTGCACACGGCGGGCTGGCTCGAAGGCGGCCTCTCGATGGGCTACGAGAAATTCATGATGGATGCGGACCAGGCCGCGATGATGCACACGCTCCTCGCGGGCATCGATCTCTCGGACAACGGCCAGGCGCTGGACGCGCTGCGCGAAGTCGGACCGGGCAAGCATTTCCTCGGTTGCGCGCACACGCAGGCGAATTTCGAGACCGCGTTCTATCGTTCGCCGCTCGCCGACAACAACAGTTTCGAGCAGTGGGAAGCCGAGGGCGCCAACGACATGAACAAGCGCGCCAGCGCGTTGTGGAAGAAGCAGCTGGCCGAGTACGAAGCGCCACCGATCGACCCTGCGGTCGATGAGGCCCTGCTCGATTACATGAATCGCCGCAAGGCCTCGTTCGCCGACTCAAACGTCTAGCGCGCCTTCAGCTTGTCGCCCGTGTACGGGTTGTAATCGAAGTTACCCGGGAAATCCTCGTTGGACTTCGGATCGAATTTCCGGGGCAACAGGCTCGCCAGCGGCAGGCGCCATTTGAAATCCTGGTCGTATACCGAAAACTGGAAGTTGCCCGGTTTGTTCGGGTCGGCCAATCGCTTGGCGCCGTCCCCGCTGGGGTACACGACAAAATGCATGCCCTGGCCCAGTTGCCCGATCATGCCCGACAGCAGCGGCTTGAGAGCCGCGAGGATCGACTTGGCGCCGGTGGCGATCTTGTCCTCCGGAACCGGGTCCAGCGGCTTTCCATCCACCGATAGATGAAGGTGGGTCAGCAGGTCTGTCTCGGGCGATATTTCGGAGAAACCCGCCAGGCTGGTTTTTACGTAGGCAACGGCGACAATCTGGTAGGCCTCCAGCGCCCCCAGGAAATCTGCTTTTTCCTTGGCGCCCATGTTGGGATTCGTGGCCAGGCTCTCCACCCAGTACTCCTGCGGAATCCACCAGACAAAGGTGACCTTGTTTTCCACGTCACGGGTCTGCTGGGTCTCCTTCACCAGTTCCTGCAGATCGACCGCCCCGGCGACGCCCGCACAGGACAAGCCAATTGCCATCGTCGCGGCCAATCTCCATGCGCGAAACTTCATCATCCGGTATCCCCCTTTCAGATCAAGGGTCGATCTTATAGTAGTCGGACTTATCCCCGACAAAGATGTGCTCGATGACCTTGAGGCCGGTTGGAGGATCGATCGTGCCCGCCATGATGCTGGTCACGGGCGGGTTCCTGCCATCGGGCCGCCAGAACAGGTTGCCGCCGCATTGCGAGCAGAAACCGCGCTGCGCCTCGGGCGAAGACCGGTACCATTTTAGCGTCGAGGACTCGACCAGCACGATGTCGGCGTCCTGCGCCTGGCTGGCGGCGACGAAGTGCCCGCTGGTCTTGCGGCATTGGGAGCAATGGCAGGCGATGACATCGCGCAACGGCCCGCGAATTTCATAGCGCACGCCGCCGCACAGGCATCCGCCGCGCGCCCTGGCCGCATCCTGGCCCGATGCGCTCATGAACGGACGGGGCGTCGGCCTCGCGATCGCGCGCCGTCACCCGGATCTGGCGTGATCGGCGCTGGCAGCTTGACCGCCTCGCGCAAGCGCGTGTACGCCGCCGTCTTGTGCGGAATCGCCATGGCCTCGACGAAATGCTGCTGGAAGCGCGGCTCGATGGCCGTCTCGATCTTCTCGACGCGCCTCACGAGCTGTTCGATTTCGGTGCGCGCATTGCTGTCGAGCAAGGCGATGCGGGCGCCGGCGCCGGCCGCATTACCGGCCGACGTGACATGTGCAAGGTCGCAATCCGGAATCATGCCGAGCACCATCGCGTACTTGACGTCGATGTGCGCGCCGAAGGCGCCTGCAAGACGGATGCGATCGACGTGCTCCAGGCCCAGCTTCTCCATCAGCAGCTTGATGCCGGCATAGAGCGCGGACTTCGCGAGCTGGATGGCCCGCACGTCGTTCTGCGAGATCTGCAGCGTCGTCGCGCCACGGTACAGCACATACGAGAACGTACGGCCGCTGGCGATGACGCGATCGCTGCGCTGGCTAAGTGAGCCCTGCACGACGCCGTCCTGGCTGATGATGCCTGCCAGGTACATCTCGGCGATGACTTCGATGATGCCGGAACCACAGATGCCGGTGACGCCCGTGCCGGCCGTCGCGTCGATGAAGCCGGCGTCATCGGACCACAGGTCACAGCCGATGACCTTGAATCGCGGTTCGAGCGTCGCCGGGTCAATGCGCACGCGCTCGATTGCCCCGGGCGCCGCCCGCTGTCCACCACTGATCTGCGCGCCTTCAAAGGCCGGTCCGGTCGGACTCGAACAGGCCAGCAGCCGATCCTTGTTGCCGAGCACGATCTCGGCGTTGGTGCCGACATCGACCAGCAGCGTCTGTTCGCTGCGCAAGTCCGGCCGCTCGGCGAGGATCATGCCCGCGGTATCCGCGCCCACGTGTCCGGCGATGCACGGCAGCACGTAGACGCGCGCATTCGCATTCATCGCCGCAAGGTCGAGCTGAGAAGCCTTTGCATTGACCGACCCGTCAGTGCACAACGCAAATGGAGCTCCACCGAGTTCCACCGGATCAATGCCCAGCAGCAGGTGGTGCATGATCGGATTGCCGACGATCGCGGCCTCGAGGATCTCATTGGCGGTGGCGCCGGCTTCTTTCGCCACCTGCGCGACCAGCTCGTTCAATGCTCCGCGCACCGCCGCCGTCATCTGCTGCGCGCCATCGGGATTCATCATCGAATACGAGACGCGGCTCATCAGGTCTTCGCCGAAGCGGATCTGCGGATTCATCGCGCCGGTGGTCGCCAGGACGCCGCCGGTCAGCAGGTCGCACAGGTGCATGGCGATGGTGGTCGAGCCGATATCCACCGCAAGACCGAAGGCGCGCTCGTGAAGCCCGGGCCAGACGGCAATGATGCTCTTGCGCGCATGCACGGCGACCGTGACCGCCCACTTGCCCGCTCGCAGCGTCGGCTGGAGCGAACGCAGCAGCGACACGTCGCAGTCCAGGTCCTTGAGCTGCCATTCGCGTTCGAGCGCGATGCACATGCGTTGCAGGTCGCTGGCCGGGTTGTGCATGTCCGGCTCGGCCACTTCGACGTAGTGCAGGCTGACGACGGGGTTCAGCGTGATCTCGCGCTCGTCGGCGGCCTTGCGGATCACCTGCCGGTGCACCTGGCTGCTCGTAGGCACATCGATGACCAGGTCGCCGAGGATCATCGCCTGGCACGACAGTCGCCGGTCCGCCGGCATCGGGCGGCGGCGATTGAAGTTGTTCTCGGTCACGCTGGTCGGCGACAGATGGTCGCGCTGCGACTTCACGCCGTGCTTTACGAAGTCGCCTTCCATCACCGTGACCTGGCAGCGCCCGCACATGGCGCGGCCGCCGCAGACCGAATCGACGTCGACGCCGAGCGAGCGCGCCGCGGCCAGCACCGGCGTGCCCAGCGGAAAGCGTCCGCGGCGTCCCGAAGGCGTGAAGACGATCAGTGCGTCGG
>Ga0209023_10004673_pt1 | contig 15445 bp, 13 predicted proteins | sample LakOneMetagenome_FD_187468 | JGI IMG/M metagenome (GOLD analysis project Ga0209023, IMG submission 187468) | Freshwater and sediment microbial communities from Lake Erie, Canada (SPAdes) (version 2) | ecosystem: Environmental > Aquatic > Freshwater > Lentic | place: Lake Erie, Canada... | reverse complement strand
TCTTATTCATTTCAAATTTTTGAATTGTGCAAATCCATGTATTGTATAAATTTTATTCATTTTAAATGTGAAAGCTGTAGTTGATTTGTGATTGTGGATTTATCCTGTGGATAAACACATGTTTATCCACAGAAATTGTGGGTAAGTACTTATGGATAATTGTAGAAATTTATCCACCATTTTGTTGATTAAGAAGAACAACTCACCATCACTTCAGGTACATCACTTGGCAATGGTGCTAAGTCTTCATCTTTTTCTAAATCCACTTGCTTAGTAAAAGGCTGACTCAGTAATTTAAACAAGCGATCTACTTCTGAAAAATCATTACGTTCTGCCAGTTCAATCGCTTTCTGCGCCATATGATTGCGTAGGATATAAACAGGATTGGCTTTAAACATTTCAGCATCAAGCGCATCAATATCTTGGTTTTCTCGAATGCTTTCATATTGTGTTAGGAACATTTCGAATTGGTGACGATCCAAACAATCATCTTTGATTGCTTCGTATTGTTTATTCTGCAAACGAATAAAGCTGTCGGTATAATCTAGTTGTTCAGATTGCATTACTCTTAAAAAGGCCATAGCACAATCAAAGCTATCTTTATGGAAGCTTGGTAGTCCTATTTTTTGACAAAGCCCTAAAGTATAATGCTCTAAAAATGTAGGCTCAAAATGCTCTAAACATTCAACTAAGTCTTTTTTAAATTGTTCTTTTTCTTCAGCTGTTGCCAAAGGAACTAAATTGTTTAACCAATTCCAAAGATTCCAATGTGCAATACTTGGTTGATTTTGATAGGTATAGCGACCATTGTAATCGCTATGATTATTGATCCAATTCGGACGGAAGCGCTCCATAAATCCATAAGGACCAAAATCCAAAGTTGAGCCTGTGATATTTAAATTATCGGTATTCATCACACCATGCGCAAAGCCAACCAATTGCCATTTGGCGATCATGATCGCTGTATTTTTAATCACTTTAGTGGCAAAAGCGAGCAATGGTTTTTCAGCCTCTAAACATTCTGGATAGTGCCATTCAATACATTTTTGCGTAAATTCAGCCAATAAATCAGGTTGGTACTGGTTAATCCATTCAAAATGCCCTAAGCGTATGTGGCAATCTGAGGTGCGTAACATCATTGCACCCAATTCGAGCGTTTCACGTTGTACGCCTTGCGTAGAAGATGTGAAACCAACTGAATTACTAGAAGGCACACCCAATGAATTGAGCGCATGTCCTGCCAAATATTCGCGAATCACTGAACGCAGTACCGCACGACCATCACCCATGCGAGAGTAGGGCGTTGAGCCAGCACCTTTTAAATGTAAGTCAATGGTTTTCCCATGAATATCTAAAATCTGAGCAATGAGTAAACCTCGACCATCTCCAAGCTGACCTGCCCATTGTCCAAACTGATGTCCTGCATAAACCATCGCTAATGGGTGAAACTCAGGGAATGTTTTTTGTCCGCTACAGATTTCAACCCATTGAGCTTTATCCTCAGCTGACCATTGCAATTCATCGGCTAAAGCAACATTAAAATGTCCCGCTTTTGCACCTTTGAGAGGAACAGGCATTTGCTCATGGTAGAGTTTTGGATTGAGAGATGGATAGCGCGAATTGAAATACATAGCAATTGATCACAATGGATTAGGCATGACCTGATCAATATAACAAAGTTTTATCTCTATGGATAATTCCAACTGTTTTAGTCGACAATAGATTTAATCAATGAATTAAATAATAAATAGCATTACTTCAATAGTTGCTAGATTAATGAAAAATAATTGTTATAAACTATATAAATATTGAAATAAATTATGGGAATAAAATGATGAGCGTTGAAGAAATTGAAAGAAAATTAGAATTAGCTCGCAAAGAAAAAAATTGTTGGAAGATAAATAGCCATAATTACATCATGGCTAGTAAGGTGTTAGAATCTTTAGAAAAAATGCTTTCTGAAAAGTTGCGAGAGTTAGAAAAATAGCTAAAGAGTACCTGTGTTTATACACTTTCTAAAAGCTTGTGCTTTTACAAACTGAATATTAGTTTCAGTTGTTGGTAAATTATAAGCATAATCGATTAATTTCTTACCTGTGGCTTGTACTTTAGTAGAGCTATTGTGATGGAAACTCATTTCCCATTCTTTTCCAAAAGAATTTTCTAAACGCCTTTGAAATACTGAAGACATATAAGATGCTTCTGTTCTACAATCATCTAAATTAAGAGCGGTATTATTTTTTGTGCATATTTCGTCAAAAGCTACTAAGAATAAATTTTCATCTGAATATGTAGCATTTTCTTCTTTTTTTGCCCAATCACTTTGAAGATATAAGGTTCCATTTTTATAGATATATCGGTCAAATCCTGTATATGCTCCAAATCCATTTTTGGCATTAAATTCTCCACATTGACCTGACGTATTCCTAAACTGTATTGAGCTAGGGTCTTTAACATTGGATTCGATATATTTTTTTGCTTCTCTTTCTTGTTGAAATTTTTCGCAACCTGTTAAGCTTAATAGAATTGAAATAAATAAAAGCTTTTTCATTCGTTGTACCGAATAATAATTTTAACTTTAAGTGTACGTTATTTATTCGATTAATATCAATATTTTTAAAAGAAAAGCCCCATTTCGGAGCTTTTCAATCAATTCAGACTTAGATTAAGAAACTACGTTCTTTTTAATACCACGCATTAATGTTTCTAATCGTTCACGATGGAAAGCTAGTTTTTGTTCAACCAACTGGAAATCAACTTTTAATTTCACATCCATCTGGTGAATCTTTTCAGCAACAGAAGCCTTTTTCGCTTGAAGCTCTTGCTCTTTCAATGATGCCCAATCGTTTAAAGTATGAGTAAATGCTTCATATTCTTGAGCAACCTTTTGTTTCATTGCCATAATATCATCACTGACATTATGCCCATAAATCGCAAGATCTTGTTCTGCATATTTAAATCGCATTGCCAATTCAGCTTTTTTGATGTTGAAGTTTGGAATACGACGCAGATTTTTAGCTAAGCCCACTTTAGAACATGACCAAATGAGCCATTTAGTAGGATCATATTGCCACCATTTCACTCCATTACGATAATCGTACTGGAAAATGTGATGATAGTTATGATAACCCTCACCCCAAGTCGCGATAGCGAGTACAAAGTTATCACGTGCAGTATTTTCGTCTGTATAAGGACGTTTGCCCCACATATGACAAAGCGAGTTAATGAAGAATGTGACGTGATGGCTGAAAATTAAGCGTAATAATCCACCTAATAATAATACGCCCCACATGTCGCCAACAGCCCAACCGATAGGAACTAGGATCGCAGCATGTACTGCAATCACCAGTGGGATGTAGTACTTGTCTTGAAACATCACGACTTTGTCATTCAGCAAATCTGGTGCATTTTTATAGTTTTTTTCCGAAGACGGATAGTTACGTAACATCCAACCAATATGTGCAAACCAGAAACCATTGTTGATTGAGTATGGGTCTTGATCAACATCATCAACATGACGGTGATGAGTACGATGACCTGAAGCCCAAAACAAAATACTGTTCTGTACAGCAAATGTACCCATAATCATCAGAATGATTTTGAGTGGCAATGTCGCTTCATAAGCACGATGTGCCCATAAACGATGATAGCCAGCAGTAATACCTAAACTACTTAAACCAAGTAAAACGAATAAACTAATCCAAGCCGCCATACTAAAATCATGATGGTAGGCATATAAAGGGATCGCAATTACGGCAATGATCGGTAGTAATACCAATGCAAAGACACCGATCCAATTTATTGGGGCTTTGGGTAGGGGAGCATTCATCTCCAACAGCACTCCTAAGAACCTTAATTAGGTAAAAATCGAAAGCATAGCTTCAGTATTTTTCTAGGCTATACGTTCGTGGATATTAGCATGAGCGAACATGTGTTCACTAGTATTAGTGTACATCTGTATTGTATAAAACAGTAACAGAATAAAACATACATTTTATCGATTTGATCGGAAAAAAAGAATGGTTCAAAAGTCGTATTTGTTTGTCAAAATAGTGTAAAAAAATTAGGCAACAACTTTTATCTATTACCTAATTTTAACTATTTGATTATGAATGAAAATAAATTAATAAACTTAAACGCTTCACGAAGCATTTGGTTATTTAATTTGACCTAATCCGACTTGCATCATTTTAGGGAAATCGGTAATCAAACCATTAATTGCCAAATCACGTAAATGTTGTGCACGTTGTAAGTCATTTACAGTCCACACACTGACATTTAAATTGGCTTTTTGAGTCGCTTGAATGAGGTCATCCGTCGCCAATTGATTCATCCAACCAATTTGGCAACATCCTAATTCTAAAGCCTGTTCGATGGCTTTTTCTCCAATATCATCTTCGATGAGTAACCCATGTTTGAAATGGCTATTGTGTTGAATTAAGGCTTGGTGAATTTTAAGATCAAAACTGGTAATGATCGCTGTATTCTCAAAACCTTGTAGCTGTTTTTGTAGTTCTAGTATTAATTTATCAGCATGTTGTTGCGTTTCTACGGCTTTTACTTCAACTTCAATATGTTCAAAATCATGCATGATTTTTAAACTTTGGCGAAGTGTCGGAGTGATCTGTTTTTCCCAATCCATCCAAATATTGGCTTGGTTATAAGGTTCAAGTTCTGTACTGTTTAAACTATAAAGTGGCTGATCTATGCTCGTGGTTCTCAGAAAATTATCATCATGCATGATAATGAGTTCATCATCTTTAAGTTGGCGTACATCGAATTCAACTGCACGAATACCCAAATCATGGATATATTGAAATCCACCTAATGTATTTTCTGGTGCTTCGCCACGTGCGCCACGATGTCCGATAATTTTCATAATGAACTCAAATGCCAATGGAATGTATGCAATCACTTGAACTAAAACCTAAACGATGAGGCCTAAACTTTAGATTTAGCTAACACTATTCACTTGAAGTTTGTCTTTTGAAAGCACATCTTGTTTAGGTTCTATTTCGAGTAGAACAGAATTCTATAATACTGTGAAAAACTCAGTTCTAGATTGTGATTGATGATTAAATCGTATCATTGATGTTTTTTTGCCACAAAACTTCATTGCCACCTTCAGCACGTTGTAAAGTACGTGAAGCAACGAAAAGCCAATCAGATAAACGATTGAGTAGTTGCAAGGCTGTTGCTTGGATATTTTGATCTCGTGTGTGAACAGTCATTAAACTGCGTTCTGCACGACGACAAACAGCACGAGCTTGATGTGCATAACTACAAACCAATGTACCAGAAGGTAAGATGAACTCTTTAAGCATCGGTAAGTCTTCATTCATACGGTCAATGTCTTTTTCAAGAAATTCAACACAAGCAGGCTGTAATAAGTTGTAGTTAGGAATACAAACCTCACCACCTAAATCGAAAAGCCAATGCTGAATTAAGCTCAGTGATTTATCCCATTCCGCTTTTTCTGCATCATCGATTGTACTAGCGGTAATTTGAGCACGAAGTACGCCAATGATCGCATTCAGTTCATCAACATCACCTAAGGCTGCAATACGTAAATCATCTTTAGCGACACGTGAACCATCGCCTAATCCTGTGGTGCCAGAATCTCCAGTACGTGTGTAAATCTTACTCAGTCTGTGTCCCATGGTTTTTTCCTTAATCATTTCATTTGTAAAAATATACATAAAAAAATGGATAATGCTGGAGTATCATTATCCATATTAATAACCCTCTGTTTAGGCTGTTATGGTTATTATGTGCCTAGAACTATAAATCTAAAACTATGAATCTAAACCTACGGTTAGTAACGGAAAGTTACCCCAGCTGAAGCAAGACGACCACCATTGATGTAATAGTAACCATTGCTATATAAGGTTGTTTTATATTCAACATCACCGATATTTTGGATATTCGTGAAGAGTTTTACATTTGGATTCACATTCCAAAAAGCATTGACATCGACAGTGGCATAACCAGAAACGGTACTATTTTTCGGTCTAGATTTAGCTGAAAGTGAAGCACTGATCCCATAAACTTCGTTTTGGATACCTGTGGTCAAAGTTAAGCTTTGACGTGAACGACGTGGTAAATCTTTATCGGATTCTTTGTCTTTAGGTTGTACATAAGCATAAGAAAGATTGCTATATAGCTCATCACTGGTCCAATCAAGATTAAACTCACCACCTGTAAAGGTCGCTTTTTTCACATTGTACAAACGACCTTCATAAGTCACTGGATCAGTCACATAAGTAATCAAATCATCTACTTCATTACGATAGGCAGACAGTCCCATGCTTAAATTGTCTGTAATCTTTTGGTCAAGACCGACTTCATACGAAACACTTTCTTCAGGTTTTAAGTCTGGATTACCACCCCAACTGAGTGCATAAAGGTCATTATTGGATGGTGCACGGAATGCTGTACCAATATTGGTATAAATACTGGTCATCGGTAAAATTTGATAACGAGCGGCTGCTTGCCCGACGGTATGCGTACCAAACGTTTCATGATCTTCGACACGTAAACCCAATTGCGTGTGTAATTTGTCAGCTTGATATTGGTGCTGTACAAAATATCCTGTGCTATCAACATCTTTGTTGTAGTCTACGCCATAAAAGCCACTGCCAGAAAGCACATCAGATTTTACATTTTTAGTCGCTACACCCGCTAAAATGTTCTGTGTCGGTGTGAATTGCCACTTGGTATAAAGCTCAGCTTCTTTGGTGGTGTTGTAAATCGCATCATGTGAATCATTTTGCTCTAAGTCATCTTTAAATTGTGACAAGCGCGCATTGATTGAAAGGCTATCATTGACATTGACACGACCTTTTACATTAATGATTTCATTCTTAAAATCTTGAGAGACATTTTTTAAACCAATCAAGTTCCAGTTGGCATCATTAATGCCATCGACATAAGTCGACGTACCTTGGTTTTGTGAATAGTCTACAGATGCAGCATATTGTTCTTTTTCAATACCAAATTTAGCACTAAAACCTTTTTGGTCATATGCGCCTGCTTTTACATTGGCATCTTTAAAATCTGTAACTTGTGTGCCATCGGATTCTAATCTTTGTCCACGAACTTGTGCATAAATACCGTTTTCAGCGAGATCAGCACCAACCACTGATTTATAGGTATTGTGTTCGCCGATTTCCCCAGTCACAAATGCGCCTGTTTTTTCAGGTGTTTTTGAAATCAGTTGAACCACACCACCAATCGCATCTGTTCCATATAAAACAGAAGCTGGACCTTTCAGTACTTCAATTTGTTTAATATCGGTTGTATCAATAAATGCAAGTGAGGCTGAACCCGCTGAACCTGTATTCAAACGAACACCATCACGTAATACAAGGGTATGTGTTGAATTTGTGCCACGTGTGAAGATAGACGCAGCTTGTCCATAACCACCGTATTGCATCATATCAATAGATGCATCACTCATCAGCAAATGTGGTAATTCAGCAATCGGTGATTGTTCTAGAATATGAGGATCGATAATTGAAATACGTGCAGGAATATTTTCAATTTTTTCTTCAGAGCGAGTGGCTGTGACCACAATGGTGTCAAGCTGAGAGTTGACTTCTGAATTTGAAGATGTCGTTTCAGCAAAAGTAGTAGAAGATAACCCCATCGCAATTGCGATAGCACCTACAAGTGTCGTAGGTTTGAAAGCTGAAAGTTTATAAAAACCAGACATGATATGCTCCATACATTCACTCCCCGTGAATGATTGAGTTAAAGGGCACAACAAGCAGGTATCCGGACTCAAATATAGAATCTATGTAGATCCAAATTATTCCACCTTCCCACAAAATATTGCAGTGGCGTAAATCTGACGATTTATAAAGAATAATATTTCATTTTACCGTTGCGGGGGCAGTGTTGGATTTGCACCAACTTCCCTAAGCTTAAGCTATAGACTTGTTGCATTTGCGCGCAGTATAAAGTCAGAATACGAATTAAACAATGTCGAACAGATAATCAGATTGAACTTTAACGCAAGCACCTAAAATTGCATTACAATGATTCGCCTAAACGACCTTAGTGAAAGACACTGAATTAAGAGTGATGAATATGCGTACTCGTGCCAAAATCTGTGGAATTACCCGACCACAAGATATTCAAGCCGCTGTTGAAGCAGGTGCAGACGCAATTGGTCTAGTGTTTTATGGACCTAGCCCGCGCAATGTATCGATTGAATTGGCAAAACAGTTGGCGCAAATGATTCCACCTTATGTCAATATTGTCGGACTCTTTGTAAATGCCAGAGCAGAAGAGATTGCGCAAGTTTTACAAGATGTTCCTTTGGATATTTTTCAGTTTCATGGTGATGAAACAGCTGAACAATGCCAACAGATTGCACAATATAATAAACGTCGTTGGTATAAAGCGATTCAGATCAAACCTGATTTAGACAATTCAGAAATCATTACGACAATTCGGCAATATCAACAGGCTGGTGCGAGTGCTATGCTCTTAGACGCATGGCATCCTGAACTTAAAGGTGGAACTGGACACAGCTTTGACTGGTCACAATTTCCCAAACTGGATATTCCTTTAATTTTGGCAGGTGGTTTAAAACCTGAAAATATTGAAGAAGCGATACAAACGACTCAAGCGTATGCGGTTGATGTCAGCGGAGGCGTAGAATCCGCAAAAGGTATTAAAGACCAACAACTCATTGAAAAATTTATGCAAGGAGTCCAACGTGGATCAGCAAAGTAATCAACAAGATAATTTACAAGATCAAGTGATTGACTATACCCAATTTCCAGATCAAAACGGACATTTCGGTATCCATGGCGGACGTTTTGTGTCAGAAACTCTTATGGCTGCTTTAGAGGATCTAGAAAAACTCTATTTCCGTATGAAAGATGATGCTCAGTTTTTGGCAGAATTCGACCGTGATCTTGCCTACTATGTAGGTCGTCCTAGTCCTTTATATTATGCTGAGCGATGGTCAAAAGAGTTGGGTGGTGCGCAAATTTACTTAAAACGTGAAGATCTGAATCATACAGGCTCGCATAAAGTGAATAACACCATTGGTCAGGCTTTATTGGCAAAACTGTCAGGTAAAAAACGCATTATCGCAGAGACAGGCGCAGGACAACATGGTGTTGCAACTGCAACGATTGCTGCACGTTTAGGTCTTGAATGTGTCGTTTTTATGGGTGCGGAAGATGTAAAACGTCAAGCTATGAACGTGTATCGTATGCGTTTATTGGGCGCTACGGTTGTTCCTGTGGAAAGCGGTTCGAAAACATTGAAAGATGCCATGAACGAAGCAATGCGTGATTGGGTTACCAATGTTGATTCAACTTATTATGTGATTGGTACGGTTGCAGGGCCACATCCTTATCCGCAATTGGTACGTGATTTCCAATCGATTATTGGTCGTGAAGCACGTAAACAAATTCAGGAACAAGCAGGGCGTTTACCTGATGCCTTGGTAGCATGTGTAGGTGGTGGTTCAAATGCAATGGGCTTGTTCTATCCATTCTTAAATGACCAAGATGTTAAAATGTACGGTGTTGAAGCTGCGGGTTATGGTATTGAAACAGGTAAACATTCTGCACCATTGAATGCAGGCCATGTCGGTGTTTTACATGGTAACCGTACTTATTTGATGTCTGATGAACAAGGTCAGATCATTGAAACACATTCGATTTCAGCAGGTCTAGATTATCCAGGTGTAGGCCCTGAGCATAGTTTCCTAAAAGATATGCATCGTGTTGAATATGTGCCGATCAATGACAATGAAGCTTTACAAGGTTTCCGTGATTTAACTCATATTGAAGGGATTATTCCTGCATTGGAAAGCTCTCATGCGATGGCTTATGTCACTAAACTTGCGCCAACAATGTCTAAGGATCAAATTATTATTGCGACTGTTTCAGGTCGTGGTGATAAAGATTTGATGACTGTGGCACGTATTGATGGTGTGGAAATGGTTGAGATGTAATTGCTTTTGGAGGGGTTTTAGATTGATATTTTTGAATATCAATAGATATCTTGCAAAAGTTAAAAAATGATCGAAAACTAATATTGAGAGTCCCTTCTCTTGCGCCATATATGGCTCAGGGAGAAGGTTAGGATGAGGGGGATTTATCATATAAATCCTCACCCTCTTGCGCGTAATAACGCTCATCCTTTAAAAGGAGAGGGAACTTCCATTATAAATAAATGTTCATCACAACTCGACTTAAGCAAAAAGTCCAATACATTTAAATGAAATCTCTCCTAGCTTCCCTTTAAAAAAAGATGGAAGCCCAAGATTTATATGGATAATAAGTTTTTTATTATCATTCCATCTAAATCATTATTTAAAAAGATTTCTAATCAACAAGATTCAATTGATTGAGCTTAAAAATGCCTAGTTTATTTATCGTCATGTTAGGTGGTCGCCATGCACGCGCCAACACAGAAGTCCATGATGTTGTCCTTGCGGTAGGTGATTCACTTGAAGAAATTTATCCTCAACTCAAAAATGCATGGTTTGCTGAGCCACAAGGTTTACATATTGATGCATGGGCGAAGTTGCAGGGTTTAACATTTGAGAATAAAAATTATCAAATTCATTTTACAGATGCGCAACCGAATCAAGCAGATCAAAAACTGTGGTTGATCAATCTCGGCGGTTATGATGCTCGTGAATTTGGCGAGTTACATCGCTATGTGCTGGTTGTTGCACAAAATTCTATGGTCGCAAAAGAAAAGGGTAACCAGTATTTTGCAGCGCATTGGCAAAAACAACATACCGATCGAGTTTTAGAGGTAGATGATTGTATTGCGATTGATCAAGTGCATGGACGTTATGTACAGTTGATTGAGGGTGAATTTGCAGAAGGTATTTGGGAGAATACTTATTTACAGATTTAAAAAGCAAAGTTGTTATGATCTTTTGTTAAAGCAATGGGTTGAATGCGATTAAAAATTTAATAAATAAAGGGAAAATATTGGTCAAGAATAAGATTAAAGGAAGAAAGAATCAGAATGAATATTCAATTTATCGATGAGCTTGCATTAGATGCCGAAACTAAATTACAAATTGCGGATTTAATGAAGCTTTGTTTCCCAGAAGAAGATTTTCATGGTCGGCATTATTTTAAACAACTCCCGCATTATCGATTATTACTTAAAAATCAAAACCAACTGATTGGACAGCTAGGTTTGGATTATCGTGTCATGACTTTAAACGGTGAGCCGATCAATGTACTCGGCGTGATGGAATTTGCTATTCACCCTAAATATCAAAAACAAGGTATGGCAAGGCTTTTACTTAATGAACTTGATTATTTGGCACAAAAATTTAAAACGAATATTGATTTTCTATTTTTAGTGGCTGATCAGCATGATTTTTATCGAAAATTTGGTTTTCAATTAACTGCTCAACATGCGCGATGGTTAGTTACGGAAGAACATATTAACTATGGCATGAAAGAAGGCCTTTTTGATGATTGCTTGATGTATAAGCAAATTGGCACAAAATCATGGATTGAAAATGGAAATCTCGATTTTATGGGCTATTGGTATTAAACTTCTTATCACATAAATGTATAAGTAATGAATAAATACATCAATACACGAATAAAAACAGTAATTTTGCTTAAAGCACTGCAAATTCAATCGTTATATGATGCTTATCAATAAAATCGCTATTAAATATGTAAAAAACACATTTAGTCGATAGATTAAATCTCGTTATATTGTCCGTCGTTATAATGAAACTACTAGCTGTACGCCATGTATTTATATACTGATTTCGATCAGCAACTGATCAATGAACGTGTTGCACAATTCCGTGATCAAACGGAACGTTATTTAGCGGGTAAACTCACTGAAGATGAGTATCGTCCATTACGTCTACAAAATGGTTTATACGTACAACGCTATGCGCCAATGTTACGTATCGCTGTACCTTATGGTCTAATGAATTCAAACCAATTGCGTAAAATTGCAGAATTGGCAAAAGAGTTTGACCGTGGTTATGCACACGTTTCTACACGTCAGAATATTCAATTTAACTGGCCTGCTTTGGAAAATGTTCCTGACATGCTTGCAGAACTTGCAACAGTTCAAATGCATGCCATTCAAACTTCAGGTAACTGTATCCGTAATACCACAACTGACCAATATGCAGGTGTGGTTTCTGGTGAGATTGCAGACCCACGTCCGACATGCGAATTGATTCGTCAATGGTCAACATTTCATCCTGAGTTTGCATTTTTACCACGTAAATTCAAAATTGCAGTTTCTGCACTTGAAGAAACTGATCGTGCTGCAACTTCATTCCACGATATTGGCGTTTATATCGTTAAAAATGAAGCAGGTGAAATTGGTTATAAAATTAAAGTGGGTGGGGGCTTAGGTCGTACACCTGTGATTGGTAGTTTCATTCGTGATTTCTTACCTCGTGAAGATTTGATTGCTTATCTTGAAGCGGTTCTTCGTGTATATAACTTGCATGGTCGCCGTGACAATAAATATAAAGCACGTATTAAAATTCTCGTGAAAGCATTAACACCTGAAGTTTTTGCTGAAAAAGTTGAAGCTGAATTTGCACATACCATTCAAACTTTAAAAATTCAGCCTGAAATTTTGAAAAAATTGGATGAAGAATTTACACCATTCGATTATCAAGATTTACCTGATGAAAACTTTGATGCGTTATTTGCAGCACACCCAAAATTCAAACACTGGTTCAACATCAATACCAATGCACATAAAGTGAAAGGTTATCGTATCGTCACGATTTCACTTAAACGTGCAGGTATTGCACCAGGCGATATGTCTGTTGAAGAAATGAATTTGATTGCAGATCTTGCTGACAAATATACATTTGGTGAATTGCGTACGACGCATGAGCAAAATATTTCATTGGTAGATGTTCCACAGAAAGATTTATTTGAATTGTGGCAAATCCTTGAAAATAACAACATGGCACGTGCACATATTGGTTTTATTACCGATATTATCTGCTGTCCTGGTGGTGATTTCTGTTCTTTGGCAAATGCAAAATCAATTCCAATTTCAGAAGCAATCACACGTCGTTTTGATGATTTAGACACAGTCTATAATCTAGGTCATATCGATTTGAATATTTCAGGTTGTATGAATGCCTGCGGTCATCACCATGTGGGTAATATCGGTATTCTGGGTGTCGATAAAAAAGGCGCTGAATTCTATCAAATTACTTTGGGTGGAAATGCAGACCATGATGCATCGATTGGTGACATCTTAGGACCTTCATTTGCAGCAGAAGTTGTACCTGATGTGATTGATGAAATTTTAAATACTTACCTTGACTTACGTAATGAAGGTGAGGAATTTATCGAAACTTACCGTCGTGTCGGCATTCAACCCTTTAAGGAGCGTGCATATGCTTAATCTAGCACTTCAAGTCCTCTCTAAAAATGGCGAAATTGCAGATAATACTTATCAAATGATGAGTGAAGAGGGTATTTTACCGCAAGGTGATGTGGTTTTACTGGTTGATCAATTAGATCAGATTGCCAATATTTCAGGCAAAAAAGCACTGTATATTACTGATGATGCTTCACCTGAAGTGAATCAATTTCCATTAGACCAACTTGATGCAATCTTTATTGAGTTTGCGGGTTTTAACGATGGTCGTGGTTATTCATTTGCAGCTTTGTTGCGCCGTCAGGGTTATCAAGGTGAACTTCGTGCGACAGGTGATATCTTTAAAGATGTTTTAAACTACTTAAAACGTTCTGGCTTTGACACTTTTGTGGTGAAAGAAGGTAAGGATATTACTGAGGCAGCTGCGGGTTTAAATGATTTTAAAAATCCGTATCAAGCTTCGACAGGTGTTGCACAGGCACATTATCAAACTGGCGCTTAATTTTTTAAGTAAGCAATGAAAAGCTGGACTTTGGTCCAGCTTTTTTGTATTCATATAATTATGTAATATATTGATTTTAAATTAATTATATATCTTATTTATAAACGAGCATATTGTTTTCGTGACTATGAAAGCGCCTTATAATTGATAAAGATTTTTCTGCTAATTTATGATATTAGTAAATTAAATCAATAATTAATGATTTCTTTTTATGTGGAAATGTTTAAAAAATATTTTTAAATCAACTAATCCATCGCCTGCACTAAATATTAAGCAGAGCGAACAGATTATAACGAATAATCTTTCTGTAGAGTCGAATATACATCAAAGTTACATGGACGTTGATAATATTGATGATTATAGCTACCGCTATTTATGGACTGATAAACAGCTTTCAGATTTTGATATTTCGATTTTAAAATTAAAAAGTTACGATGGATATTTGAGACAGGAAATGCTGGAAAAATTTCAGCAAAATTTTCAGCCAGCATTGTTTCCGCATGTGCTAAATAGACTCAGTGATTATGTTCCGATTAATCGCAAATTGGCAGCAACACATATTCAAGAGTGGAGTGAGAGAACTGAATTTTCAAAACTCTGTATAGATCATTTTTATGAAATTGCTACACTACAAAAACGTGAACGTACAGAAGAGGAGATATTTACATTATTACTTTGTAAAGTTAAAAATGATAAAGCATATTTGGTAGAAACTTTGACTCAGCAACAAGGCATTTTATCTCGAATATTATTAGAATTTATCATTAAGTATGAATGGATTGATTCTGATGAATTATTTGAATTATGTCGCAATGCGAAGGATCAAAAAGTTAGAGCCCATTGGTTGGAGCAAATTATTCAATATGAATCTAATCTAGCATTGATTTTGATCTTAAAGAGTAGTTCATTTCGCGAAGTACAGTATCGTCTTTTTGATATTTTATATAAAAGGAATGCGTTAAATACAGAGGATCTTGTTTTGATGTGGCAAAGTTCATTTATCTCTGTGATGGACTATGCTTCTTTTGCTTTGCGTCAAATCGATTTTGATTTTGAAAGATATTTTACTGAGAACCCAATTAGTGCTTTATCAATTAGTCATCTTCGAATTAGAGCCTATCAATGGATTTTGTTGAAGGAGGATATAATAGAATTTTTTAAAATTATTGAGCAGATAGATCAGTCCCTGATTGTAAATTCAGTTTTATTTTTTGCCTTAAAACAAAAATATATTCAAGTCGATCAATATTTGAGTTTTTATCAGAAATCTGGAAGAAAGCTGTATTTTTATCAATTGTCAAAGGCAAGAAAATATTTACAAAATAAACTGAGTTTAGATGAGCTTGATCGATATTTATTGATAATGGTCACGAAGGATGAAGTCAATTTTCAACAAAGATTAAAATTGGTTGAAGGATATAATATTGGAGACCAGTTATATTGGTTTATTCAACAAATTCAATATATTCAAACAACTCAAGACCAAAAGTTTTTTGAAAATCACTTACAAGAAAAATTAACCCATCTAAAAAATGCGGCATACGGCCTAAAGTGGACAGAACA
>Ga0209023_10004672_pt1 | contig 15448 bp, 11 predicted proteins | sample LakOneMetagenome_FD_187468 | JGI IMG/M metagenome (GOLD analysis project Ga0209023, IMG submission 187468) | Freshwater and sediment microbial communities from Lake Erie, Canada (SPAdes) (version 2) | ecosystem: Environmental > Aquatic > Freshwater > Lentic | place: Lake Erie, Canada... | reverse complement strand
GTCGATGCACGGCGTGATGAATCTCTGGATGAGCGAGATCGGTGATCCAAATGCACCCTCCCGTCCTCGCCAGCTGACATTCGAGCGTCAGGGCGGCGCGTTTCCGAAGTGGTCGCCAGACGGCCAGTGGATTTCCTATCAGTGCGACGAAGGCGCAGACACGTACGTGTGCGTGATCGGTGCCGACGGCCGTGGGCGTCAGAGAGTGACGCACGACAGCGGACTGAACTTCACCGGCGGCTGGATTGACGCGAACACGCTCTTAGTCGCCGCACGGCGCGACGCGATCTGGAACATCATCGGCGTCAATCGCCTGTCGGGGCAGACGACGAGCTACACCGGTTTCACGGATGGACGCAGCTACGTGCGCTACCCGCAGTGGGACGCCGTGCAGCGCCGCATCACGTTCGAACGAGGCACGGCAACCGGCAACGTGTGGACGGTGCGTTTGCCGTAGGCAACTCAACGACGGCGCGTCGGCGGCGTGTCTGAGTCGTGATTGCGATTGACAAGTTCGGTGAACGGGCCTACCGTCAGGCCGATCCGATGAGCGTTCACACGCTCGGGGCTATCGGGTCACCGGTCACCTGCGCCCCACGCCGAAAGGAGGCCGAACCGCATGCAAACCAGTGCTGACTGCGATCCACCGATTCACGAGTGCCCGTCGGCCGCGGGCGTCCACACAGGTGACGACGCTGCGGACCGCGTGAGTTGACGAACAGCGCACGCTGTCGTGCCGCCTGGCACATGTCGCATGCGCGACCACGAGCACAGCGCAAGCGCTGACCTCGCACTCACTGCGTCCGCACCCACGTCTTTCACTTCGCGTGCACGCTCGCTGGCGCACAGCGGGCTCACAATCCTGGCACGTCGCAACTAACGCGACGCCGCGCGAGGGACGTCTCCGGCACCGGCGATGTCCCTCGTTTCTTTCACGCTCGCGCTCGTACGACCGCTTGCTGCTGGAGCAGGTCGCCACTGAGCCCCGGGTTCTCCGCGCGTCGGTCGACGATCGGCGTGCGAGCGTGAAGGACTCGCGCGAATCTCACGCACGATGACGTGCGCTTCGACATCGGGGGTTCCGCGCCTGAGGGCGGACTTCGGCAGCATCAGCATGAGGGCTGTCAGCCCAAGGCGCGCGCGCCTGCCTGGTCGCATCGTTTCGTCTTGCTCCGCTTCTGCCCCAGGGCAGATGGTTCTCTCGTGGATGGCTGGACCGTTGGTGTGACGCGTCGCCCGCAACGCCCGTCCTTGCGCTGGCGCCGAGCGGCACTCGGGTATCAGGCCGGTTGCTGAGACGCGGCTCCGCAGTGGGGCCAACGCCGCTTTGGATGTGGTCAGCGTAGTTGGATCGCGGAGGGAGGCGCAAGCGCGAACTGTCGATTCGGACGAAAGAGATGGGGGCGCAACCGTGGCAGTGCCTGCCCGGTTCCCCACAACGCTCGGGACATGACAACAGGAGGAGCCATGTCAAACACAGGACGTTCTCATTCCAGGTACCTGGGGATCCTCGTCGTCGCGCTGATGTGCGTTGGGCTCGTGACCGCAGGGTGCTCGGAAAGCGGATCCGCAGAACAACTCTCCGCAAGCTCGCCGGTGTCCATCACCATGCAGCCCAATGCCATCGTGGTGCAGAACAAGGCCGGCACGCCGCTGTCAGACATCAAGGTGATGCTGGTGGCATTCGGCAACAAGCAGTACTCGGCGAGCGTCGGTCGGCTTGAAAACGCCGAGGGACGGCGCGTCACGCTGAGCGAACTCGTGGACGCCGACCGTGCGACGTTCAATCCATCGTTCACGCGGCCAAAGGTCGTGCGTGTGCAGGCGACCAACGCGACCGGGAAGTCGTTCGAAGTCGAAACACCGTGGAAGTAAGCGGACGCTGACGCGTCCCGCAGCTATGGGGCGTCGGGCATGCGGAGCTTGTAGACACGCATCTCGGCCCCCATCCACTGCGTCGTCGAGAGCAGCGTCAGCTCAGGGCTGGCATCGGCTCTGGCCACGAGCTGCGTGTACTCGTCGGGGCGAAACACTTCGCCGTGCAGCACAACGTACTGCGCGCGGCGGCGACGCAGTGCGTCGAGTGAGTCGGGGTCTGGAAACTGCTCGAGCAGGCGTGTGAGATCGAGAAACGACGGCGGGAAGAAACCCGAGTAACCGCTCAGCAGGTTCTGCCAGTGGAACGTCGAGTAGTACATGTACGACGGCATGGCCGCCGCAATCGGCAAGTCGGCGATGGCTGTCGTCGGCGCGCCGGCTAGATCTGCAAGGATGGCCTCGTACGCCGGCGGAATGGTTCGCGGCATCTCGATACCCGGAGGGATGTGCACCCAGCTTTCGATCGCGATGACGGCTGCGGCGAGTGTTGGCACCAGACGTCGCGTCCACAACGTCGCGTTGGTGCGCAGCGACGCCACTCCCATCGCTGCGAGCACGCACAGGGCCAGGCCAGCGAAGAGGCCCATGCGGGCCGGCACACGAAGGCCACGAAATACGGACACCTTGTTCCAGAGCACACTGAACGTCACACCGTGCAGCCCGAACGACATGTCGATCGCGACAGCCAGCGCCACCAGATAGGCAAACGTAGACGCCGACCGCCGGCGCCACGCGGCAATCGCCGCGAAGAGCACGAGGGCGACACCCGGGAACAGGCGGTGTTCGATACCGCCAAACGCGCTGGTCGCGTTTGCGTACCAGACGCTCGCCGGCGGAGCAGCCAGGTAGTCTGACGGCACGGCGCTGCCTGCGAGCGCTTCCCCGTCGACGCGTTCGCCAACGATGTGACTGGCGCTGATGTAGGCCATGCCGAGTGGGGCCACGAGCGCACCGGCGACAAGGGCGGAGACAAGCGTGCACGTCACGATGCCGGCGGCAAATGGACGGCTGACCGCGAGCGACAGCGATTGCAGTGTCTTGGTGAAGCGCACATGCGCGCCGACGAGCACGACGGCAACGGCGGCGAGAAACGGCAGCAGCATCAACGCGAAGTAGACGCAGGAGAACAGCTGACACGCGGTCGCAACGCCGAGCATCACGGCATCGGCGACAGTCCGACGTCGAACAGTCCGGTGAAGCGCCCAGAGGGCAACCGGGATCCACTGCGTCTGCTGCAACTGCATGTGCGAGAAGTGGTCGACACGAAACGGCAGGAACGCGAACGCGATGGCACCCACCACCGCGGCAGGTGCATCACCGGTCAGTTCGAGAATCAGGAGCGCGATGCCGACGCCGGAGAAGATGATGCCCGCGGCGAGGGCGACGTTGTAGACCACTACCGGGTTGACGCCGAGCCACTGCAGCGGCGCAGACATGAGCCCGGGCAGCAGCAGCGATTCGGAATACAGCAGCGTGTAGCGTTCGGGATAGAAGATGTTGGCGTGCACCAGACGCGCCGGCGCGATCGGTGCCTGATGCGCAATCCATGAGAGCGCCCAGGTATTGAGGAGCGGATCGCCGGCATCGGGCACGGTGTCCATGTGCCGCACGAGCGGCCACGTGAACGCCACATACACAACCGTGAGCAGCACGAGCAGGCTCAGGAGGAACTTCCACCAGCCGAAGATGAACGCCAGCGGTCCTGCGTCGGCGAGCCGAGCGGCGTGGCGCGCATCACGGGCGCGCTTCAGCCATGAGCTTCGTGTGTCTGTCGAGCCTGGCGACATGGGCACCTAGACACAGTAGTCCATGTACCGCTCGATTGCCTCTTCGGCCGACGCACGAGCCATCGGCTCGCGTGACTGACCCTCGCTTGCGCGTGCAGTTTCTCCGTCCTCGTCGTTCTCTTCTACACGGCGTGATTTCCCGGCGCGATCGAAACGCACGACACCAAGAGGGTCCCCGATGCCAGACTATTTCGCCGGCTACGAAATCGTAGCGAGCACGCCGAATTTCCTGATCACCTGTGAAGACGACAACGGCGCCCGCCAACGGGCCCAGGCAGTTGCGGCGGTATGCGAGTACGACCTGAAGCGACTGAACGACCTGTTCAGCACGAACTTCCAGACGGGGAACACGTCCGAGCACACGGTCTGGGTGGTGGTCCAGAAAGCGAGCCCCGCGGGTTCGGGCGGCTCCAACTACGGATACGAAACCGATCAGAGCAGCCGCATCTTCATGCGCGGCGACTTCACGCCGCCGCCACCGCCGCCGCCCCCACCAGCAGGTCCCGTGACTCCGCCCGCCACGACACCGCCCAACTACGCCTCGGCCGTCGCCGAGTATCCGCGCTTTGTGTTCGTCGCCGAACTCGCCGAAATCCTGATGGACTTCACGGGGTACGGGTGGGGACGCGGCAACAGCATGGGCGAGGGACTCTCGATTGCGCTCGCCACACTGCTCCATCCGGATGGCTACTACGCCACATCGAAGGGACCCCGGATAAACAGCTGGCTGAACGGCACTGGTGGACCGCCGCGTATGGACCGCGTGGCGAACACGGAGAACTCGGACACCAATCAGTTCTCCTACGGCTGCGCGATTCTGTTCATCAACTACCTGGTGAGCCAGCTTGGTTTCACCATGAAGCAGGTGATCAGGGCCAGTGGAGGCAATCTCGGACAGACCTTTGCGCGACTCACCGGCAAGCCGGAAGCTGCCGCGTACACCGAGTTCAATGCGCTGCTGCAGAAGCATCTGGGCAACGCGACGAACAACAACCTTCGCCGCGACAACATCTTTCCGCTCTACGACCCGGCCTTCCGGCATGTCTCACTGAACGACAGTGAGCCGGTCACCTGGGATCCCTCGGTGGACGCCGCCGAGACGTTCTTCAATCTGAAGCCTGGCATCATGTGTCCGGTCGCCAGCTACGGGTTCTGGAAGCATCCTCAACAGCAGGGGCTGGCGGTGTACGCGCACGCCACCGGAACGGCGAACGCGTCCTTTCGCTGGACGGTCGGAGGCCAGAACACGTCCGTACAGCCAGCCATGACGAACCTGACGCTTGCCGTGCCTACCGAGGTTCGCAATCCCGACGGCACGGTCAGCACGATCAGTGCGACGTCGAACATCCAGTACCAGATCGTCAACACGTGGAACGGCAGCGTGCTCTACCTGCAGTCCACCAGCAAGACTGGCAACTGTCAGTTCGACGTGCAGGCCTTCGCCCGTGAAGCCGCCGCGAGCGATGCCGAGGTCAGCGCGACAGAGACGCCGGGTCTCGACGGAGTGTGGTGGCAGGCCGATGCCGACACGAAGAAGGCCTACCAGAAGTGCAATCCGTTCTACGCCGTGGTCGACAAGAGCATCTGGGGTTTGTCGAAGACGCTCGGCGATTTGAAGAATCGTCCCGACCCACCGTCCGACCCCGCCATCCTGAGGGTTGTGAAGAACGTGCGGGAGCTCAGTCAGGCCGTCGCGCAGTATGCGCAGGCAGGAAACCTGAGTCAGGCTGAGGTCTGGCAACAGATTGGCGCGCCGGGCGAGATACGCTCGCAGTTCGCACCGCCCGACGATGCGGATATCAGGCGAGCGCCTGTCGTTCAGCCGCATCCCAAGCACGAGGACGACTAGGTCAGGCTTCGATCCACGCGTGCGACTGTTGCAGTGGCACGCGTGGGCCACGTCACTCGACGGGGTTCAGGACTGCGGCTTTCGGACGCGCACGTCACCGTTCACCGTTTCGAACGACAGCTCGGGACCACCACGGCCAACGCGCACCTTCGCATCGCGGTTGAAGCGATATCGCACGCCGCCGTTCCTGCGTTCCGGCGTCGGAGGGTTTTTCGGCAGCAGCGTGGTCTCGAAGTCCGTATAGAGTCCGCCGTGCAGCGTGTTCAGCCGCAGATCGGCGGAGAGTGACGGCGGGAACGTCACGTCGATACGTCCGTTCACTGTCTTGAAGTCAGACGGGCCGCTCGGCTGCGCAGCGAACGACGCGTCCAGCGGGCCGTTCACCGTGTGCGCGCTGCCGGCGCCGCGCAGGTTCACGAGTTCGAGTCCGCCGTTCACGTTGTTGATGGTGAACGGACCATCGGTGCCTTCCACACGCAGCGTCCGGCTGTTCACGGCACAGACGTTCAACGTCACGGCGCGCGGCACGCGCACCTCGAAATCGACGCGGACACGTGCCCGGTCTTCATCGCGGCCGCGGTCGTCGCGACCCCAATCACCCCAGCGGTCGTCGTCGCCACGTCTCGACGTGCGGCAGCCGCAGTGCGTGTTGTCGCCACAGACGAGAAGTCGGTCGCTCTCCTGCCTGAAGTCGACAGTCGGCGTCGGCTGACCGTTGCGTCCCTCTCGGTCCACGGTCCTCGTGGCGACAATCGACACATCGGACCGGTTCTCGGCGACGATGCGGACGCTGCCGTTGATGTTGCTGAGTTCGAGCACGTGACTCTGGCCACCCGACCACGCCATGGTTCTGTTGATGGTCTGCGGGTCGGCGGCGGCTGGAGCTGGTTCGAGGTAGTACGCCAGGGCTGGAACAAAGCTGAAGACAGCCGAGACCAGCAGCGAGTAGAACACGTTCACGTAGCCGGGCATGGATCCTCCTCCATTGTGGTGACGACTGGAGAGGCGCGGACGAATCCGGCGCTCACAGATGTCTACTCGTGCGCCGGACGAAGGTTACCGGCGGCGGCACGCCATTGCGTCCGCCACAAATTGGTGCGACGCTGTGCGCCGTGGGTCGACATCGTTCGAGCGGACTGATATCGAGGCTCTGTCACACAGCGGTCATTCTGGGCACCGCGTGCCTGTGGAGTTCGGAGCGCGTGCTCTTCGCAGCGCCGGCGCGCGGATTGGTAGCGGAGCCCGCCGCACAGGCTGCGAGTCAGGCCTCTTGCCACACGCTCCTGACCGACGCGGAGGTCGCGACGGTCATGGGCCGTCCCTCGCCCGGGGCGATGACGGAATCACCGTCTGGCAGTTCCCAGTGCCGCTGGGAGTGGCCAGATTCCGACGCCACGGCTGCGGCCAGCTTCGCCAGTGACGCCGCTATTCGCGCCGGGGCATCGGCCACGAAATGCTGTCCCACTGCGTCGGCGTCCGCGGTCGCGCAGTTCTTCGATTACACCGTGCGAAGCGAGCAGGACCTCGGCTCTGATCTTCCGGTACCGCTCGACGGACTCGGGCAGCGCGCCGTCCTCTTCTTCGATGATGTGTATCTGAAGGTGGTGGCACAACGTGCAGACGGCGTAATGCAGGTGACCGGCGGCCACATCACGCGCGAGCAACTGCTGGCGCTGGCGCGAGCGATGCTGCGGTGACCGTCGCCACACACGCGAGTTCACAGCGAGGTACTTCGCGACCTGAAGGCACGAAGGACGCCAGGCGTGCAGTCGTCGCCCTGCTCCTCTTGGTCGCGTTCCTCGTCGGCGTGCCGATACTCCGCGCACAGGACCTTCCGAAACACGTCGGTAAGGTCAACGACTTCGCGAGCGTCTTGCAGGTATCGGAGCGCGACGCCCTCGAGACGCGCCTTACCGAGCTTGAACGCGACACCTCTGCCGAACTCGCGGTCGTCACCATTCCCACCTTGAGCGGACGTTCGCTTGAGGAATACGCGACGACTCTCTTCAACACGTGGGGTATCGGGAAAGCTGGTCGCGACAACGGCGTGTTGATACTCGTCGCCGTTCAGGAACGGTCCATGCGCATCGAGGTGGGTTACGGCCTCGAGGGCGTGCTGCCAGACGGACTCGCCGGTGCCGTCATCCGCGAGTCGTTTCTCCCCAGATTGCGTGACGGCAATTATCGCGACGGCATCGTCGAGGGCGCGGCTCGCGTCATCGACATCGTCCGTCGCAACGAAACACTGACGCCGGCGCAACGCGCGGCGTTCGACAAAGCGGCACGCGACGCGCGCAAGCACTGGGGCATGGCGGTGTTCATCGCCTTCTTCGTCTTCATCGGTGCGTTCGTCTCCGGGACTGGCGCCGGAGCCCGCGTGATTCTGCAGACGGTCTTCGGCGCGATCTTCAGCCTCGTCATGATCGGCGTCACGACGACTGTCGCGCCCATCCCCGCGGTGGTCGTGCAGGCACTTGCAGCGATCGCGATCTTCGCGTGGAGCAGATCGGTGGGACGCCGTCCCGACTGGCAGAAGAACATTCGCGGCACGCGTGGCGACGGGTGGATGTTTGCCGGCGCCAGCGGCTCCAGTTCGTCGTCCGGCAGTTCGTCGAGTTCCAGCAGCAGCTTTGGCGGAGGACGGTCTGGTGGCGGCGGCGCGAGCGGACGCTGGTAGCCGCAGCGAGCCGGACCTACAATTCGGCTGAGCGATGTCTGTGCCGTTCGACGGCGGACGCCGACGCGCGCACTCAGCAACGAGTGACGCGCCAGCTACCGGGCGAGCGTCGCGTCGAAGGTGGCGACGTCTGGGCGCGTTGTTACTGTTCGCCGCGCTTGCGGCGTGGCTGATTCCCGCGGCAGCACAGGTGACGATCATGCAGTACGCGCGGCAGCGATCGACGCCCGTGAACCACGGGCTGCCTGACGTGGAGGGCGGCTTCACGTTCTGCCGCGTGCGATACGAACGCGTACGCGTCCAGCGCAAGAGCGGATGGTGGGACGACTACCCCGCGTCTGACTTCAATTTCATGACGCGGTTGCAGGAGTTGACGACGGTTACCATCAGCCGCTGGGCGAATGGCGATCCAGGTTTCGCCCAGGTCACGCTCGACGACCCCGCGCTATTCCATTGTCCGTTCCTGAAGATGCAGGGAGCGGCGAACTACGACTTCACGACCGACCAACGTGCGACACTGCGCAGCTACCTCCTGAAGGGCGGCTTCCTCTGGGAAGACGACAACTGGACGGATGGCGACTGGGACGTGATTCGCGAGAACCTGCGCGGGCTCTTCCCCGAGTATCCGATTGTCGAGCTCACGCCAGACCATCCAATGCTGTCGGTGCTGTACCGCGTGGCGCAGATTCCGCAGATTCCGAGCATCGAGTCGTGGCGTCGCAGCGGCGGCCAGACCGACGAATTCGGGTCCGGCCCACCGCATCTCTACGGCATCTTCGACGACAAGGGTCAGCTGATGGTACTGGTCAGCCAGAATTGCGACACGTCGGACAGCTGGGAGCGCGAAGGCGACAACCCCGAGTACTTCGCGCGCTTCTCCGGCATGGGGTACGCGATGGGTGTCAACGTCGCGATTTGGACGCTGACGCACTGACGCGCTCGGCGGTCAGCTTCGACGGCGTTGCAGATACTCGTCGAGCGTCGCCATGAGTTCGTCCCGCTGTGCACGTCCGGTGAAGGTATGGTCAGCCTGGTCGATGGTCGTCACGCGGAAGCTCGGCTCGCGTTTCATCCGCGAGGCACCACTCCCCAGCTGCTCTTCCATCAGGTCGATGCCGGGTTCATCCGAACCGAAGACCATCAACACATCGGTTCCGCGGCGACACAACGTGCGCATGTTCTCGAGAACTGTGGTGCCGGCTGCCCCGCCACGTCGGGCTGTCCACAGGCGCGTCCAGGTTCCGCTCGCGCGCACGCGAAGCCGACGCAGCATCTTCTTGGCGATGACGCGGGCGTGCAGGTTCCCGCTGGCCAGGCGAATCCACGACTGCGGTTGCAGTGCTGCGCGACGATAGAAGTCCGTGGACTTCGACGTGTTGCGTTGATACTCGTCGAGCGTGTCGCCCTCATGCCACTCGAACGCTCGGACGTTGATCATCACCACGCCAACGACGCGCGGATCGACAACGGCCGTGTGGTAGGCCATGAAGGCGCCGGCGCACAGGCCGCACAACAGAAAACGTTTCGCTCCCTGCGTGTTCTCCAGCACGTCCATCGTGCGACGGACATCGTCTGTCGCCTGCCCCGAGTAGAGAGCGCGTTCGGCCTGCATGTCTCGGCTGGCGCTGTCGCCGATGCCCGAGGAGTCGAGGCGCAGCACCTGGTATCCACGCGCCGCCCACGCTCGTGAGGCCGTCACCCACAGGCGATGGCATCCGACGTGATGATTCATGCCGACGTTGAGCAGCAGGATCGTTGGCAGTGGCGCGCGCAGGGGCACAACGGTGCCAGCCGGCGACGGGTGCTCCGAAGGCCGGCACAGGACGCCGAACACCGTGCCGTCGGAGACGAACGTTTCGCGAACCGGTCCACCTGGTGTGTCGATGATGGCGAGTTGCGCGGGAGCGTTCGATGTGGCGGCGCGAAAGCCGGTGCGGGAGTCGTTCGGCTGAAGCGGCACCTGTTGCACCCACCGTACGACCTCGTCCCACAGCTCGAAGGGCACAGTCGCCTGGTGAGGCGCCACCACCATATTGGCGAAGTCGCGTGTGACGGACGATGACACGAGGACGCCAGAACGTTCGAGCGCGAGAACGAACGGCTGTTCGGCTCCTGGCAGGTCCTCGCGTCCAATGACCAGTGCCTCCACCGCAGGTGACTCTGTGAGCGTCAGCAGATCGATGCGGGCGAGTGCGGTGCGCGTCTCACCCGAAAGGTGATACCCGAGCGTGTCGAGTTCACCATCGCCGCCCTGCGTGGCGCGTCCGCCGTTCATCACGGCCAGCGCGCGAAGCTCGCGGACGAATGTGCGGCCCGACGTGATGGGTGCCATCAGCACGAGTGCATTCACCGGATGGCGACGTGCGTACTCGGCGGCCAGCAGGGCGCCAAAGCGAAGCCCGAAGACCACGATGTCCGTGACGCCGCTGCGGGTCTTGAGTTCGTCAATCGCCAGACCGATGCTGCCCACCCACGCATTGACGCGGTCAGGGTCGTAGTCGGAGCCCGACGAATCACCGGTGCCGTCGTAGTCGAACCGCATGGCGGGTACGCCGCTCGCGGCGAGCGCTTCAGCCAGATGGCGGCACGCCCGGTACGTGCACATCATCTCGTAGCCGAATGGTGCGCAGACCACGACACCGATGCGTGCTCTCGCATGCTGCCCGGCTGCGTGATACCACCCGAACAGCGGCCGGCCCGCCGTGCCGAAGAAGAGCGGAACGGCTGGAGGTGTCGTCGACTCGGCGACGGATGGTCGTGCGCGCTCGTCGCGAAGCGTCGAATTGCGCGTTGACTGCATTGAGGTTCCCACGTTGGCGTGCGGACAGGTGCACGCGCGGCGGATGGCCCGCCTGACGGCAGTAATCGGCCTTCGCACCGGCAGCTTCAGCGAGGTGTGGGCCAGGGGGAGAAGTTCGCGGCGCGCGACACGGCCACGTATACTCCACGCCCAATGACCTTCATCGCCGCGCTCGGCGGACTCAGCCTGCTGCTCGCCTGCGGCTTCGCATTGCGTCTGGCGGTTCCGCTACTCGGACGCCTCATGCTGCCCGTCGCACTCGTCGGCGGATTCATCGGTCTGGCGGCGGGTCCGTTCGGTCTGCATCTCGTGCCCACGCAGGTGATGGCCACGTGGACGACGCTTCCGAGTCTCCTCATCAACATCGTCTTTGCGTGTCTGTTCCTGGGTGCGCCGGTGCCGTCGTTCAGCGCCGTTGCACGCACGGCCGGTCCTCTCGTCCGCTTCTCACTGGTCAACGCCGTCGGTCAGTACGTCGTCGGTCTGCTGCTCACGTGGGCGCTGCTCACGCCCGTGTTCGGCGTTCCGGCATTGTTCTCGTGCCTCATCGAAGTGGGATTCTCCGGCGGACACGGCTCGGCGAGTGCGATGACCGCGGTGTACGCGAACCTTGGGTTTCCGGCGGGTGGTCCGCTCGGGCAAGCGTCAGCAACCATCGGACTCATCACCGGAGTCGTTGGCGGCGTCGTCCTCATACAGTGGGGCGCACGCACAGGCCAGGCACGCGCACTCGGGCACGAGGGTCTGCGGTTCGACGATGGGTCGGGGTTGATTCCGGTGGACGCCAGAAGACCAATCGCAATCGGCACCGTCAACGCGAACACCATCGAGCCGTTCACGCTGCACGTCGCGGTGGCGATGCTCGCCGTGATGGTGGGATGGGCGCTGCAGACAGGAATCGCCAGACTGCATCCTGCGCTCGAGAGCGTCCCGCTCTTTCCGCTCGCCATGATTGGCGGCATGTTGCTGCAGACCATTGCTGATCGCACGGGCGCCGGCACCTGGCTCGACCGCGGCACGTTCCAGCGCCTGACCGGACTATCGCTCGACCTGCTCGTCGTCGCAGCGGTGGCGTCGATGCGACTCGACCTCTTTCTGCAGAACGTCGCGCCGTTCGCCATCCTGATGGTGGCGGCCATCGCCTGGTGCGTCGGCACGTTCGTCTGGCTTGCACCGCGGATGCTGACGGAGGACTGGTTCGAGCAGGCGATTGTCGTCTACGGCACGCAGACGGGCGTCGCGGCCGTCGGCCTGATGCTCTTGCGAATCGCCGACCCGCATCACCGAACGACAGCGGCGCAGGCATTTGCCGCACGTTCGATGGTGATCTCACCGCTGCTTGGCGGAGGCCTCATCACCGCCACCATGCCGCTGATGGTTCTCCATCTCGGCGTCGTGCCGATGCTGGCTGCGTCAACAGTGGTGATGATCGGTGCGTGGGCGTGGCCGATGCTGTTCTCGAGAGGGCGCGCGCACGCGGCCTGACGACTGACGACCGCTCAGTTGATTGGGTCGAGCCGTGGAAAGCGCGCGAGCCCGAAGGGTCTCAGAATGTCCGGTGCGACGCCGTCGAGTGCCCAGTGCGCCAGGTGGGGCGCAACTGCCGGAGCAATGGCCCAGCCATGGCCTGTCCATCCGCATCCGACGAGCACATTCGATGTTCCTGGCACACGATCGATGATGGGAATCTGATCGAGGGCATTGGTTTCCGCGCGGTCTGCGGTCCATTCGGCAACGCTCAATTCACCGATTGCCGGGAACAATGCGGCAGCTTCGGTCCAGTTCCCGGCAACGTTGGCCTCTGTGGTTTCGCCGCGCCCGGTGTCCGGGTTGAAGCGGCCACGCCAGCCACCTGACAGCATCACCGCACCACTCGGCACCATCTTCAGCGCCACCGGCCGACTGGCGTGTCCGACGTATGACTTGAACGGCGCGACCGCTGCCGGCGTCGACAGCACGACCTGCGGGTAGATGGTCCAGATCGGCAAGGTGCACCGACAGGTGCGCGCCAGCAGTTCGCCTGTGGCGCCGTTGACCAGCAGGAGCAGTTCGCGGCCCACCGCGATCGACTCACCACTGTCGAGTGTCACCCGCACGACCCGCGCGCCGTCGCGGACCAGGTCGATGACACGCGCGCCGGTGCGGATGGTGACGCCCGCACGCTGGGCAGCCGACGCGTAGGCGCGCGTCGTCGCTTCGTGATCGGCGATGCCGTCGAGAGGAGCGTGGAGTGCGCCGAGAATGCGGCTCGACACGCCTGCTTCGATGTCGCGCACCCGCTCCCCTTCCAGGTGCGTCGTCGGAATTCCGAGCGCCGACTGCACCCGGGCGCGCGCGTCAGCCTGTCCGATGTCGTGATGCCGCTCGTACAGCTGCAGGTGGCCGACGCGTTCGTATCCGGTTGGGGCACCGAGCGTTTCGTGCAGCACGGGCCACAGCGCGTATGCCTCGCGCATGAGCGGCAGTTCACGAATGTCACGGCCATTGGCGCGGACGCCGCGTTTGCCCAATCCGCCGGACGCGCCGGCCGCAACATCATGAGCGTCGAGCACGATGACCGACGCGCCGCGCGTCGCCAGGGTCCACGCGGTCGCGAGCCCGTAGATGCCGGCACCAACAATCACGAAATCTGCGCGCACGATGGGCTCCTCGATGAGTGTCTGGTTGAGTGTCGATGGGGCTCGCGCACGCTGCCTGACCGCGACAGGGCCGTCAGGCGCGGAGCAGGAAGAAGACCAGAACGCCCGTCACCGACACGTACAACCATATTGGCAGGAAGACGCGATTGAGGCGCCGATGGCGGGCGAACGCCCGCGTGAACGCGAAGTAGAAAGACGTGAGCGCGAGAGGCACGACGCTCAGCGACAGCAGGATGTGGCTGATCAGAATCGCGAAGTACACGGTTCGGATCACACCGACGCCCGTGAACGGCGTATCTCCGTGAACGAAGTGATAGCTGAGATAGCCCACCAGAAACAGCGACGAGCAGGCAAACGCCGTCACCATCAGCAACCGGTGAAGCGCGACGTCCTTGCGACGAATTGCGACGTACCCGGCAACGAGACACAACGCCGACAGCGCATTGAAGCCGGCATTGATGGCCGGCATGAAGCTCAGGTCAGGGCCACCGGCACTCTTCCCGCGAAGCAGAATGAAGGCAATGAAGCTGACCGCTGCCGCCGACAGCACGGCGTTGAACGCGAAGAACGTACGGTCTGAACGGGAGGTGACGAGGGCGTCTGCGCTCATGGCAGGTTCTAGCATCGTCGAAGTACGCTGGCCGCCGCAATCCGCTGCCCGGTGCGAGACGGTTCAGTCGCGGCCTTCGTGAGCCTGCGGTCGCCGAATGCGTCCGAACATGGATCACGAGAGTACTATTGAGAGATTTTATTGCTCGGTCCCCCACAGCTATCGCAGGAAAGGTCGGCACACCTGTTCAGCCCTGGTCTTCACGGTCCCGCAGTCAGCACGCGACAATGGCCGGTTCGGAGAGCGAGATACCCCCTCGATCGTGAGGTCCCATGACAGACGTCACTCCGTCGTCCGCGTCGTCCACTCGCACGGTGCTCCTGACCGGTGCATCGGGCTTCGTCGGTCGCGCGGTGTTCGCCGCTCTCGAGCGTGCCGGGTGGCACGTCCGATGTGCAACGCGTGACGCAGCGCGTTCGGCAGCCCGCTGGCCGGGGCGCGAGTGGGTGACGCTCGACGTCGCTGATGCCGAGTCGACCGCGCGTGCGCTCGACGGTTGCGAGGCGGCGCTCTATCTCGTGCACGGCATGTCTTCGCATCGCGCCGACTTTCGCCTCGCGGAGCGTCGCCAGGCCGAAGTCTTTGCTCGAGCCGCCGAGCGCGTTCCGCTACGACGCATCGTGTACCTCGGTGGTGTCGTCGCGCCGGACGCCGAGGCATCCGAGCATCTGCGCAGCCGACAAGAGGTGGGCGAAGCCCTGCGCGCTGGTCGCGTCTCCACCATAGAGCTGCGCGCGAGCATGATCATCGGTCACGGCAGTCTGAGCTGGCTCATCGTCCGCGATCTCGCGGCGCGCCTGCCGGTGATGGTGTTACCGCGCTGGCTGAAGTCGCGCACGCAGCCTGTCGCGATCGCAGACGTGACGACCGCGCTGGTCCGCTCACTCGACCTGGTCGTCGACGGCAGCGCCTGGTTCGACGTTCCAGGTCCCGAGACGCTCTCGGGTCGCGACATTCTCGAGCGCACGGCTGCCGCGCTCGGCGTGCGGACGCCGGTCATGATCGAGGTGCCGTTCCTGTCGCCACGTCTCTCGTCACATTGGGTCCGATTCGTCACCCGTGCCGAGTGGTCCGTCGCTCGTGAGGTCGTCGTGGGGTTGAAGACGGATCTGCTCGCGCACGACGATCGGTTCTGGCGCCTGATCGATCACACCCGGCTGCTCACCTTCGCCGAGGCCGCACGCCTGGCCATTGAGGACGAGCGGCGC
>Ga0209023_10004671_pt1 | contig 15450 bp, 10 predicted proteins | sample LakOneMetagenome_FD_187468 | JGI IMG/M metagenome (GOLD analysis project Ga0209023, IMG submission 187468) | Freshwater and sediment microbial communities from Lake Erie, Canada (SPAdes) (version 2) | ecosystem: Environmental > Aquatic > Freshwater > Lentic | place: Lake Erie, Canada... | reverse complement strand
TGCTGAATCAGGGTTCCAGGCTCAGGCCCTTCGTAAAGGGTCTTGCCCTTGCCTTCGTAAATGCGACGCCGACGGCTCATAGGGATGTACCGTGTGTTGTTGAAGTCCATGAAATGATGTGCCCCGAGTGGTTTACGCGACACGCGGCGGAGCTGCCGCGAAGCCCTGCATCGTGAAACAAACCGCGAACTGGACTCACCGGCAACCTAACCGATTGACCCAGCCGATACAACGCGATGGGAGAGGTTTTACCCTTTCCTGAGAGGTCTTTGGTGCGACCTTCCGCACATTGCTGAAGAGGGCTTTGACCCCCTATATGCAGGGTCCGCTCCGCCCACTACCGGGCGACAGCAAATTCAGCTTACGGAACAGATATATGTCGTCTTTTGACAAGCGCCAGGAAGGTTTCGAGAAGAAGTTCGCGCTCGACGAGGAACAGAAGTTCAAGGCGGAAGCCCGCCGGAACAAGCTGCTGGGCCTGTGGGCAGCCGAAAAGCTGGGCAAGGTCGGCGATGATGCCGCAGCCTACGCCAAGGAAGTGGTGTCCGCCGATTTCGAGGAAGCCGGCGATGCCGACGTGCTGCGCATGGTCGCCGGGGATCTGGCAGCTAAGGGCGTGTCCGAGGCTGACGTCCGCAAGAAGATGGACGAGTTGGTGGCGGTCGCGGTCGGCCAGATCAAGTCCGGCACGTAGTTCTTTGAGCCAAAAGAAAACGCCGCGCGATCAAATCGCGCGGCGTTTTTGTTTGCGAAGATCGCGTTACTTCAGCGCGTCCTGAACCTTAGCAATACCTGCGAGAACGCAGACTTCATCCTTCTCGCCGCCGGGCGCGCCCGAGGCACCGACGCCGCCGATCGTTTCATTGCCGACCTTGATCGGCGCACCGCCACCCACGCCGACCGTATTCGGGATTTGCTTCAGATAAGCCGTTTCAGGCTTTTCGATCAGCTTCTGAAATTCCAGCGAGGTCTGGCCGCGCGTGCGCGAAGTCCAGGCCTTCAAACGGCTGAATTCCATCGTGTGCGGATTGGTGCCGTCGCCACGCAGCGATGCCGCGACGTTTCCGGCCTTGTCCACAACCGTGACGGATACTTTGTAGCCATCCTTGGTGCACTGCTCCATCGTGCCCTGAATGATGGCCATGGCCATCGCCATTGAAACATTCTTTTCAATCTGCGGCGCCTGCGCGTGAGCAGGACCGGCGACAACGATTGCAGCAGCCGTCAGTGCTGCAAGACCAAGTGAACGCATATGGAAATCTCCCGACATTTTGTTGGTTGTTAGCTTGAGTGGGAACCCCTTCTAACGCGCTTTAATCCCGCTGCAGAACAGCAATCGATGTTGCAAGCGCGAAGTCTCGCCAATGATCAGATGATTGCGGCGAGCCGATCAAGCTGAGCCGTGAGATCGGCCTCGATGTCGGCGGCATTGACGAGGTGCACGCGGTAATCGCGTGCCTCCAGCCACTCACGCCGCGAGGAACGGTCGCGCGCGATGGTCTCGTTCTCGCCTGCGTTGACGATCTCGATGGCGATGCGCTTTGAGAACGACACGAAGTCCGGAATGTGACGGCCCACCGGCGTCTGCCGCTTGTAATGCGACGCAAAGCGGCGGTCCGTCGTCAGCGCTTGCCACAACAAGCGTTCCGAATCTGTCGGATTCCGGCGCAGCAGCCGCGCCAGCCCCCTCACCGTGCCGCTTTCCGATGGCGAGCGGCCTTCCGAATGTTCGGCCAGCAACGCGCGCAGCCGCGTTGCCTCCGTACCATTGAGAACCCCGCCTTTTGCAGGCCCTTTTCGGCCTTCCGCGATTGCCATCACCACGCCGTGCAGCGTGTGCATGTCCTGCTTCGTCGGCTCCATGCGCGTGAAAATGTTGCGCAGGTTGACCAGCATCGTGTCGCGCTTTTCGGCGGGCCGCAAAAATTCCACGCGGTCGAGTTCGGCGACAAGATTGTCGAAGAACGTCTGCATCTGATGGTTCGACGCGCGCTCGGAGCGCTCCGGCATATCGAATGGCAGCGCGTTGGCGGTCGCGAGTTTGAACCACTCGTAACCCATTAACAAAACAGCCTGCGCGAGATTGAGCGAGGCAAAGCCCGGATTGACCGGAAACGTGACAATGCGACTGGCAAGCGCGACTTCGTCGTTCTCCAGCCCGTATCTCTCGCGGCCGAACATGATGGCCGTGGTGCCGCTCGCAGCGATCTCGCTGACAATTTGACGCGCCGCCTCATCTGGGCCGACCACCGGCTTGGCCTGATCGTGCGCCCGCGCCGTGGTGGCAAACACCAACGAGCAGTCGGCCACCGCCGCTTCCACGGTGTCGAACAGTTTGACCTGATCGAGAATATGGTCGGCGCCTGCAGCGGCGCGCTGCGCGGCGATATTCGGCCAGCCGTCGCGCGGTTTCACGATCCGCAACTGCGTCAGCCCGAAATTGCCCATGGCACGCGCGCACATGCCGATGTTCTCGCCGAGTTGCGGCTCGACCAGCACCACGACCGGGCCTGTCAGTTCCTTGCGCGTCTTGGTCTTGTCGGTTCCTGAGCCGCTCATCGTCTCTGCTTTTGATTTTTCACGCCTGCCGTAGCGCAGTTGGGGCCGTTAGCAAACTGGCGGATCCGTACCCGCGAGGAGTCTATCCAGCGCCTTATAAGGTTCGGCTCAGTTTTTGATTCAAGGACTGAAGAATCCGATTCAAGAAATGAGGATTCCGATTCAAGAAATGAACGTGCTGAATCAAGTTCTGAAGAGGTTGAATCAAGCTGTGAAGGCCTTGAATCAAGCGCTGAAGATTTTGATTCAAGTGGCCGCGACGCCGATGTCACAAAAGCCGGAAACGCCGGATTTATGAGATATATCAAAGGTATTACCGGATTGCTGCGGTTCGCTTGCTCAATTTCGAGCCACTTTCAGCATGACGACGACGCCGTCTCGCGCATCATCCCTGCGCCGCAAAACTTCTCTGTCATCGGGACGAAATGCCGCCGCACTTTGGTCAGGCTAATAAGTCTAATCTGCCTCACCTTTCAGCCCGCCGGAGCGGGTGCTATAGCCGTTGCAGAATCTGATCGCGGTTGTCCGCAGCCCCTCCCGCCCCCAATTTTAAGGCCCGATCCCGAATGGCAAAAATCAAGGTGACCAACCCTGTCGTCGAACTCGATGGCGACGAAATGACCCGGATCATCTGGCAGTACATCAAGGACAAGCTGATCACTCCCTTCCTAGATGTGAATCTCGAATATTACGACCTGGGGATGGAGCACCGCGACAAGACCAACGATCAGGTCACCATCGACGCCGCCAACGCGATCAAGAAGCATGGCGTCGGCGTCAAATGCGCCACTATCACGCCGGATGAAGCCCGCGTGAAGGAATTCGGTCTCAAGGAAATGTGGAAATCGCCGAACGGCACCATCCGCAACATCCTCGGCGGCGTGATTTTCCGCGAACCGATCATCTGCAAGAACGTGCCGCGCCTTGTGCCCGGCTGGTCCAAGCCCATCATCATCGGCCGCCACGCTTATGGCGACCAGTATCGCGCCACCGACTTCAAATTCCCCGGCAAGGGTGTGCTGACGATGAAGTTCGTCGGCGAAGACGGCACCGTGATTGAGAAGGAAGTATTCAAGTCGCCGGAAGCCGGTGTCGCCATGGGCATGTACAACCTCGACGGCTCGATCCGCGATTTTGCCCGCGCCTCGCTGAATTACGGCCTTTCTCGCGGTTATCCGGTCTATCTCTCGACCAAGAACACCATCCTCAAAGTCTATGACGGGCGCTTCAAGGATATCTTCCAGGAAATCTACGACACCGAGTTCAAGAAGGACTTCGAAGCCAAGCACCTGACCTACGAGCACCGCCTGATCGACGACATGGTCGCCTCGGCGCTGAAATGGTCCGGCGGCTATGTCTGGGCCTGTAAGAATTACGACGGCGACGTGCAGTCCGACACCGTCGCGCAAGGCTATGGCTCGCTCGGCCTGATGACGTCGGTGCTACTGACGCCGGACGGCAAGGTGGTGGAAGCCGAAGCCGCCCACGGCACGGTGACGCGTCACTACCGCGAGCATCAGAAGGGCAAGGAAACATCGACCAACTCGATCGCGTCGATCTTCGCCTGGACGCAGGGTCTCGCCCATCGCGCCAAGCTCGACAACAATGTCGAACTGGCGAAGTTCGCCAAGACGCTCGAGAAGGTCTGCGTCGATACGGTCGAAGCGGGCTTCATGACCAAGGATCTTGCGCTGCTGGTCGGCGCGGATCAGCGCTGGCTTTCCACTTCAGGCTTTCTCGACAAGGTCGCGGGCAATCTGACCAAGGCGATGGAACCGGCGGCATAACGCGCGCAGTCCTCCACGAATTCAGAAAGGCGCGGAGTGATCCGCGCCTTTTCTATGTGCGAGCGTCAGCCGCACCAATCTGCGCGACCATCGCTTTTGCGATCTCCTGCTCACCCATGATGACCAAATTCGCGCCGTGGTGTTTGAGATGCGCAATCTCGGCCTCCGAATGTGCCCGCGCGATGATCGGCAGCGCCGCGCTGATCGCGCGCGCCTTAGCGACGATCTGCCCGCCCTCGAACGCATCGGGTATCGCAACCAGAAGTCCACGCGCCGCAGCGGTATTTGCCGCCTGAAGCATGTCGGGCGCAGCCGCGTTGCCCGTGATCACTTCGACACCTTCCTGCCGCAGCTTTTCAATGCTCCCGGAATTGTCCTCGATCACCAGAATCGGAATGCCCGCCTGCCGCAACGCTGTGCTCACAACGCTGCCGACGCGGCCATGCCCGACCAGCACGACATGATTTGTCAACTTCGAGGTTTCCAGCGGCACGCGCGGCTTTGCGGATTCCTTTTTGGACGACGGTGTCACGTCGTCCTTGTCCGTCAACACGCGGTCGAGCATCGCAAAGAACAGCGGATTGAGCATGATCGAAATGATCGCGCCCGCAAGAACGAGATCGCGTCCGCGCTCCGGCAATAGCGCGAGGCTGACGCCAAGACTCACAAGAATGAAAGAGAACTCGCCGATCTGCGCAAGACTCGCCGAAATGGTCAACGCGGTCGATGTCGGATGACCGAACGCCCGGACGATGGCGAAAGCCGCGACGGATTTGCCGAGCACGATGATCAGCACCGTCACCAGCAGCGGCAACGGCTCACGTAGCAGGATCGAGGGATCGACCAGCATGCCGACCGACACGAAAAACAACACCGCGAACGCATCGCGCAGAGGCAGCGTCTCGGCGGCAGCGCGCTGGCTGAGTTCGGATTCGCTTAAAATCATGCCTGCGAAGAACGCGCCGAGCGCGAACGATACATCGAACAGGAGTGCAGCACCGAAGGCGACGCCCAGCGAGATCGCAAACACCGCAAGCCGAAACAGCTCGCGCGATCCGGTATGCGCAACGTAATGCAGAACCCATGGAATGACCCGACGGCCCACCACCAGCATGAACACGACAAAGGCCGCGACCTTGCCGAGCGTCAGCAGCACCGGCTGCGCCATCGCATACATGCTCAGACCATTCGCGCCTTCGCCTTTCAGCAATCCGGCCAGCGCTGGCAGCAATACCAGCGTCAGCACCATCGCGAGGTCTTCAACGATCAGCCAGCCCACCGCGATGCGCCCGCGCTCGGTGTCCACCAGCCGCCGCTCCTGCAACGCGCGCAGCAACACCACCGTGCTCGCTACTGATAGCGCAAGCCCGAACACCAGCCCGCCGCCGACCGGCCAGCCCAGCAACCAGCCAAGGCCCATGCCGAGCAGCGTTGCAACCGTGATCTGCACCACTGCGCCTGGCACCGCGATGGCGCGCACGGATAGCAAATCCTTCAATGAGAAATGCAGGCCGACGCCGAACATCAAAAGGATGATTCCGATCTCGGCAAGTTCATTGGCGATGTTCTGATCCGCCACATAGCCCGGCGTGAACGGCCCCATCAGCACGCCGGCGAGCAGATAGCCGACCAGCGGCGACACGCGGATGCGCTGCGCTATTGCGCCGAGCACAAAAGCCAGCACAAGGCCAACAACGATCGTCGAAATCAGAGGTGTGTTGTGATTCATGCCGCATTTTGCTGCAGCACGAAATGCGAGACCAGCAGGTCTTCAGTGACCCATCGCCGCACTTGTTTGTCGGCGTATCGTACACATCATCAAAGACGATAGTGCGCGCGCAGAATGGTCACGCACTCATCGCGGCTTCGATGGCTTTCAGCGCGTCATCGGCCTTCGCGCCATCGGGCCCGCCGGCTTGAGCCATATCCGGTTTGCCGCCGCCGCCCTTGCCGCCGAGCACTTCGGAGGCCTTGCGCACCAGATCGACCGCGCTGAATCGCGATGTGAGATCCGACGTCACGCCGACGACGACACTCGCCTTGCCGTCTTCGCTTGTCGCAACGAACGCGACAACGCCAGAACCAAGTTGCTTCTTGCCCTGATCGGCAAGGCTTTTGAGATCCTTGATCTCGATGCCCTGAACGGAGCGGCCGAGAAACTTCACGTCCGCAACAGTGCGAATGTCCGAACCGCCACCGTCACCGCCTGCCGCAGCGCCGCCGCCCATCGCGAGTTTCTTACGCGCATCGGACAGCGCGCTTTCCAACTTCTTGCGCTCCTCGACCAGCGCAGCGATGCGCACCGGAAGATCGTCGAGCGTCGTGCGCAATTCGGCAGCTGCGTTCTTTGCGGTCTGGATCGTCGCATTCACAGCGTGCCGCGCGTTGTGGCCTGTCAGCGCCTCGATACGCCGCACGCCCGATGCTACGGCGCTTTCGCCGGTGACGGAAATCAAGCCGATATCGCCGGTGCGCTTCACATGCGTGCCGCCGCACAATTCGACCGACCAGCCGAGCATGTTGCCGCTGCCCGCACCCATCGAAACTACACGCACCTCGTCGCCGTATTTTTCGCCGAACAGCGCACGTGCGCCGGACGCACGCGCGTCGTCCACTGCCATGGAGCGGGTGACCACTTCGCCGTTTTCGAGCAGCACAGTATTGGCAATGTCCTCGATGCGGCGGAGTTCATCCGGCGAGATCGGCTTGTTGTGCGCGAAGTCGAAGCGTAGCCGCTCGGGCGCGACCATTGAGCCGCGCTGCGCGATGTGATCGCCCAGCACCTGCCGCAGCGCCTCGTGCAGTAGATGCGTCGCGGAATGATTGGCGCGGATCGCCGTGCGCCGCGCATGATCGACCTCGAGCTGCAACGCCATGCCCGGCTTCACGGTGCCCTGCTCGACTGTGCCGAGATGCACGTAAAGATCGCCCGCCTTTTTCTGCATATCGGTGACGCGCACGCGCGCGCCCTCGCCACTCAGAACGCCAGTATCGCCGACCTGACCGCCCGACTCGGCGTAGAACGGCGTCTGGTTCATGACGATCGCGACACTGTCGCCGGTCTTGGCGCTGTCGGCGTCCTTGCCGTCTTTCACCAATGCTGTGACGACGCCTTCGGCCACTTCCGTGTCGTAACCGAGAAATTCGGTCGCGCCGAGCTTCTCGCGCAACGGAAACCAAACTGCCTCCGCTGCGGTATCGCCCGATCCCGACCACGCCGCGCGGGCTTTCGCGCGCTGCTGATCCATCGCATCTGTGAACGATGCGATGTCCACGCTGATGCCACGATTGCGCAGCGCATCCTGTGTGAGGTCGAGCGGAAATCCGTACGTGTCGTACAGCGTGAACGCGGTCTCGCCGTCGAACATGTCGCCCTTTTTCAGCGATGCGCTTTTCTCTTCCAGAATCGTAATGCCGCGATCCAGCGTCTTGCGGAAACGAGTCTCTTCCAGCTTGAGCGTTTCCTCGATCAGGTTCTCGGCGCGCACCAGTTCCGGATAGGCCTGCCCCATCTCACGCACCAGCGCCCACACCAGCCGATACATCAACGGCTCTTTCGCGCCGAGCAACTGCCCGTGGCGCATCGCGCGGCGCATGATCCGGCGCAGCACATAGCCGCGGCCTTCGTTGGACGGCAGCACGCCGTCCGCAATCAAGAACGACGATGTGCGCAAATGATCTGCGATCACGCGCAACGATGCCTTTTGCGGGCCATGCGGATCGGCACCCGTCAATTCAGCCACCGCGCGGATCAGCGCGACGAACAGATCGATCTCGTAATTGTCGTGCTTGCCCTGAAGCACGGCAGCGAAGCGTTCGAGGCCCATACCGGTGTCGATCGACGGCTTCGGCAGCGCGACGCGATTGCCCGGCTCGATCTGGTCGAACTGCATGAACACGAGATTCCAGATCTCGATGAAACGGTCGCCGTCTTCCTCCGGCGAGCCGGGCGGTCCGCCCCAGATCTTGTCGCCGTGATCGAAGAAGATTTCCGAGCATGGACCGCAGGGGCCGGTGTCGCCCATCTGCCAGAAATTGTCGGAGGTCGGGATACGGATGATTTTCGAGTCAGTCAGGCCCGCGATTTTCTTCCAGAGCTTCGCGGCTTCCTCGTCCTCTGAATAAACCGTCACCAGCAGCTTCTCTTTCGGAAGCCCGTATTCCTTGGTGATCAGATTCCACGCCAGTTCGATGGCTCGGTCCTTGAAATAATCGCCGAACGAAAAGTTGCCGAGCATCTCGAAGAAGGTGTGATGCCGTGCGGTGTAGCCGACATTGTCGAGATCGTTGTGCTTGCCGCCGGCGCGGACGCATTTCTGCGACGAGGTCGCGCGCACGTAAGGCCGCTTCTCAAGACCGGTGAACACGTTCTTGAATTGCACCATGCCCGCATTGGTGAACATCAGCGTCGGATCGTTGCGCGGCACCAGCGGCGACGACGGCACGATCTCGTGGCCGTTCTTCGCGAAGTAATTCAGATACGCCGACCTGATTTCGTTAACGCCGCTCATACCAATGCCCTGTGTCCGTAGCGAAGGGATACCCCCTCGCCGGAACGTGTTCTTGAAGCTGAATTCGCCGCCCGCAGTCATGACGCGTGCAGCGCGATTTGTCCCGCACTGTTTAGACGGAACGGGCCTGAAATGTCCAGAAAGTGCACATCGTTTCAGCACCTTGCGAGCGGTCGCGTCCATGTCTCGCAAGGCCGTTGATAAGCCCGCAGTTGCGTTGACAGGGCCTCGAAACCCGTGTTTCCCTTCCTAAATAAGACGATACGCCACGTCGGGAGAGACCGGCGGCTTTGAAAAAAGCACCGCCGGCGCCGAAGGAGCAACCGCCCCGGAAACTCTCAGGCAAACGGACCGCGTGGACGATTGAAATCTGGAAAGAGGTGCGGCCGGTCTCCGGCGCGGCACACGCCGACGGGATAATACTCTCAGGCGCAGCGACAGATGGGGCTTCGACAGAATACCGGGAACAGGCCCGGATTCCGTCAGGAGCCGACCATGCTTGCCGCAGAACAAAATACCACCCCTCCTGAAAATGCACTGAAGCGCGTTCCCCTGCATGATTTGCATGTGGGATGCGGCGGCAAGATCGTGCCGTTCGCCGGGTATGAAATGCCGGTGCAATACGCCGCTGGCGTGCTCAAGGAACATCTGCACACGCGCGCCTCCGCCGGATTGTTCGATGTGTCCCACATGGGCCAGATTTTTCTCATAGCAAAATCAGGCAAGGTCGAGGACGCCGCCCGCGCGCTGGAGCGGCTGGTGCCGCAGGACATTCTGGCGGTTCCGCAAGGTCGCCAACGGTACGCGCAGTTCACCAGCGAAACTGGCGGCATTCTCGATGATCTGATGGTGGCAAACTTTGGCGACCGCTTGTTCCTGGTGGTCAACGCCGCCTGCAAGACCGAGGACGAAGCTCACTTACGCAAATATCTTTCCGATGTCTGCGTGATCGAAGCGCTGACAGACCGCGCGCTGCTCGCGCTGCAGGGGCCGAAGGCTATCGATGTGCTAGCGAAACTCGCGCCGTCCATCGCCGCGATGAAGTTCATGGATGCCGGGCCGCACAAGGTTCTCGGCTTCGACTGTTTCGTCTCCCGCTCCGGTTACACCGGCGAGGACGGCTTTGAGATTTCTGTACCAGCGAAGGACGCGGAGCACCTCGCGACTGCCCTCCTCAATGATCCTGCCGTGCTGCCCATCGGTTTGGGCGCGCGCGACAGCCTGCGGCTTGAAGCCGGGCTGTGCCTTTACGGTCACGACATCGATACCACGACCACGCCTATCGAAGGCGCGCTCGAATGGTCGCTGCAAAAGAGCCGCCGCACCGGCGGCGCACGCGCGGGCGGCTTTCCGGGCGCAGACAAAATCCTGAAACAGTTCGAGTCAGGCGCACCGCGCCGTCGCGTTGGCCTGCGTGCGGAAGGCCGCGCGCCTGTGCGCGAAGGTGCAGCCCTTTACGCCAGCGAAACGTCATCGGAAAAAATCGGCACTGTCACATCCGGCGGTTTTGGCCCGAGCCTGAGCGCACCTGTCGCGATGGGTTACGTGCTGGTCGCGTTGTCCGCCGACAACACCGTGATTTTCGCCGACGTGCGCGGCCAGCGCCTGCCATTGCGCGTGGTGCCGATGCCCTTCGTGCCCAACGGCTACAAACGATAACTCGAAAACTTGAGGATATCATGACGACTTTTTTCACCGCCGACCATGAATGGCTCCAGATCGACGGCGACGTCGCCACCATCGGCATCACCGACTACGCGCAAACTCAATTGGGCGATGTCGTATTCGTCGAACTGCCGAAGGTCGGCCGCGCGCTGAAGAAGGAAGAAGCTGCCGCCGTGGTCGAGAGCGTCAAGGCGGCGTCCGATGTCTACGCGCCGATCGCGGGCGAAGTGGTCGAGGTCAATGACGCGGTTGTCGCCGATCCGTCTCTTGTGAATTCCGATCCCGGCAAGGGCGCATGGTTTTTCAAGCTGCGGATCGCCAACAAAGGCGAACTTGACGGACTGATGGATGAAGCCGCCTACAAAGCACACACGGCTTAAGGAGCCAGAGATGACCGCGCATCGCTCAACCGCCGCAGACCCCGCCGTCGATTTCGCTCGCCGTCACATCGGTCCGTCATCGCGCGATATCGCTTCGATGCTGAACAGCGTCGGTGCATCCAGTCTTCAGGCGCTGATGAGCGAAACGCTGCCCTCTTCGATCCGGCAGAAAGCGCCCCTCGATCTCGGCAAGCCGCTAAGCGAGACCGAGGCGCTGACGCATATGCGCGCGATTGCGTCGCGCAATCAGGTGTTCACGTCGCTGATCGGCCAGGGCTATTCCGGCACCATCCTGCCCGCGGTCATCCAGCGCAATATTCTCGAAAACCCTGCGTGGTACACGGCTTACACCCCGTATCAGCCGGAGATCAGCCAGGGTCGGCTCGAGGCGCTGTTTAACTTCCAGACCATGATCTGCGACCTCACTGGCCTCGACATTGCGAACGCGTCGCTGCTCGACGAAGGCACCGCGGCGGCTGAAGCGATGGCGCTGGCGGAGCGTTCCTCATCGGTGAAGAACAAAGCGTTCTTCGTCGATCATGAAGTGCATCCGCAAACGCTGGCGTTGTTGCGCACGCGTGCGGAGCCGCTCGGCTGGTCGCTGATCGTCGGTGATCCCGCGCGAGACCTCGACAAGGCCGATGTGTTCGGCGCGCTGTTTCAATATCCCGGCACGCATGGCGGGTTGAACGATCCGCGCGTCGCGATAGCTGCGTTGAAGGCGAAGGGCAGCATCGCTGTCGTCGCCGCCGATCCGCTGGCGCTGACGCTGCTCGCCTCGCCCGGCGATCTCGGCGCTGACATCGCGGTCGGTTCGACACAGCGTTTCGGCGTGCCGATGGGATATGGCGGACCGCACGCCGCCTACATGGCGGTGAAGGATGCGCTGAAGCGCTCCCTGCCCGGCCGCATCGTCGGCCTGTCAGTGGATTCGCGCGGCAATCCAGCCTATCGCCTCGCTCTGCAGACCCGCGAACAGCACATCCGCCGCGAGAAAGCGACGTCGAACATCTGCACCGCGCAAGTGCTGCTCGCGGTCATTGCTTCCATGTATTCGGTCTATCACGGCCCCGAAGGCCTCGCGCATATCGCGCGCGGCGTGCATCGGCGTACCGCCGTGCTGGCGGCGGGCCTGAAGAAACTCGGCTTCGCACCGCTGCACGACAACTATTTCGATACGGTCACGGTGGCAGTGAACGGCGAGCGGCAGAAAATCATTTCTCACGCCGCGCATGAGCAACTCAACCTGCGTCTCGACGAGAAGACCGTCAGCATCGCGCTGGACGAAACCACGACACCTGCCGTGATCGAAAGCGTGTGGCGCACCTTCGGCGGCAACCTGTCTTATGCGGACGTCGAAAAAGATGTGCGCGACACGCTGCCGTCCGCGCTTGTGCGTTCAAGCGCTTTCCTCACCCATCCGGTGTTCCACGAGCATCGCTCGGAAACCGAACTGCTGCGCTATATGCGCAAGCTCTCCGACCGCGATCTCGCGCTCGACCGCGCCATGATCCCGCTCGGCTCCTGCACCATGAAGCTGAATGCCACAACCGAGATGATCCCGGTGACGTGGCCGGAATTCGGCGGGCTACATCCGTTCGCGCCGAAGGAACAAGCTGCCGGTTATCACGCGATGTTCGGCACGCTGGAAAAGTGGCTCGCCGACATCACCGGCTATGACGCCGTGTCGCTACAGCCGAACTCCGGCGCGCAGGGCGAATATGCCGGACTGCTCGCGATCCGCGCCTATCACCAGTCGCGCAACGAACCGCACCGCACGGTGTGTCTCATCCCCTCGTCGGCGCATGGCACCAATCCGGCCTCCGCCAGCATGGTCGGCATGGATGTGGTGGTTGTCGCCTGCGACGCGGGCGGAAATGTCGATGTCGAGGACATGCGCAAGAAGGCCGCGCAGCACGCGGATAAGTTGGCGGCGGTGATGATCACCTATCCGTCCACGCACGGCGTGTTCGAGGAACACATCCGTGAGATTTGCGACATCGTTCACAGCCACGGCGGACAGGTCTATCTCGACGGCGCGAACCTCAACGCGCAGGTCGGCCTCGCGCGTCCCGGCGATTACGGCGCGGATGTAAGCCATCTTAATCTGCACAAGACGTTCTGCATTCCGCATGGCGGCGGCGGTCCCGGCATGGGACCGATCGGTGTGAAAAAACATCTCGCGCCATTCCTGCCCGGCCATGTCGCGTTGGACGGCGGCGATGCGCAGGTCGGCGCGGTGTCGGCTGCACCTTACGGCTCGGCGTCGATCCTCGTGATTTCCTACATCTACATTCTGATGATGGGCGGCGAAGGCCTAACCCGCGCCACGGAGGTTGCGATCCTGAACGCGAACTACATCGCGCAACGGCTCGATCCGCATTTTCCGGTGCTCTATCGCAATCACAAGGGCCGCGTCGCGCACGAATGCATTGTCGATCCGCGCGGGCTAAAGACGACCTCCGGCGTGACGGTGGACGACATCGCAAAGCGTCTCATCGATTACGGCTTCCATGCGCCGACCATGAGCTTCCCCGTGCCGGGCACGCTGATGATCGAGCCGACGGAATCCGAATCGAAGGCCGAACTGGATCGCTTCTGCGACGCCATGATCGCGATCCGCCGCGAGATCGCCGATGTGGAAGCCGGACGCTTCAAGATCGAAGCCTCGCCGCTGCGCCACGCGCCGCATACAGTGCACGACATTGCGGAAGACAAATGGGATCGGCCTTATTCGCGTGCCGAAGGCTGCTTCCCGGTGGGCACCTCACGCACCGACAAATATTGGTGCCCGGTGGGACGTGTGGACAATGTCTACGGCGACCGCAATCTCGTCTGCTCATGCCCGCCGATGGCGGATTACGCGATGGCTGCGGAGTAAGCACGCAACACTCGCCAACAATCAACCGCAGTCATGGCTGGGCTTGTCCCGGCCATCTCGACTAGGGAAGCACTGTGCCCAATTATTGGGATCACCGGAAATAGGTTAGCGAAGCGACGCCGTCCTTCAGACGGCTATGCCCGGTGATGACAGGCTCATAACAAATCGGGCGCTGGGGATGTCGGCAACTCAACATCCACAACGCCCGTCTGCTTCCAAAGCGCGGCCTGATCCGAAAGGATTCCCGTCTTCCGGGACCGCGCCGTAACCCAAGCCCTTGCGGGCTCAAGCCTCAGAACATCTGATCTTCTTATTCGTCCGGCTCTTCGCCGTCGGCGTCGCGCTCCGGCGAGCCGGCCAAAATCTGTTCGGCAATCAACCCTGAGTTCTGCCGGATCGAGGCTTCGATCTTCGCCGTCATTTCGGGATTGGCCCGCAGGAACGCCTTTGAATTCTCGCGACCCTGCCCGAGACGCTGGCTGTCATATGAAAACCATGCGCCGGACTTCTCGACGATTCCGGCTTTCACACCGAGATCGAGGATTTCGCCCATCTTCGAGACGCCCTCGCCGTACATAATGTCGAATTCGACCTGCTTGAACGGCGGCGCGAGCTTGTTCTTCACCACCTTGACGCGGGTCTGGTTGCCGACGACTTCGTCGCGCTCCTTGATCTGGCCGATGCGGCGGATGTCGAGGCGCACCGAGGCGTAGAACTTCAGCGCATTGCCGCCCGTGGTGGTTTCCGGCGAGCCGTACATCACACCGATCTTCATGCGGATCTGGTTGATGAAAATCACCATGGTGTGGGATTTGTTGATCGAGGCAGTCAGCTTGCGCAGCGCCTGGCTCATCAAACGCGCCTGCAGGCCGGGCAAGCTGTCGCCCATTTCGCCTTCGAGTTCGGCGCGCGGCACAAGGGCTGCCACCGAATCGACCACCAGAACGTCCACCGCGCCGGAGCGCACCAGCGTGTCGGCGATTTCCAGCGCCTGCTCGCCGTGGTCGGGCTGCGAGATCAAAAGCTCATCGACATTGACGCCGAGCTTGCGGGCATAGACCGGATCGAGCGCATGTTCGGCGTCGATGAAGGCGCAGATACCGCCCTTCTTCTGGGCTTCGGCCACTGTGTGCAGCGCCAGCGTGGTCTTGCCGGAGGATTCCGGGCCGTAGATTTCAACTACCCGCCCCTTCGGCAAACCGCCGACGCCGAGCGCGATGTCCAGCCCGAGCGAGCCTGACGAAATCGTCTCGATATCCATCGACTTGTCGTTCTTGCCGAGCTTCATCACGGAGCCCTTGCCGAACTGGCGCTCGATCTGGGAGAGCGCGGCCGACAGGGCCTTCGACTTGTCCATGGATGGTCCTTCAACGATACGCAGGGCGGCGGGGGCCATAGTGGTGCTCCATATGTAAGGGATTCGCCAGCCGGATAACGGCTTCCCAAAATGGCGGACCGGAATCGGCGGGATCCGATGGAACTAATGTACCCTATTTGTTCTAAGTTCGCAATATGTTCTTTTTCGAGAAACGGTACTGGCCTGTTTTATCCTGCTCAAATTACGTTCGATGCACAGAATAAGAATCGCGGAACGTACGAGCCCCGCCTGTCCACCCTCAGTCTGCGAAGCCGTTCCCCTCACGAACCGAACAGCTCGAGATCGGAAG
>Ga0209023_10004670_pt1 | contig 15456 bp, 14 predicted proteins | sample LakOneMetagenome_FD_187468 | JGI IMG/M metagenome (GOLD analysis project Ga0209023, IMG submission 187468) | Freshwater and sediment microbial communities from Lake Erie, Canada (SPAdes) (version 2) | ecosystem: Environmental > Aquatic > Freshwater > Lentic | place: Lake Erie, Canada... | reverse complement strand
GTACTTACGTGATAAAATCGTTTCCCATCGAAGTTGCCTTTCCAAATTTCTTTGGCGGCATTTAATAAATTCATAGTGCCGATAACATTTGTTTTTACAAACGAAAGCGGATCGGTAATAGAACGATCCACATGCGATTCGGCGGCCAAGTGAATGACACCGTCAAACTGATGTTGTTCGAACAAGGTATTGATGAAGGCTGCATCGACGATATCGCCTTTGATAAATTCGTAATTGGATTCGTTTTGGATATCGGCAATATTCTCTAAATTTCCCGCATAAGTTAATGCGTCTAAATTATAGATGTGATATTGAGGATAGTTTTTTACCAATCTTCGAACTACATGAGATCCGATAAATCCTGCACCGCCTGTGATTAGTATTTTTTTCATGCTCTTGATTTTTATAAATTAGTAACTTTCTTAGGATGGTTCAATCGAAACTATTGGACTTTAATTGTTCGATTGATGTTGATTTTTTGAACGGCTTCGCCCCATCAGTCCCACAATTGGAACCAACGAAAACCATAATCGTATTGATTTTGTCTACTTGACTTCTTCTTTAACAAGGGTAATTAATACCCCCAATTCTTTCAGAATTAATTGCAAACTGTTTTTATTTATCTGTTTCACTATCCCTTCTTTTCCTTGAAAAGGCCCACTCGGAATGTTTACATTATCTCCTACATTAATTCCTCTTACTTCGTAGGAAGACATGGTGTCTTTCAAACTTTCTTGTAAGGCTACAACCTCTTCCTCTCTTACTACTGCTGGCTTTCCCAACCAAAATAAATAGCGTACCACACCACTTATTTGAAAAACTGCTTCCCTATTTTTGTCTTCTATGTGAACAAACACGTATGAATTTAAAAGCGGTACTTGGACTTTCTTTTTTCGATCTGACCATTGCTTAACCACTGTAATCATTGGACAATAGACCGTTATACCAATACTTTGCAACCTTTCGGTAACTTTCTTTTCATTTTTGGGTTTCGTGTAAATTACATACCAAGGCATCTTTAAAATCTTAAGTTGCTTCGTAAATAATTAATCCTTCTCCCTCTTGACATTCTTTAATCGTAAAGATTACTTTACGTTTGATTTCCTTTTCTATCTTGATCCCTAATTGATCAATATATTCTTCATTTAATTGATTTCCAATCAAAATCACTTCAATAACACCACTATCCTTTCCGTTGGCATAATCTCCAATGAGAATGACTTTTTCAACATTTCCCATACGTTGCAAAATCATTTCGACCATCGCATCTAGGCCAATGTGCTGGCGAATGATTTTTTGCAGAATTGAAAAAAGGGGGTGGTTGGTATTGGCGCGGTAGATAATCTTGTTTTGTATCGATTCCTTTTCAAGATATCCGGCTTCTAACAAGTTGTTTAATTCCTTTCGAATAGAATTAGTTGATTCATTAAGCTCTTCAGCCAAGCCTCTTAAATAGCCATTATTAGCAACATTCATAAAGAACTTTACTAAAATGCGAATACGGGTTTTGGATGTAATTAAAGTCTCTAACATAAAATGCTATTTCAATAGCGAGTAACAAAAGTACTCGTTTAATTTGAAAAATTGAAATGCCATTAAAAATAAAACAATTATTTTACATACCAGTAGATAATAGAAATTAAAAACAGCTATAATTTCACAAATCATAGCTGTTTTTATCATAAAGTTAACAAAGTACTTTTAGGAATTTGAGCTTCCAACGGCACTAAACACAAAACCTAAATCGGTCATCTTTTTGGAGTCTAGAATATTTCTACCATCAAACACGAAGGCCGGTTTTTTCATATTCTCATAGATTCGTTTCCAATCGTAATCTTTGAATTCGTCCCATTCCGTTAGAATTGCAATAGCATGAGCATCTTTACAAGCTTCGTAAGGATCTTCAAAAACATTGATTCCTTTTTGAATGTCTTCGGCAGGTCTGGAATTCAAATATAGCAAATCTGAAACCACTTGTTTTACTTTTACTTTTGGATCAAAAACCGCAATATTAGCTTGTTCGTGCAGTAAATGATCGGCCACATTAATCGCGGCAGATTCACGGGTATCGTTGGTGTCTTTCTTAAAAGCCCAACCTAAGAACGCAATTTTCTTTCCGGAAACCGTATTGTATAATGTTTGCACAATATTGTGCGAAAAACGTCTTTTTTGATGGTCATTCATGATTACCACCTGTTCCCAATAATCGGCTACTTCATTTAGTCCGTAGGATTTAGCAATGTAAACTAGATTCAAAATATCTTTTTGAAAGCAAGAACCTCCAAACCCAACAGATGCTTTGAGGAACTTTGAGCCAATTCGACTATCCATCCCGATTGCCTTGGACACTTCATTGACATCGGCGCCTGTTTTTTCACACAATTCCGACATCGCATTGATAGAAGAAACACGTTGGGCTAAAAAAGCATTCGCGGTTAACTTCGACAACTCTGAAGACCAAAGATTGGTTGTTAGTATATTTTTACTTGGTACCCAATTCGCATAAACTTCAACAAGAGCATTGATGGCCTCCTGACCTTCGACAGAAGTATTTCCTCCAATTAGGACTCGATCTGGATTCAATAAATCTTGTACCGCGGTTCCTTCTGCTAAAAATTCAGGGTTGGATAAGATTTGAAATTGAACGCCATTTCCAGTATTGTCTAAGATATTCTTCACCGCTTCTGCAGTTCTAACTGGCAAAGTAGATTTCTCTACAACAATTTTATTGTCTTTGGCAACTGATGCAATTTGACGAGCACACAATTCGATATACTTCAAATCAGCAGCCATCCCTTTTCCTAATCCGTAGGTTTTGGTTGGGGTATTTACTGAAATGAATATCATTTGAGCTTCATCAATTGCCTTATCAACTTCCGTCGTAAAAAATAAGTTCCTACCTCTAGCCTCTGCAACTAAATCGCTCAATCCAGGTTCATAGATTGGAATTTTTGAAACATCTGGGTTATTCCAAGCCGCAATTCTTTCTTCATTTAAATCGACTACGGTCACTTTAATATGGGGACATTTTTGAGCAATTATTGCCATTGTAGGCCCACCAACGTATCCAGCTCCGATACAACAAATTGTATTAATTTTCATTACTTCAATATTTCTTTATGAATAATATTTTGTCTTAATTTCTATAATTTTCCATCGGCTAAATCGCCTAAAATTCCTTTAACATCATATAAAACGGAATTTTCCTTTTTAATGGTATCATAATCGATACTCGCAAATTTATTATGAGCGACTCCTAAAACCACAGCATCAAACTTGTGTTCTGGAAGTACATTTGTAGTTTCTAAATTATACTCGTGCTTCACTTCTGCAGGATTTGCCCACGGATCGTAAATACTTACTTTTATTCCGTATTCAGCTAATGATGCAATCACATCCACTATCTTGGTATTTCTAACATCAGGGCAGTTTTCTTTAAAGGTAATTCCCAACATCAACAATTGCGCTCCATTAACCACTACTCCTTTTTTGATCATTAATTTAACAACTTGAGACGCTACGTACTCGCCCATGCTGTCGTTCAATCGACGACCTGCCAAAATGATTTCCGGATGATACCCCATTTCTTGAGCCTTTTGCGCTAAATAATAAGGGTCAACCCCAATGCAGTGACCTCCAACCAATCCTGGTTTGAATGGTAAAAAGTTCCACTTAGTTCCCGCCGCTTCCAATACAGCATGGGTATCAATTCCTAATATGTTGAATATTTTCGACAATTCATTTACAAAAGCTATGTTGATATCGCGTTGCGAATTTTCAATAACTTTAGCAGCCTCGGCCACTTTTATAGTTGGAGCTAAATGTGTTCCTGCTGTGATTACCGATTTATATAAGTCGTTGACTTTAATTCCGATTTCTGGCGTTGAACCAGCCGTCACTTTTAATATTTTTTCAACGGTATGCTGTTTATCGCCAGGATTAATTCGCTCTGGTGAATAACCCGCAAAGAAATCGGTATTGAATTTTAATCCACTGATTTTTTCCAAAACGGGAACACATTCGTCCTCCGTAACTCCAGGATATACAGTAGATTCATAAATCACGATATCGCCTTTCTTCAAAACTTTACCTACAGTTTCACTAGATTTATACAACGGTGTCAAATCAGGGCGATTGTTTTTATCTACAGGTGTTGGAACCGTCACTATATAATAGGTGCAGTCTTTAATATCCTCTAGGTTGGTCGAACACAATAACCCCACGGCATTGTTCGTTGGTTTTTTCAACAATACTGATTCTAACAACGCTTGTTCGATTTCTAAAGTACTGTCGATTCCTGAATTCAGTTCGTCTACTCTTCCTTGATTGATATCGAAACCAACAACGGAGTATTTAGTAGCAAACAAACGTGCTAATGGTAATCCGACATATCCTAAACCTATTACTGCTATTTTCATTTTTTTGACTTACTTTTCTTATTCGATTATTTTAAATGCTTCCAATACCAAGTGACGGCCTCTTTCAAACCATTTTGCATGGAAAATTGAGGATTATACCCTAACAATTCTTTGGCTTTATCAATACTGGCTAAAGAATGTGGTATGTCACCTGCTCGATTGGGCCCATGAATTATTGCAACTTCTGCTATTTTTGGATCGTACTCGGAGAGGAATTTTTTCAAATACAGCATCAAGTCGTTTAAGGTCGTACGGTCCCCGAAAGCGGCATTATAGACCGTATTGATGGCTTTCGTATTTGTTGTTGTCATCGCCAATTCATTAATATGAATAATGTTGTCGATGTAGGTAAAATCACGGGAATAATTTCCATCTCCATTAATGATTGGGCTTTCATGCTCCATCAACTGCATCACAAATTTGGGAATGACAGCGGCATAAGCGCCGTTGGGATCTTGCTTTCTTCCAAACACATTGAAATAACGCAATCCTATAGTTTCTAATCCATAGGTTTTGCTAAAAATGTCCGCATACAATTCGTTCACGAACTTAGTAATCGCATAGGGAGAAAGTGGTTTTCCAATTTTATCTTCAACCTTTGGGAGTGCCTCTGAGTCACCATACGTAGAAGAACTAGCGGCATAAATAAAGCGCTTTACCTTAGCATCTCTGGCCGCTACCAACATATTCAAAAAACCAGAAACATTAACATCATTAGTAGTGATTGGATCATTGATAGACCGTGGCACCGAACCTAGTGCTGCTTGATGCAAAACATAATCAGCGCCTTGAACTGCTCGTTCACAATCGGAGATATTTCTAATATCGCCTTCGATTAGCGTGAAATTTGCTGCATCCTGAATGGCCACTAAATTATGACGGTGCCCTGTTGCAAAATTATCCAAACAAACCACTTGGTACCCTTTATGTACAAAATATTCACATAGGTTGGATCCTATGAATCCAGCACCACCGGTAATGAGAATTTTTTTGCTATTGAACTCTTTCATGGCTATTTTAGTCTTTATTTCTTTTAAAAAGGGCTAGGAATTTTTGAAAGATATTTTTAGGCTTATCATTTTCATGATAGCCGTTACCGTAATTTCCGTAACCGTAGCCATATCCGTAACCATACCCGTAACCGTATCCAGTTCCGTATTTGGCTTTGTTTTCAAATCCGTTAAAAATGACGCTGATATTTTCTAATTCACCGCGTTTAAGTCGGTTGTTTAGCAACGTAATCATGTCCTTCTTCGTGTAATTCTGTCTCATGATGTACAAGGTAACATCGGCATATTCCGAAATTTCGATGGCATCCGATACCAATCCTACTGGAGGCGTATCTAATATAATGTAATCATAGCGTTCCTTCAACAATCGCATGAATTCTCTCATACTGTCGCCGATAATAATCTCGGAAGGATTGGGTGGAATTGGCCCAGAAGTAATTACATCCAAATTCGGAATGTGGGTCTTTTGAATCACATCGTCAATGGTTTTTTGACCAATAAGATAATTCACTACTCCGATATCATTTTTGATATTAAAATCTTCAAAAATCTTTGGCTTTCTTAAATCCAATCCAACAATTACTGTTTTCTTTTCGCTCAATGCAAAAACGGTAGCCAAATTTAACGAACAAAATGTTTTTCCTTCCCCACTTATAGAAGAAGTCAACATTAAGGTCCTTGATCCGGTTAGCTCTTGCTTTTTATACAAAAATTGTAGTGAAGATCGAATGGCCCTGAAGGATTCGGATAAGGCCGATTTTGGTTTTTCAAAAACCGACAAGTTCGAAGTCGTATGTTTGACTCCTACGACACCAATAAGCGGAATAGTTGTTAGTTTGCTGATATCTTCCGTATTTAAAATGGAGTTTTCTAAGAAGAAAATAACAAACACAATCAATAACGGAATTAATAACCCTAAGAAAACAGCCAATACATAGTTGACACTGGTGTTTGGCCCAATCAAACCGCCTCCGGTATCTTTAGCAGAATCTATAAAATGGATGTCTGATAAGTTTGCGGCTTTTACAATTTCGGCCTCACTACGCTTTTGTAAGAAAGTGTTGTAGATATTGTCGCTTAAGTCATATTTGCGAAGAATTTTTAAGTATTCTTGTTTGTCTTCCGGTAGTTTTTTGATATCGCCTTCAATACCACTGATTTTGTTAACGACTAAGGTCAAATCGTATTTCAAGGAACTACTGGCAGAATTGATGTTTTCTAACAACACATTCTTAACCGATTCCATTTGAATGTCGAAGTCTCTAAAAATTCGTTCACTTTTTACAGAATAAGCGAGTTCCGATCGTTGTGTTGAAAGATTAATCAATTTGGAAACGTTAGTCACAATATTTGGGTCTTCAATTCCAGCAACCGTTGGCGCAGGCAATTTAGAATAATCGGTACTGTTTCTAAGGTAGGCTTTTAGCGTATTATAGTAAGTGATTTTTCTCGTAATCTCATCTTTCTTGACATCGTATTCCAAAAGCTGACCTGAGATCGTGCTACCGCTGTTGTCGATATCGATAATATTATTCGTTCGATTGAAAGCTTTCAACTCGTCGCCTGTTTCTTTCAATTGTTTTCCCATCGAAATTAACGTACTGTCAATAAACTCTATTGTATTAGTTGCAAATTGATTTTTTCGATCCAATTGCACTTTAATCAACATTTTCACAGTAGCGTTCAGGTAATCTACCATACGCTGTTTGTTCGTTCCTTGCAACGACAACTTCAAAATGGAAGGCGCTTTCGTATCAATTTCCACCGACACTCCTTGGTATCGGGCGACAACATCATCAAAATTGTTGAATCGGAAATAATAGTTGTTTCCTTTGTAAAACCCTGGATTATCGTTAATATTCAATCGAATGTTCAAAAACGGAAGTGATACGGGCTGCCCAACTCGATACCTTTTTACAAATTCACCAGGAACTACCGAAGTTTCGCTCATGCTGTTGTCGCTATAACGAATCAAGGGAACACTTTTGGCATCAAAAGTCACTCTAAGTTCATAAATACTTTCGGTAATAAATTTGACATCAATCAGTGTATTAAAGAGCTGTCCTTTGTTTTTGTCAATCGCAATTTCAAAGGGAACGGATCCATACACATCTTTAAAATTGTATTTCCCTTTTTGCAGATAATCGACATAGAATTGCAGCTTTTCTACGACCAATTCATTATGAGATCGAGAGCGCAAAGTATTGGAGATGTTTTGAACTTGATCCGAGGTTCCACCCCAATTGAATACTAAACTCGTATTCGACGTAAAAAAAGGATTATTTTCTTCTTTGATGGCAATCGAAGTTTCCATCTCGTATACCTTTTCTTTTCGCACATTTACTTCATGGGCGATGGTCATCGTAATCAGCAAGCTCAAAACAAACCATTTCCAATAACTGGTGATTTTTATCAAAAACCCTTTAAAATCAAAGCTGTTTTGGCTTTCAAAAAACGAAAATTCTTTAGAATCAATCATGCTTTAAATTTATTTTCTTAGAAGTAAAAAAGTAGTCGTCACTAAAGACAGAAGGGTTACAATAGTTGTTAGCGACTCGATACCAGTTTTTCCTGTTCCCCAAGTTTTTTGTTTCAAGGGTTTGATATAAATGTAATCGTTAGGCTGCACATAGTAATAAGGCGATTGCATGGCTTTTACATCGGTCAAATCAATGTCGTGCATTTCAGTTCCAGTGGGTGTATTACGAACAACCGTAACATTTTTACGATCACCAGTAATCGTAATATCTCCAGAATTGGCAATAGCCTCCATGATGTTTAATCGATCTTGGAAAAGCACTTTTGTTCCTGGAGACGCAATCTCACCGTTTATGGTATAGCGCAAACCTGAAAGTTTTACGCTTACAAAAATATTGGCTTCTTTATTAAAATACTCTTCCAATAATTTTTTCTCAATCTTAACCCGAACTTCGTCTATAGTAAAGCCTACAACGTTTTGTTCTCCTAGAACTGGAATTCTAATATTACCATGATCATCAACGGAATAACCGTCAAAATAAAGTCCAATTTCACTTCTTTGCGTCATATTCGCTTGGTTGGATGCCGAAAACATCTCCACCAACTTAGGGTCATTAGCCTTAATTGTGATGCTAAGGATGTCATTTGTTTGCAATCGATAGGGCTTAGCAGCAATCGGATTTACAACAGAAGAGGTGTCGGAATTATTTTTATTTTGCAGGTATATCAAGTCTTTAGTGGGCACGCAAGCAGTAAATAGAAGTCCAATGCTTACTAGTAAAAACAATATTATTTTATTCATTATGTTCGAAAAATTTAGCAAACAAAGATAGTTTTTCATTTATAAATACAAAAAAGAACGCCGTTAAATTGCCTAATTGTTTTTAAAGGAGTTTTCAAAGGGAATTCTTTGCAAAATACTCCGCCCTAAAGTGACCTCATCGGCATATTCTAATTCGTCTCCAACAGCTATTCCGCGGGCGATTGTTGATGTAATGATCTCGTACTCTTTGATTTGTTTGTAGATAAAAAAATTGGTGGTATCTCCTTCCATCGTAGAGCTTAAGGCAAATATTAACTCTTGTACCGTTCCCGATTTTACTTTCTCCACTAGCGAAGTAATGTTTAACTGACTCGGACCAACACCATCAATAGGCGAAATTTTCCCACCCAAAACATGGTAAATCCCTTTGAATTGTCGGGTATTCTCAATGGCCATGACGTCGCGAATGTCTTCCACTACACATATAATTTGATGATTCCGATTCGGATTACCGCAGATTTCACAAATTTCAACATCCGAAATATTGTGGCAACTCGCACAAAACTTGACCTCTTCCCGCATCGTAGTCAAAGCATCCGCCAAAAAACCCGTTTGTTCTTTCGGTTGTTTTAGTAAATGCAAAACCAAACGCAAGGCCGTTCGCTTCCCAATTCCAGGCAATTGCGCCATTTCATTGACGGCTTTTTCCAATAGTTTAGACGAAAATTCCATAACGGCAAAGGTAATAAATTCAAGCTTTAGAATCTAGTGTGCCCTATTAATAGATTGTTAGCGTATTGTCTTTTAACTTGCCGGTTATTTCGCCTTTAATTGACATTTTTTTGTATTTTGGCTTCGATTAAAAATTAAAACCTATGACGCCTTTTGCCATTTTAACGTTGATTGTTGTTTATTTCGGAATCCTGTTTTTGATTTCGCATTTTGTCAGCAAGAAAAACAGTGGTAACGATGCTTTTTTTAAAGCCAATAAAAATTCGAAATGGTATTTGGTAGCTTTTGGAATGATTGGTACCGCACTATCAGGAGTAACGTTTATCTCAGTGCCCGGCGAAGTGGGTAATCCTGACAATCAGTTCAAATATTTTCAGTTTGTCTTAGGTAATGCCATTGGGTTTATCATTATCGCCAAAGTTTTGCTACCGTTGTATTACCGCATGAACCTGACGTCCATTTATGGCTATATCGAAAAGCGTTTGGGAATTGTAAGTTATAAAACGGCCGCTTCCATTTTCTTATTGAGTCGCACTATTGGCTCGTCTTTCCGATTGTACTTGGTGGTGATTGTTTTGCAACGGTATGTGTTTGATTTTTACCAAATTCCGTTCGCGGTAACCGTCTTGTGTTCGTTGGCATTGATATTTGCTTATACCTATCGCGGCGGATTGAAAACCATCATTATCACAGACACCTTGCAAACATTCTTCTTAGTTTCTTCAGTATTCTTGACGATTTTCTTTATTTGCGATAGTCTGCATTTGTCGTTTGTGGAAGCGTTCGAACAAGTGAAAAACAGCAATTATTCTAAAGTGTTTTTCTATGAAGATTATTTGAAAGGTACTTTTGTTGCCAAACAAATTCTCGGTGGAATTTTCGTTACCATTGCCATGGTTGGCTTAGATCAGGATTTGATGCAAAAGAATTTGAGTTGCAAAAATATTGGTGATGCTCAAAAAAACATGTTCACGTTTACGGGAATTTTCGTTCTGATCAATATTTTCTTTTTGAGTGTGGGCGCTTTGTTATACATCTACGCCAATCAAAATCATATTGAAGTGCCCATTGATTTGATTACGGGGAAACCGCGCACCGATTTGCTTTTTCCCGAAATTGCCTTTCATCATTTGAGTTTGATTCCGTCTGTCGTCTTTTTGTTAGGATTGACTGCCGCGACTTTTGCTACTACGGATAGTGCTTTGACGGCTTTGACCACTTCTTTTTGCGTCGATTTTTTGGGTATGGACAAAACGGAAAACCTAAACAAACCCAATATAGTTCGCACGCGTCATTTCGTGCATATTGGCTTTTCAATCTTGATGTTTTTGGTAATTGTAGTGTTCAATGCCATTAACGATGCTTCGGTGGTGAGCATGATTTTTAAGATTGCGTCTTATACTTACGGACCACTTTTAGGATTGTATTCTTTCGGATTGTTTGTAAAATCGAAAACCGTGCACGACAAATGGGTGCCTTTGATTTGCATCCTTTCACCAGCACTTTGCTTTTTGATTAGCAAAAACTCGGCCTTGCTTTTTGGCGATTACGTATTTGATAATGAATTGATCATCGTCAATGGTTTGTTCACCTTTCTCGGATTATTACTAATTAGCAAACCTGCAGTTTCAGAGACCCGATTTTAATAGCGTTCTCGAATCGCTGTTGCAAGTGAAATCCCTAGCCCCGATGGCAGCGGCATCCTTTTTACAAGGCTTCTTGCCTGTAAAAAGATATAGCGAACAGCGGGAACCGGCTCCTAAAACTAATACTGATTGGTAGTCAACAACACCAAAGTACAAGCCACCTCCACTTTAATATTATTCAATTGCAACAATTGGTAAAACTCCGGATTCTCCGTTCCTGGATTGAAAATGACGCGTTTGGGTTGGGCTTCCACGATATAATTGTAGTAATCGCGCTGTCTTTGTGGGTTCAAATATAGCGTCACGGTATCAATATTTTTTAGAGGAACCGCTTTGGTTTGAATTTTTACACCGGCTACTTCGCCAGCATTTTGTCCGATCGCGAGCACCGAATGGCCTTTCTCTGTTAACATGGTTATGGCTTTAAAAGCGTACCGATCGGGTTTTGTGGTAGCGCCAAGCACTAGCGTTTTTTTATTTTTCATGGGACAAAAATACAAAAACTAAGCTTTTGAATGGTGATTGCTTTCGCAAGGTGTGGAAAAATTAAAGTAACTTTAACAACCAAAGGCGCCGCATTGGAATAAAGAAACCGTTTCCTTTTTTATCTTTGGGCGCGAAAAAAAACACTAAACAACAAACAACACATGAAAAAAATACTCTTTATTGCGTTTGTAGTGCTTGGCTTGGCCAGCTGCAAATCGACTCAGACTGCTGCTTCTAAAAGCGAAGCTAATTTGAACGAACTGGTTGCCATCATGCAAGGAACTTATTCTTCCGAAAAACAATCCGTGGCCGATACAACTTACTTCAACATCTCGTTGCGCATGGTCCCGATTTGGAAAAACAAAGGCCATTATTTGTACGTGGAGCAAGCTTTATTTAAAAAACAAGACAAACCGTACCGCGTTCGTATTTATAAAATCTCACAACGGGGTGAAAATGAATTCGTGAGTGAAATTCATACCTTAAAAAACGAAAAAGATTGGATTGGCAAATGGAAAACACCAGAAGCTTTTGATGCGCTAACGGAACAAGACATTGAATTGAAAGCAGGTTGTGAAGTAGTTTTGCATCGTGAAGACAAAAACAAATTTTCGGGTAGAACGGGTGAAAAAACGTGTCCGAGTGAATTGCGTGGCGCTAGTTATGCCACTTCAAAAGTCACCATTTTAGCCAATCAAATTTTGTCTTGGGATCAAGGTTTTGACAAAGAAGGCAAACAAGTTTGGGGTGCTACTAAAGCAGGTTATGTTTTTGATCGCTTGAAATAAAGAAAGTACTTTAAAAGAAAAGTCCCAAACTCTGTTTAGAATTTGGGACTTTTTTTATTCTTTTGGCAAGAAGATTTCAGCCATCATGCAGCGGGCACTTCCGCCGCCACAAGCTTCAATTGTATCGAGACTTGAACTTAAAATCGTAACATGCTCTTCAATTTGCGCAATTTGTTTTTTAGTCAAACTTTGGTGTGCTGATTTGCTCATCACCAAATACCGTCGATCGTCGGTGCCTTTCACTTCTAGCATGTTCCCAGCAAAATTATTCACTTGTTCTTCAGTGATTAAGATGACTTCTTTTTCGTCGCCTCGCAAACTGTCGAGTACCATTTTACGTTCTTTCTTATCGTCGATGCAATCGGCACAAATGACCGCAAAAGTTTCACCGATACACATCATCACATTGGTGTGGTAAATCAGTTTGCGTTCGCCATTTACGGTTTGATAGGCTTCAAAAATAACGGGAGTGTATTCAAAATCTTCGCAGAATTCGATAAAAAGTTCTTCATCAGCACGTGGCGATAAAGCGCAATAGGCCTTGTCATTTTCGCGGTCTAACAAGATACTTCCCGTTCCTTCAAGGAAATACCCGTCTTCTTCGGCGGAGGTATAATCCATGATTTCGTTGATGACGAATCCTTTTTCTTCCAAAATATCGAGCACATCTTCTCTACGTTCTTGACGGCGGTTCTCGGCAAACATAGGATACAAAGCGACATCCCCACTTTCGTGAAACGAAATCCAGTTGTTGGGAAAAATAGAATCTGGTGTGTCAGGGGTAACGGTATCGTCCACCACGGTCACATCGACTCCTACCATCCTAAGTTTCGATACAAAAGCATCAAATTCTTCTTGTGCTTTGGCATTGACCGTCTCGGGCGACAATCCGTCGAGTACTTTTTGATAGTAATTGTTAACGGCGGTTTGCTCGTTCATTCGAAACGCTACGGGGCGAATCATTAATATGGCGTTGGTGGTTTGTTTCATTTTTGTTTGTTGTAAGTAGTTAATTAAGTTAATCTCTAATTAACGGAAGTGTAGAACATCTGAGCAATCCTTCTTGTTTCGCGATTTCGCCGTATGGAATTTCTTCTACCGTAAAACCGTTCTGACGCAACCAAGTATTCAATCGGGTGAAGCTTTTTTCGGAAACTACCACATCGGGTGCTATTGAAAACACATTGGAAAACATACTGTACATTTCGTCTCTAGTGATGTGAAAGAGGTTTTCTTTCCCAAAGAGTTTCACCAAATACATATAATCGGCTTCTTCGCGGAACCCGCTTTTGTAGATGATGCCTTTGTTGGTTCCAACGGGTTGAAAGCAGCAATCCAAGTGCAAGGCATTGTCGCGTGCTTCGATTTTTGATTTCACCAAGTCGAATTCTTTGACGATTTTATTAGGAAATAAATCTTTGATATACTGCACTCCTTGCATATTGGTGCGAGCCGTGATGTAGTCTTTGTAGTCACTTCCTTTATAGGTTCCAATAAAAATATAGTCGTTCCAAACAATTACATCGCCACCTTCAATATGCACTTCTTCGGGTGGTCGCACTACTTTTTTAGGGTCGATTTGATCGATGATGTATTGAATAGCGTCTAATTCGCGTTCGCGATCCGGTAAAATATTGGCTTTGATAAAGGTGTCTTCAATGACAAATCCAATATCTCGGGTAAAGATTTGATTGTAGTTTTCGATGATTTCCGGGCGGTAGACTTTCACATCGTATTTTTGAAATACTTGGTTGAAAGCTTCCATCTCCTGCACCATCGCTTCTTCAGTAGGATAAGTTCCTGCCAAAATGTGTTCTAGTGATTTTGGGTCGTAGGCTTCTTCCGCCGTGGGAGTTGGACCGTTATGAAGGGCTGAACCTAGCACCACTGCTCGTAGTCGTGCGGATTCGTTGGTAACGTGTATTGGTAACATAAATTGGTTTTGACTTTGGACAAAGATAGAAAAAGAGCCTTGATTTTTAAAGTATTCTAAAAGTATTCCCTTCAAATTATTAATTTGATAATTTCCTTGTAAAAATTACTCTAAATAGGTCACAAAAAAGCACAAGAGGTTTTCCTAAAAACATCAAGAGCTTTTCGACAAAACATCAAGAGCTTTTGATGGAAAGCTCAAGTGCTTTTTTACGGCTTGAAAAGACTGGGGTTCCGAAGGGATAACTGCATAAAAAAAGCACCTCAATGAGGTGCTTTTTTTATGCGTTGCTATTTCTTAGCGTTGCTCCATCGTTTTAAAATCACGCAACGGATGACCGGTATAAATTTGTCTTGGTCTTCCGATAGGTTCTTTGTTGATGCGCATTTCTTTCCATTGTGCAATCCATCCTGGCAAACGACCTATGGCGAACATTACGGTGAACATATCTGTTGGAATTCCTAGAGCTCTGTAAATGATTCCCGAATAGAAATCAACGTTTGGATATAATTTTCTAGAAACGAAATAGTCGTCGACCAAAGCAGCAGCTTCTAATTTCTTAGCAATTTCTAGAATCGGATCGTCAACTCCTAAAGTGTTTAACACCTCATCGGCTGCTTTCTTAATGATTCTTGCTCTTGGGTCGAAGTTTTTGTAAACGCGGTGTCCGAAGCCCATCAAACGGAACGGATCATCTTTGTCTTTGGCTTTCGCCATGTACTTATCGGCGTCACCACCATTTTTATGAATTTCTTCCAACATTTCCAATACGGCTTGGTTGGCTCCGCCGTGTAGTGGTCCCCAAAGTGCTGAAACCCCTGCAGAGATGGAAGCAAACAATCCGGCGTGGGAAGATCCTACAATTCGAACGGTAGAGGTAGAACAGTTTTGTTCGTGATCGGCATGCAAGATGAACAACTTGTCGAGCGCATCCACCACCACTGGGTTGGCAGCATAAGGACCCGTTGGCAATTCAAACATTAAGTGCATGAAATTCTGCACATATCCAATGGTATTGTCGTAATAATTTAAAGGATACCCCATCATTTTTCGGTAGGTCCAAGTGGCAATTACTAAGAATTTCCCCATGGTTTTACAAACCGCTTCGTACATTTCTTTTTCATTATCGACATTCACCACTTTCGGGTTGAAGGCCGTTAAGGCACTAGTTAACGAAGACAAAACTCCCATAGGGTGAGCGG
>Ga0209023_10004669_pt1 | contig 15457 bp, 9 predicted proteins | sample LakOneMetagenome_FD_187468 | JGI IMG/M metagenome (GOLD analysis project Ga0209023, IMG submission 187468) | Freshwater and sediment microbial communities from Lake Erie, Canada (SPAdes) (version 2) | ecosystem: Environmental > Aquatic > Freshwater > Lentic | place: Lake Erie, Canada | collected... | reverse complement strand
CTTTTGCGAGATCTGACGGATATAAACGTCGGTGTGGCGGCTGAGCGTGTAGCGGAGACGTTCGTCCGCCTTTAGCAGACGTTCGAGCTGCGAAACACCGATCGTGCGGACGGTTCCGGCCTGCGAAACCTGTGTGTAGTTGTGTGCGATGTGCGAACCAGATAGTACGCTGGAAAGTCCAATAGCACCTTCGTTGCCGGTCACGGCAATCTCGACCATCCGGCCATCGTCAAGCATACGGAACTCTGATATAACCGCGGTCACCGGAAAATATACCAGATCGAGATCGTCCTCTTCCTGTGAAAGGACCTGCTCTTTTGTTAGTTCGACCGTCTTTAGAAAGGGAGCGATCATATCGGCCATCCCTCTGTTAAGAGAATCGAGGATCGTATTACCAGTTTTCGAATTCGATAATTGCGACGATCTGTTTGGCCGTTGGGTGCGGTCGGCATAAGAAACGTAATTTGAGGTTTCGTATGAATCGGAACTGCGAAGTGTCATTTCACCAAAAGCCATTGTTTTATCTCCTTAACTTGTTGATTTTTGAGGCGGGGAAACGCTTTCGCGTTCCCCCACCTTCCCCCGTGATCATCGAAGCGGCGTTCAAACAATTTGTCTCGCCCCATCACAAGCGAAATCCCTGCGATCACCGCTCCGATGTAATGAGTATCGCTTTTAACAGTTTTTAGAAAAATCGGGGAAAAGGACAACTTTATTAGGGAAAACCCCTATACGGGCAGGAAAAAGACCGAGGAGACGATGGTCAATTATCTTGTAACCAATTTTGCAGGATCGCGTAGCGGACGATGTCGGTGCGGCTGGAGATGCCCAGTTTTCTCATGCCGTTGGCTTTGTGGGCTTCGACGGTTTTTATACTGAGGTCGATGCGTTCGGCGATCTCCTTGTTGCTGTAGCCGAGCGCGATGAGGCGAAGGACCTCTGATTCGCGATCGGTGAGGTCGCTTTTGTTTTCGCCGCGAAGTGAGGACGATCGGGCCGCGTAGCTGCCGAGAACCTTGCCTTGCAAGGTTGGATCCACGTACGCGTTGCCTGATCCGATCGTGCGGATCGCGTTGATCAGTTCGTCTGGTGCACTTTGTTTTAGAACGTATCCATTGGCTCCTGCGCTGATCAATTGCTGTAAATAACCGTCGTCGGTGTGGCGTGTAAGGATCAGAATTTTTAGGTCAAAGCCGAGCGAACGGAGGCGTTTGGTTGCTTTCAGGCCGTTCATATTGGGCATCGAGATGTCCATTAAGATGAGGTCGGGCTTGAGCTCTTCGGCCGCAGCTACAGCGATCTCGCCGTCGCTGGCCTCTCCCACGATCTCCATATCAGTCTGGGCATTTACGAGAAGTTTTATGCCTTCGCGAACTGTCTGATGATCTTCGGCGATGAGAATTCTAAGTTTTTCGGTCATACAGTTGCTTTCTTTTCGACCGCCTCAAGGGGCACGCGGACATAGATCGTGGTTCCACGTCCTGTGGCCGATTCGATCTCCAACTCACCGCCTATTAGCGTCGCACGTTCCCGCATTCCTAACAACCCGAGCCCCCGGCCCGATCTATCGATTCCCTTCAATTTCGCCGGATCAAATCCTTTTCCATCATCCTCAATGATGAGAATTATGCGGTCGCCGCGTTTTTCAAGCACGACGCTTACCTGTTTTGCGGCCGCGTGTTTGGCAATGTTATTTAACGCCTCCTGAGTGATCCGGTAAAGGTGTGTTTCGACGTCGGTTTTCAGGCGGCGCTTTGGTATCTTGGCGGACTGAAAATCTGCCGCTATCTCAAACTGCCTCGACCATTCCTTCACAAAAACCCCGACTGCAGCCGCAAATCCAAGATCGTCGAGAGCTGACGGCCTAAGTTCCCACGCCAGATAGCTGACCTCGGCGTCAAGACGAAGGGCGATCGCCTGCAAACGGTCGATCTTTGGCTTTAGTACCTCGTCCTCTCCGACGGCATCTTTGAGCGAAGCGATCTTCAGCCGTAGTGCCGTCAAACGCTGCCCGAGCTGGTCGTGCAGGTCACGGGCGATGCGGCGGCGTTCGTCCTCCTGACCTGAAACGAGACGGCCAAGCAGCTCGATACGTTTTTGTTCGGCGATGGCGTGCTCTCCCATTTCGCGAACGAGTTCAGCGTGGGTTTCGGCGAGCTCGTATGTGCGGTGTTTTACGCGGACATCGAGTTCCTCGTAACTTTTCTCCAATTCACGAGCATGGAGACGGCGTTCAGTAACGTCGCGAAATACGAGGACGCTACCCACAGTCTCACCTTTCGGACTGAGGATCGGGGCGGCGTGATCCTCGATAGGCACATGCGTGTCATAACGCGTCACGAGCAAAACGCTGTCCGAACTGACGACAGTGCCCTCACGAAGGGCCTTAAGCGCGGGGCTTTCGGCCTCGTCACCGGTTGCCTCATCGATAAACCGTACGACCGATACGAGCAGTTTGCCGTTCGCCTCGTCCTGTTTCCAGCCGGTCAAATGCTCGGCCGCGAGATTGAGTGAAGTGACTTTGCCCTCAAGATCGGTGGTCACTACGGCGTCGGCAATGCTCGTGAGCGTTGCACGCAGATGCTCGCGGCGGCTCTGGATCTCGGTTTCACTTCGAAGGATAGTCTTGCTAACGGCCTGACTCATGACGATCGCGATGACGACCGAAAGTATGAACAATATTATGACAAACCGTTGGATCATATCGACCTTTCCGACAGCCATCTCTCGGCGGTTATCATAATTTTCGAGAGCGTCCGGCATCATTTGGTCTCTGGCCAGCGTAGCGAGGGCGATGCGGCTCTCAGTAAACTGATGCCACTCTTCGTCGCTGTAGAATCGGTCGCCGCCATAGAGAATGGCATCGCCTTTTTCCCGGAGCTGCTGCCAGCGCGGAACAAAATCGGCAGCAAGTTTCTGCTGGCGTTCGGTCTCGGCGAGACGTGTGTAATCGGCGAGATTGGCGTCGATCTTTTCGGCTTCGGCATCGGCTTCTTTTTGAAATCGCGGCTCGCCCGACTGAGCATAGGTTCGAACTGAAAGTGCGTAAGCCAGAACATCAGACTCGAGGTTTCTCGCCGCCAGCCGAAGCGGCCGCCCGACATCTACCATCGCCTTGATCTGTTCGTCGATCGACTGAAGCGGCACTATCACCGCGATCTCGGTCAAGATAAACAGCACGATCAACGCACCGAATCCGAGCGTGAGTTTTGTCGACGTTTTCATCTGTCGCAATTATATACCTCAAAGGGCGGGATTTATGTTCTCAGGCGAACGGATGGAGAAATTTTGTCGCAGAAAAAAAAGACACGCTCTGGATGCGTGTCTTCGCGGAACGTTAATATTTTCTAGAAATTCTGGCTCGGCTCGAAGCTATAGAGGATGTCTTTCAGTTCGCCATTTACTCCCACGTCGTCGACGCTGTGGATATCCTCGGCGTTTGAGGTGGCGAGCATGGTAACCTCAAAGCCGTTGCGCACGCCTGGACGCTGAGCGGGAATGAACAGGCGGCGGCCCCAGACGACAAAGGGTTTGCCGGTGTCGGGTTTGACGCTGAACTGAAATTTCAATTCGTACGCCTGCCAGCCTTCGTTGACATTGACCGAACCCTCGGAGAGCATTTGATAGCTGGGGATAAGCTTTTTGAGCGTATCATTGGTCTCCTTTACGAGACCCGGAAAACTCGCAGCATCGGCGGGATATGTGCCTTTGCTCGGATAGTAGCTGATCTGCATCTGTTCGGAAAGCTCACCGTCAGGCGTAGCTTTTGCGATGTCAAAAAACTTGCCGCGGCCCGTGGTTGTTGCACTCGGGAGCGATCCATTGACCTTCCAGTCTTTTGGATAATAGAGCTTAAAGCCGACAAAATTGCGTATCAGATCGCCTTTTAGATTCTGTTTGAGATTCTCGTAATAGTCGGTTCCCTCGGGCTGCGGTATTTTACGCGGCTGGGGCGGCATTATCGTTTCTGCCACCTTGAGAGCCTCGTTCGAATTCGATTCGGGAACGGTGCCGGTCAGTGGCGGAAATTCGACTTGCTGCGGCTTGTTGATCAGGTAGATCCACGCCAGGGCGATCAGAACGAGCAGGGCCGCAAATGAAACGCCGGCGATCTTTAACCAACGGGAATTTGGTTCGGCGAGCGGCTCGGGCGAACGGCGTGTCCATGCCGGACCATCATCGACCGGCACCGGAACAGCAGGAATGGCCGCGATCTTTTCGGATCTTACGTCTGCCTTTGCGGCTTCGACGGTCGGCATTTCTTCGACAGTCTGAACTTCGACAGTTTCGACCTCGTCGTCGCAAATCGGCAGTTCGGATCCGGCGGCGATCGGCTCAGGGGTTGTCGCGGCGGCGAAGAACGCATCGCCGAATTCGCGGGCCGTAATAAAACGCTCGCGCGGATCGACAGACATCGCCTTTGCAAAAACCGCGTCCATCGCGGCGGACAGGCCGTGACGCACTTTTGTCGGTAGGGCGGTCAATCCGTTTCGCTGAGCCTGACGCAATTCTTTTTCTGTTTCGCCGGTAAAAGGAGTGCGCCCAATGAGCATTTCATAGGCGACAACAGCGAGCGAATACACGTCACTCGCGACAGTCGGGATTCGGCCATCGAGCGTTTCGGGCGATTGATATGCCAGATTGCCGGGATTCGGCACCCCGCTTGAAACGCCGAAATTCGAAATTGTTACCGTTTCGGCCTCTGAACTGGCCGGCGTGACCGTGAAATTTACGGGATGAAGATCTCGATGCAAAATGCGTTCGTTGTGAGCATCGCCTAGGGCGTACGCAGCCTGTTTTACGATGCGTGCCGCACGTTGAGGTTCGAAACGGCCGTGGATCTGCAAAATATCGTCGATGGTCAGGCCGTCGGTATGTTCGCTGATCACAAACGTCGTGCCGTTGGGGTACGAACCCGAGTCGAACAAACGCGCGATATGAGGATGATTGAGATGGGCCAGAGCCACACGTTCCTCGTCAAAGATCGTTCGGGTTACCTCGTCCGTGTCGCTTTCGCCCGTAAGGATATGAATATCGACGCGTTTATCGTCGGCCATCCGGTCTTCGCCGAGATATGAAAAGCCCGAGTCGTCCTCGCCGAGCATTTCCGTGACGCGGTAGCGCCCCTTTACCGTTTTGCCGACAAATCCGTCGGGGTCATTGATATCAAATTCGTTGAAATGAACCGGAACTGATTCCCGTGTACCTAGATCGATGTGACCCGCAGGAATCTCACGCGGATCGATCCGCCTGCCCAACGGTTTTTGGACCGGAGCGTCTTCGATGACGAATGCGTCTGAGCCAAGCTCGAGATCGGGCTCTTCGTCGAAAAACATCGCGGCCGTCTGCTGATCTTTGAGATGGAGCATCGCGTCTGGCCTTTCGCCCTCGCTGATGACAAATTGCGGCACGTCACTAAACGACTCGCTCAGCGCCGGGCGTGACTGAGGCTTCGACAAAATGCTCGCAAAAACGCCGCCCGACCGCGTTTCGGCCGCATCCGGTACGAGCCGAGCGCCGTCAGTGTCACAAAAACGCTGAAAGCCGTCCGGATAGTTTTGACCGCATTTTGGACAATGCATTTTGTCGATCACAATATTACTCAACCCCTTTATCGATGCCGCTTATAAGGCAACTCGACTTCAAAAACACGCAATCGCCGCCGAATTTCAGGAATGCAGCGATCTAAATTCGAATTGAAAGATACTATTTGAACCTTGCCGCCTTGGTCGCGAGCGTTTCGCGTTCCGGGTCGAGCGATAACCCCTGCCGGTAAGACCGCCCTGCGGCATTTGTTTTATTCGATTTGACGTAGCCATCGCCAACTGTCTCGAACTGCGTGGCGAGCAGGCGCTTGTCAAACGAGTTGACGAAACGCGTTGCCTGAAGCAGATAGTTCTCGGCCGTTTCAAATTTACTCTGCCGTACGAATAGTGTCGCGAGTAAACTGTACGAAACAAAACTCGACGGGCTGACATCAACGCTAGTTTTGAGATAGCGCTCGGCTTCGGCAAAATTTCCCTGCGTGGTCAACGCACGTCCGAGCATGGTGAGAGCCGTAGGATTTCGCGGATCTTCGGCGAGGACGCGGTTAAGGAGCGGAACCGAATCGGCAAATTTTCCCTCGGCCTGGAGCACATCAGCGACGAGAAGTTTTGTGCCGATATTTACAGCATGTGACATCGCCCTAGCGTAAGCGGCGGCCGAGCCCGATTTGTCGCCTTTTTTCAAAAGTAATCTGCCGAGATGGGCATATGCCGGTGCGAAGTCGCTGTCGAGTTGGATAGAACGACGGTAGGCATTTTCGGTCTCGCTGCCGAGTTCGCCACTGAGTTCGAGGGCAACTCCGAGTTGGTCGGCGGCTAGAGCACTGTTGGCGTCGAGCTTGATCGCCTTGCGGGCTAACGTTTGGGCCTCGCTGTATCGCTCGTAAAGATTTGGGGCGGACACAGGACGCGTTAAAATAAAGCTGAGAGCAACGAGCAGATCGACATATTCTGGTTCGAGAGCGACCGACGAGCGGTACGCTTTTTCGGCGTCCTCCCAACGTTGCTGATCCGAGTAAAGATTGCCAAGCCCGAGATACGCACGTGAATCGCGCGGCTTTAGCTTAGATGCTTTTCTGTATGCCGTCTCCGCACCGCCATAGTCTCGTTCGTCGCGGGCGGAATTGCCCGAATCGATCAATCCTTCATATTCCGCATCGTTTGCCGCCGAATTGCCGCCAGTTACAACGGGCGGCGTGCCATCATTTATGATGACCTTGGGCTCTTTTGAATTTTTAGGATTAACTTTCGGAGCAATGACTACGGTTGCTTGTTCGTTCTTTTTCGGAGCTATCACCGCCGTTGCAGACTTTGCCGGCTTTTTCTTGATGATAACCGCCTTGTGCGGTGCCGGTTTGGCTTTCGGTGCGGTTTTGGGTTTGGGGGATTGGGTTTTCGCGGGGGCTTTCTTTGTTTTGGCGGTAGTCGTTGTGCCTCCGCCAAACAGCTTGTTGCTGCTGCCGAGGTCCTGGCCCGAAATGGCCACGGCGAAGACGAAACTCAACATTAAGACCGTAATACTCTGTATCGATAGAACTCTCATCTTCATTGTATCTTCCCGCGTTTATTAGCCTGGCTTTACCAGCCTGAAACCAAGCGTCTTTTCTTTTGTATCGTCGGCGACATCGACGCGAAACGCGGAGGTGATGTCGAGCTTCGATTTTTTCTCAAATGCCGAGCCGCCGCGGATCATGATCCGCTTGCCCGGCTTCTTAATGATCTCGGCACCGCTGCCGGGATATGCTGAGAGTTCGCTGCTCGTCCATTCCCAGACATTCCCGATCAGATCGACCACACCCCAAGTGTTCTTACCCTCCGGTTTTGAACCTACCGTCGAAGGTTCGGCCGTAGGCGTGTCCATTACCGCCTTAGCGTCGGACCAACCGCTGCCCCACGGATAAAGATCACTTTTGGAGCCGTTTCGAGCGACGTATTCCCATTCCTCTTCGGTCGGCAAACGGTACGTAACGCCGTCACGCTTAGAACGCCAGGCGGCAAACGCATTTGCATCCTCGAGCGAAACATAACTCACCGGATTATTCTCAGTTCCCGGGACCGGTTGCTTGTTCGACCAGTTTTTTGGTGCGACATAATCGGTCGCAGCGACAAACTGGGCATATTCAGCGTTCGTCACCTCGGTCTTGTCGATCGAAAAAGCTGCGACAGTGACCGAATGCTCAGGCTTTTCTGCCGGTTGGCCGTCATTTCGGCCCATCTTAAAAGTACCGCCCGGTATCTGTACCATGTCGGGTTTTACCACGACTGGCGATGCTCCCGCTTTCGGCGTCGGCGATGCCGAATTTGGCGGCGGTTCACCTCGACCACCAAACAAACCCATCATGTACGCACCGACACCGCCTGCAATTACAACAAAGAATAGAGCGAATATTCCGCCAATTCCCAAAATCCACGGCGCCTTGGACTTTTTCTTTGGCGGCATAGACGAAACACCGACCGTTCCGGCGGTCATCTGAAAGCCCGGCATCGGCGTATTCTGTATCGATGGCACCGTTTGCTGTAGCACGTGCTGAGGCACCGGTGTGTCGGGCTTTAGCTGGGTCGCAGCCTCGGTATTAACGACGATCGGCGTCAGTTCCTCGAAATTAGGTCTCGGGATCGCACCCGTCGCGGCGGTCATTACCGTTCGGAGTTCAGCGACGACCTCGACCGGCTTGCCGTCGCAGACGACATCGCCGAGCCAATCCTGAAAACCGTCGTGACTGACGCGAAGACGGTGATTTCCGCTCTGGATGCCCTCGAGCAAAAGCGAACCGCTATCAGGCGACAACCCAACGGCGACATTATCGACAAAAACCTTTGATTTCGGCGGCTTTGTGCGAACCACGAGAGACGAAACGGGCAGTGCATACCCCGATGACATCTGCGATGTATGCAGGCCCGGCTGAACCGCGTCGCGAAACTCTTCGACCATCGCTTCGACGGTCGGCGTGCGGTGAGCCGGATCTTTGACCAGCGTATGCTGGAGAGCAAGCTCGACATCGCGCGAAACATTGACCCCGAAATCAGCGAGATTCGGGGCCGGATCGCTGATGTGCTTTTTCATGATCGCCGGTATCGAGGAGCCTTTGAAAGGCACATCACCCGCGAGCATCTGAAAAAGCATCACGCCGAGACTGTAAATGTCGGCACGCATATCCGGATCTTCGTCCGCCCACTGTTCGGGCGCCATGTAGTAAGGCGAGCCCATCAAACCGGTCGTTTGTGCCTGAATAAACGAACCCAAGAGCTCGCCCGATTTGATCTTGGCAAGGCCAAAATCAAGTATCTTAACCGACTGCGACAATGACGCTTTGTCATTGCAGATCATGATGTTGAGCGGTTTGAGATCGCGATGGACGATGCCCTGATGATGGGCGGCACCGACGCCGGCACAAATTGCTGAGATCAAGTCGAGCGCATGTTCGGGCGTGAGCTGTTTTTCGCGGGTGAGCAGATCATGGAGCGATTCGCCATCGACATACTCCATTACGAGAAACGGCAAGGTGCCGTTTACGACGCCGTAATCGGAAACACCGACGACATTCTGATGACGGATCGCAGCAGCCGCGAGAGCTTCCTGACGAAACCGCGTTACGAGCTGCGGATCATTTCCGACAAGGTCGGGCAAGATGATCTTGATCGCGTGCAGCGTCTTGAGATAAGCATGGCGGGCCTTGTAAACAACGCCCATTCCGCCCTGCCCAAGCCGGCATTCGAGATGGTATTTGCCCTCCAAAACCGGTTCGCCCTCAATGGTATGCGCGGTCGGCATTCCGTCATTGGGACAGGTTACGACCGCGTCGGCGAAACAGTTTTTACAAAGCTGACACTCTCTCATTTAGATCGATCCATTGGATGCAAGCAGAGCAATATTTGACAACCTCTAATTTTAGATGCTTTACGCACGGCAATCAAGACTAAATGTAAAAGGAAACGTCCGAAATAGCGAATAACTTATAACGTATAAGGAATAGTTATTCGCTATATGTTAGGCACTATTCGTTATTTCGGACACACGGCCGCTACCGTACGACAATATTCACCAGGCGTTTTGGCACAACTATGACCTTAACGATGGTTTTGCCATCGGTGTATTCACGTGTTTTTTCGTCGGCGAGGGCCATACGTTCGAGGTCCTCGTTGGGCGTCTCCGGTGCCGCCAGGATGCGAGAGCGCAGTTTGCCGTTGATCTGGACCGCGATCTCAATCTCGTCCGTTTTGGCAAGTTCCTCACTGTATTCCGGGAACAAAGCGCCATTCGCGATCATGCCGTCTTCGTTGCCAGTGATGACAGAATAGAGTTCCTCGGCAGTGTGCGGCGCGAAGGGCGTCAGCATCAATGTAAGTGCCGTGACAGCCTCGCGTACAGCATTTATTTCCGATTCGCTTGCATTTTCGGGCTCGACGCCGACGTCGTATATCGCATTGCACATTTCCATCAACGCCGCGACCGGCGTGTTGAATTGCAGCGTATCAAAACTGTCGCCGACACGTTTTATCGTTTGATGGGTTTTCTGGCGAAGTTTTTTAGCGTTCAGAGTAACGGCTTCAGCCGTTTCTGCGTTCACGCCAAAAGGGGTTACTCTTAATGCGTCATTCCATCTATAAACGAGCCGCCACACCCGTTGTAGAAATCTCACCGCTCCTTCGATTCCCGCTTCGTTCCAGACGAGTTCGTTTTCGATCGGGGCGGCAAACAAGATGAACAATCTCGCCGCGTCGGCTCCATAGATCTCGACCATTTCGTCGGGGTCAACGCCGTTGAGCTTCGATTTCGACAGTTTTTCGATGGCGTACTTTAGCACGACATCGTCAGCCGTTCTTGCCTCGATAATACGTCCTTTCTCGTCACGCGTGACTGTCACATCCCCCGGAACCGAGTAAATTCGCTTGCCACTGCGGTCATCGAAAAATGTCTCGCCAACAACCATTCCCTGCGTCAAAAGCCGCTTTACAGGCTCATCAAAGGCGATCAGACCTAAATCGCGCATCACCTTGGACCAGAAACGCGTGTAGATCAGGTGCATAACCGCGTGTTCGTCGCCGCCAATGTATTGATCGACAGGCATCCAGTATGCGGCGGTCTCAGGATCGAATGGCAAGATTTCGTTGGCCGGATCGGTATATCGAAAGAAGTACCACGACGAATCGATAAATGTATCCATCGTGTCCGTCTCACGCTTCGCACGGCCGCCGCATTGCGGGCAAGTCGTTTCGTAAAACTCAGCCACTTTTGCAAGCGGCGATTCACCGGTGCCGGTGATCGGAGCGTCTTCTGGCAAACGGATCGGCAGATTCTCAAATTTCTCCGGCACGATACCGCAATCGTCACAATAGACGATCGGTATCGGCGAACCCCAAAACCGCTGCCGCGAAATTCCCCAATCGCGAAGGCGGTACGTCGTAGTCGCCTCGCCAAAACCATTTGCAGCCGCAAACGCGGTCATTTCTTTCTTTGCATCTTCGGATGTTTTCCCCGACCAGTCTCCGGAGTTAGTGACCACGCCATAGTCGGTAAATGCAGTGTCCAAAGTGCTGGCTTCAGCCTGTTCCGCACCGGACGCGGACAAGCTAAAGCTTGCACTCTGAACGACTTTCGTTATCGGCAAGCCGAATTTTTTGGCAAACTCGAAATCTCGTTCGTCGTGTCCCGGCACGCTCATGACCGCTCCCGTGCCGTATTCCATCATCACGTAATTGCCGACCCAGACGGGAATTTCCTCGCCCGAAAAAGGATTGATCGCTTTCAGGCCAGTGTCAATCCCGTCCTTTTCGACTTCCGTCTCGCGGTCTTTCGGCTTGAGATTGTCGGCTACGATCGCATCGATCTTTGCGGCGACACCGGCCGAAAATGTCGCACGATTTGCCCCGACTATCGGATGCTCGGCCGCGACAACGATGGCGTTGGCACCGTAGATCGTGTCAATCCGGGTCGTGAAAACCTTTATCGAATCAGGCGCGTCTTTAGCTCGGAACTCGGAACTCGGAACTCGGAACTGCACAAAAGCTCCTTCAGACCGCCCCATCCAATCGCTCTGCCGTTTCAGAACGCTCGCGGGCCAGCCCGCCTCGATCTCAGGCATATCGTCAAGGAGTTGGTCGGTGTAGGCGGTGGTTTTCAGGAACCACTGTTCGAGATCTTTTTTGGTAACGGGATTGCCGCAACGCCAGCAAAGTCCGCCGCTCGCCTGCTCGTTCGAGAGCGTCGCCTGATCGGTCTCGCACCAGTTGACCTGCGTTTTTTTCTTATACGCGAGGCCCATTTCGAACATTTTTAGAAAAAACCACTGGTCAAACTTGTAATATTCGGGCGTGTGGGCATACATCTGACGCCGCCAATCATAGCTCAAACCCAAACGTTCGAGTTGGCCGCGCATAACATTAATGTTGTCTTCGGTCCAGTTACGCGGGTTGACGCCGCGCTTTACCGCCGCGTCCTCGGCCGGCTGGCCGAACGAATCCCAACCGATGGGATGCAGCACGTTAAAACCGCGTAGGCGTTTGTACCACGCTAGTGCGTCACCCGCCGAATAGTTGCGAACATGCCCCATGTGCAGGTTTCCCGACGGATACGGCAGCATCTCAAGCGCGTAAAATTTTGGGCGCGTCGTATCAATCTCCGCGTGGAACGCCCCGCTTTCGGCCCATTTGTTCTGCCATTTCTGCTCGATCTTTTTTGCGAAATATTTCTCGTCCATACGTTTAATAGTCCCAAGTCCCAGAGTCCAAAGTGAAGAGCATCTCTGGTAAAACCTAAAGTTTAGCGAATAAACACGGGTCTATCCACTGATTGAATTGTTAAATCGTGTTTGAGCGGCGCCGCGTCATCAGTCTGTGTTTGACGAGCGGCTATGTAAGGGCGAGGTCGTTTCGGCGAAGCGTCATATTTTCAGTCTAAAAAATCTCGTCGCGGATGTCCACTTTTTTCTTTGCTGCTCGAAAAAATCGTGATATTCTAGCGAAACCTTAATATTCGAGGGAGTTACTTATTACCAAACTTTTGATGAATAAAATTACGTTAACGCAGACGCTCGGCACTTGATGCTTCGGGTTCGACCGTCTGCCCCGAAAAATGGAGGCACTACGATGGTCAACCCAAACGAAACAAATACCGCTCGCCCTAACGACAGAAACTCAAACACCTCCTACAAACTGGAACATTTCCCCGCTCAACAACCAAAAAATATCGACGACGTAATCTATTCACTCGCCAACGCGAGCGAAAACCGCCGCGCACGCCAGGTGACTGAATGGGAACGGATGCGGAATAAAACTTTTCGAGCCGCCGCATAATTTTCAGGGAATTTTAATTATAGCTGCCGGGTGTTGGCCTAAATCTGGCTGGTAGCGGCAGTGTTTTTTGACCTTAAAACAATATACTTCTCCATCTCGATTTGATTTAATAGCGATATGCAAACGGGAACGGGCGAGGCCGCAATGAGCCTCGCTGACAAATATCGCGAAGTGCGACAGGCAACAATGGCTCTTTGCGAGCCGCTTGAGACCGAAGATTACATCCCACAGCCGAGCGTCGACGTTTCGCCGCCGAAGTGGAATATTGCGCATACGACGTGGTTTTTTGAGGAGATGATCCTCAAGAAATACGTCGGCGGATACAAGGTCTTTGACCCGCATTTTGGGTTTCTTTTTAACAGTTATTACAACTCCATCGGCGACCGCACCCGCCGCGACAATCGCGGGGACCTGAGCAGGCCGACCGTGAAGCACGTTTTTGCATATCGCGAATATGTGGACGAAAAGATGTGCGAATTGCTGACCGGGGATCTGGCTGACGATCTGCACGACCTCATAATTCTCGGCATGAATCACGAACAGCAGCACCAAGAGCTTTTCCTCACTGATCTAAAATACACATTAAGCGTCAACCCGCTTTTTCCGGTTTATCGCGAAGATTTTGCGATCGAGGAATCTACTGAATCCGGCAACCACTCGTTTGTCGAAATAGAGGGTGGTATTCACGAGATCGGTTTCGCGGGCGACGGGTTTTGTTTTGACAACGAACTCGCTCGACACAAGGTCTATTTTGAAGATTTTGCGATCTCGAACCGGCTCGTGACCAATGGTGAATTTGCTGAGTTTATCACTGCAGGAGGTTATTCGGATCATCGTTTGTGGCATTCTGAGGGCTGGGACTGGGTCAATCGAAAGGGTATCGAATCGCCGCTCTATTGGCACCATCGTGCGGAAGGTTGGCATCATTTCTCGTTCGGCGGACTGAGAAAATTACCAATGGACGCACCGGTCTGCCATATCTCGTATTACGAAGCGGCAGCGTACGCGGACTGGAAAGGAATGCGTTTGCCGACCGAGTTTGAATGGGAAGCCGCGAGCAGCAAATTTGACTGGGGCAAACGTTGGGAATGGACAAACTCAGCGTATTTGCCGTATCCCGGATTTGCGAAGGCCGCCGGTGCAGTCGGCGAATACAACGGCAAATTTATGATCAACCAAATGGTTCTTCGAGGCGGCTCAGTCGCAACGCCGGCGGGACACAGCCGTCCGACATATCGCAACTTTTTTCACCCGCATCTGCGTTGGCAATTTACGGGGATACGCCTAGTAAAGTAAAGAATTTTTGCCGCAGATAATCGCAGATGACGCGGATCAGAAATAAAAACTGCCTTTTCTGCGTCATGCGCTAAAATAGGCGGGAAAGAAAGCCTATGCAAAGTTCTACAACACCCGAGCTCTCAGCCTTTGCCGAAGATGTTCTTCGCGGGCTTTCGTCTACTCCTAAAGAGCTTTCGTCAAAATATTTTTACGACGACGAAGGCTCACGGCTCTTTCAGGAGATCATGAAGCTGCCGGAATATTACCTAACGGGCTGTGAGAGTGAGATATTTCGGACACAGACCGAAGAGGTATTTCGTGCGTTTGCGAATGGTGATAAGGCGTTTGACCTGATCGAGCTTGGCGCGGGCGACGGGACGAAAACTGCGGTTTTGGTCGAACATTTTTTGAAGCAGAACGCTGATATTACGTACGCTCCTATCGATATCTCACAGGAAGCACTGGACGCTTTGACCGAGAAATTCAACCGCGAATTCCCGGCTCTCAAAATGAACGCGATGAACGGGGATTATTTCACCATCCTCCAATCGCTCAAGGATGACTCCGGAAGACGGAAAATACTGCTGTTCCTGGGTTCAAATATCGGCAATTTCAGCCGCGACCAGGCAGTCGATTTTTTCCGCTCGCTTCGTGCCGTTATGAGCGACGACGACTTGTTGTTTATTGGCTTTGACCTGCAAAAAGATCCGCATGTGATCGCTGCCGCGTACGACGATGCTGCTGGAGTGACCGCGAAATTCAATCTAAATTTACTGACACGCATCAACAACGAACTCGGCGGTGATTTTGACATAGATAAATTTACGCACTACGCGAACTACCGCCCGATCGAGGGCTCTGCGCGCTCATTCCTCATCAGTCGCGAAAAACAAACGGTAACCATCGAGGCTCTCGGACGATCCTTCGATTTCGATCAGTGGGAGGCCGTATTTATGGAGATCTCGCAGAAATACAGCTACCGAATGATCGAAGAATTGGCTGCCGACAGCGGTTTTGAGATCAAGCAGAATTTCTGCGACAGCCAGAATTACTATTGTGATTCGCTATGGGCAACTGTTTAGTGTGCAAGCTTTAGCTTGTATTCTTCGTAGCAGAGAGACAAAGATTGCACTCTGAACGAAAAATGAACATCCACATACTCCGCTACGATACGCTCGGCTCGACGAATACAGAGGCGGCAAATCAGGCCCGGCTTGGGGCGGCTGAAGGGTTGTGTGTTATTGCGAGTAAGCAGACGGCCGGACGCGGGCGTCATGGACGCGAGTGGGTTTCGAGCGAAGGTTCGGGCTTGTATTTTAGTATCGTGCTGCGGCCAAAGA
>Ga0209023_10004667_pt1 | contig 15458 bp, 11 predicted proteins | sample LakOneMetagenome_FD_187468 | JGI IMG/M metagenome (GOLD analysis project Ga0209023, IMG submission 187468) | Freshwater and sediment microbial communities from Lake Erie, Canada (SPAdes) (version 2) | ecosystem: Environmental > Aquatic > Freshwater > Lentic | place: Lake Erie, Canada... | reverse complement strand
AGGACAACGACCCGAACGCCGATTTTTTTGTGCTCGGCAATATTCAGCGAATTCGCGGCCTTGTCGCTCTCGCCGATGACGACAACGAACTCGCGATCCACCATTTCAGCCGCAGTTTGACTATATTCGAGGCCGGCGAAGACCTTTACCACACCGGTTTGCTGCACTATTTGCTCGGTGTAAATCTCGACGAACTACACACCGACCGCGCACGTAAGAGCCTCAACACGGCCGCCGACATTTTCCGAAAACTTGGAATAAAATCATACACCGATGCCATTGCCAAAGAGCTCATCCGCGTAGAGCGGGCAAAAGTCGCAAAACCGGCGATCGTCACGAATAAGCGCGCCAATTCCGTCGTCTCGCAGTTGTTAACCGTTCGATTGGCCGAAGCGACCGCTTCGCGGGAACTACTATTCCGCGAGCTGATCGCGGTACTCCAGCAGGAAAGCAACGCTAAAAAGCTGATAATCGCCGAGATCAACGATCAAAAACGACTCTATCCATTTATCACTCACGGCTATTCGCCGGTCGAGAGCAACGAACTCGTCGGCAAGCTAAACGACGCCCAAAACAAAGGCGACGAAAAGACGTTCGCACGCACAAAAAACATAACCGTACTACCGCTGCGCGGCAGTGCCGCGGCACCAGCGTTTCTGATCGTCCAGCCCGCCTCGGGTGCCGTGCTCAATGACGACAGCTCGCTCGCACCGCTGCTCCGCGTCGTCGAATTGGGCATGGACGTCGTCGCTCTTCGCGAAAAAGACAAATCGACACCGACCGAGCAGGACTCGAGCCCGTACACATCAAACAGCCTGATGCCCGGATTTATTCACTCTTCGCCCGCGATGACCTCGCTTGTCGAAGAGGTCTACAAGATCCGCTCGTCCGACGTGACGGTCCTCGTCACCGGCGAATCTGGTACCGGTAAGGAGCTCGTCTCGCGTGCGATCCACACGATCTCGAACCGCAAAGACAAGATTTTCGTTCCGTTCAACTGCACCGCCGTACCCAAGGAACTTGCCGAAGGACACCTCTTCGGCTACAAAAAAGGTGCGTTCACCGGTGCCGTCAACGATTCGCCGGGAACGATCCGTACGGCCGATGGCGGTACGCTTTTTCTCGACGAAGTCGGCGATCTGCCGCTCGATGTGCAGCCCAAATTGCTCAGATTTCTGCAGGAAGGCGAGATCCAGCCGCTCGGCGACAAAAAACCGCTCAAGGTCGATGTCCGCATCATCGCCGCGACCAACATGCCGCTTGAGGAAAAGGTCGCGGACGGCACATTTCGCGAGGATCTATATTACCGTTTGAATGTCATTCGTCTGCGCGTACCGCCGCTTCGCGAACGCCGCAGCGAAATACCGCCGATCGTTAATTACTACATCAATCACTATTCGGCGAGATTTACGAAACGTAATATTACGTTCACGCCGCAGACGATCGATCTGCTGATGGTATGCAGTTGGGATGGCAACGTCCGCCAGCTCTGCAACGAGATCCAACGGGTCATCGCCCGCGCCGTCGATAACGAGGTCATCACGCCAGAACACCTATCACCCGAACTAAAACGCAGCTCGCAGCCTCTCACCCCGTTTGGCAATCAGGACAACGCGCGTCCCATAGCAAGCTACGACGGAGCGTTTTCACCATTCACAAACATCACCGAAGGCGGGACGCTCGACGACGCCGTCTCCGAACTCGAAATGCAGCTCATCCGTGCGTCACTCGCCCGCCACAACTGGAACATCTCCCGCGTCGCAACCGAACTAGGCCTAACACGTCGAGGGCTGTATCTAAAATTGTCGAGGTATGGGATCGAAAAGGCGGCTTAAAGGTCCGTGCATCCACCGGCTTTCCAGTTAGTTAGGCTTCGGCGGTTTTTAAGGTCCTTGTAGACGATGGCGGTGATGCTTTGCGAGCGGCGGTTGCCTTCACGGACCAGGAGGCAGACTCGGTAATTGAGGCCGGCGACGACCTGGACCTCGGCTTTGAGGACCTTGACGAGGGTCAGCGTCTTGACGGTTGTGCGCGAGCGGCTTTTTACCGCCAGATTGGCAGCCGAGCGAACATCTTTGTCCTTGATGGACGCGTCACCATAACCGCCGGTAATTTCCTGACCAAATGCACGCGACTGCGCCGCAAATGCACCGAAAATAAACAACGCGACAACCGAACAAAATATGATTTGTCTTTTCATTTCCTATCTCCTAAACCTTCCTTAGACCTGAGACCTAAGACCCTACAATCTATGAACGCCTCATGCGGCCATCGCGTGCAAGCTTTCTACTATCGTGGGCAATTTTTCTAACACAAATTCAACCTCAGCGTCGGTATTGTAACGTCCGAGCGAAAATCTGACGGCGCCCATCGTTCGTGAATACGGTATGTTCATCGCCTGCAGCGTGCCTGAAGCTTTGTGCCCCGCGTCGTTGCAAGCAGAGCCGGTCGAGACGCAGACGCCGACCGCGTCGAGAGCGTGCAGTATCATCTCGCCATTAGTATTTTCGAACGAGATGTTCGTGGTGTTCGGCAGACGGTTGCCCCCACCATTGACGACGGCATTTGGTATCGTGCTCAAGATCCCGCTTTCCAGACGGTCACGCAACGCTCGAATCCGCTCGATCGATGACATGTCTTTGACCAAAGCCGCCGCCGCACCAAGCCCGGCGATCTGATGCGTTGCTTCGGTCCCGGCTCGTCGTCCACTCTCTTGCCCGCCGCCGATCAGCGATGGCGGCAGCCCGAGGCCATCGCGAATGTATAACGCTCCGATGCCTTTTGGAGCGTAGAATTTGTGGCCTGAGATCGAGAGCAGATCGATCGGTGTATTTTTGAGGTTGATCGGTATCTTGCCCGCTGCATTGACGGCGTCCGAGTGAAATAGAGCGTCGGAGTTTGCCTTGACGATCGCCGCCGCCTCGGCAACAGGAAATATCACGCCCGTTTCGTTGTTCGACATCATCATCGAAACGACGGCAGTGTCGGGCCGCAATGCATTTTTTAGCTCGTCGAGATCGATCTCTCCGCTGTTATTTACGTCGAGCCATGTCACGCTAACGCCCTGTTTTTCGAGCTTTTCACACATCTTTCGCACTGCTTCGTGCTCGACGCTGGTTGTTATGATGTGTTTCTTGTCGGGCTGTAATTCCAACGCCCCGGTGATTGCCCAGTTGTCGCTTTCGGTACCGCCGGATGTGAAAACAATCTCGCTCGGATTCACCGCACCGAGCATTTCGGCCACATTCTCACGGGCTTGTTTTATTGCGATACGGGCTTCGCTACCGCCACTGTGGCCAGAGGACGGGTTGCCGAATTCGGTGGTCAGAAACGGCTTCATCGCGTCAAACACTTCGGGTGCGACCGCCGTCGATGCGTTGTTGTCAAAATAGATCATTCTGCACTCTCGCCTCCACAGTTTACGTTTTAATAATTTAACATTTACAATGATAAATATCTTGAACGCAATACTTACGATCACAGAACCGAACGGACGCACATGGGAATTGGGCGTCACGTCGGGCCGCGAATATTCCATCGGCCGGGCGAAAGAGAACGACATCGTACTCAATGACCGCCGTGTCTCGCGAAAACACGCCTTTCTAACCTCGGACGCGAACGGGTTTCGCATTAATGACGGCTATTTTGAGAATGGTGCCGTGGTTCGCAGCGTTAATCGCGTTTTTGTAAATGCCACACCGCAGCTCGAAAAGCTGCTCGTTACCGGTGATATCATCACGATCGGCGAGAGCGCTATGGCATTCAAACTGCTCGGCGGTTCCGCCGCTCAGCCCGATTCTGCCGTTGCCGCTTCACCCGTTCCGGTCGGCATCAAATACGATGACAACCCGCTCGGCCATACGATGGTACAGATGTCGGCCAACGAGATAATCGGCCGCCAATCGCACCTCTCAATGGAATCGTCGGAGGCGACCCCCGAAGAGATCAAAGACCTTCGCCGCAAGGCAAATATCCTCGAATTGCTCTACGAAATGAGTAAAACGCTCGGGACTGTGTTTGATCTTGAGAAGATATTTGAGAAGGCGACAGACCTCATTTTCCGCGGGACGCCCGCCGACCGCGTGATCGCTCTGCTGGCTGACGAAACGGTCGACGGTAAAATTCTCAGCTACAGCCTTTACCAGATCGGTGCCAAGACCCGCGATGCGAGCACCGCTCAACTCAGCGAAAAACTAACCGTCAGCCGCACTATCACGCAGAAAGTGATGACGGATAAGGTCGCTTTGCTGTCGCAGGACGCGAAAACCGACGAGCAGTTTCTCGGTGCCGAATCGATCGTTTCGCAGGGCGTGCGTTCCACAATTTGTGCACCATTGATAACCCAGTCCAACGTTCACGGCGTCGTTTACGCCGACCGGCTCGATCCGTTTGCCGCATTTACGTCCGACCATCTCGAACTGATCAGCGCCGTCGCCGCCCAAACAGCCGTCACGGTCGAAACCGTAAAAGCGCACAAACGCCTTGCCCGGGAAGAGGTCGCACGTGCCAATTACAGCCGTTTTATGCCGGAATATGTCGTAAAACAGATGCTCGACAATCCGGATTCGTTCAAGCTCGGGGGCGTCAATCAGACGATCACCGTGCTTTTTGCCGATATTCGATCGTTCACCGCACTATCCGAACGCGCCAATCCGGAAAAGATCGTCGGCCTGCTCAACCGCTATTTTACGGCAATGACCGACATCATTTTCGCCCATGGCGGAACGCTTGATAAATACATCGGTGACGGCCTTATGGCTCTGTTCGGAGCACCGACTGCGACCGCCGCTGACCCGGTAAACGCCGTAAAGGCTGCAGTTGCGATGCAAAAACGCATTCAGACGCTCAATACCGAGCTCGCTGCCGAAGGCTTCGCATCCATTCAGGTCGGGATCGGCCTTCACACGGGCGTGGCGACCGTTGGTTACATTGGTTCGGATAAACGCTCCGAGTACACCGCGATCGGCGACACTGTAAATCTAGCCTCGCGGCTTGAATCCAATGCCCTCGGCAATCAAATTCTGATCAGTGGGGCAACGCAGACCGCCGCCGGCAACATCTTTCCCGTGACGCCTTTGGCTCCGCTCACCGTAAAAAATCGGTTGCAGCCTGTAGAGCTATTTGAGTTAAAATGGAACTAGAAATAGTGGTATCTTTGTCGAAATAAGTCTATAATTTTGGCGACTCAACCAATATGCTAAAGATCTCTTCGCTCAAAAAACTTGTCACAGATTCGATGGCCATCGATCTCGGCACGGCGAGTACGATCATTGCCGTCAAAGGGCGTGGTGTCGTTCTCGATGATCCGTCGCTCGTCGCGATCAACGAGATGTCCGAGGAGATCGTAGCCTTTGGCCACGAGGCATTCGACATGACGGGCCGCGAGGGCCGCGATGTCGTTGTCCGTGCGCCGCTCATTGGCGGGGTGGTTGGCGATTTTGAGCGGACCAAGAAAATGCTCCAGTTCTTTGTCAAAAAGGCGAGGTCGGGCGGCTCTAATATTTCGCTCCAGGCCGTCATGAGCATGGTCTCGGACGTCACGCACGTCGAGCAGCGTGCTTTAGTGAATGCCGCGGATTCGGCCGGCATCGGCAAGGTTTACATGATGGAAGAGGGCCTCGCGGCTGCCTTTGGTGCCGGAGTTTTGCCCGACGACCGGCGTGCATCTGCAATCGTCGATATCGGTGCTGGTACGACGAATATCGCGATCATTGCGAAAGGTTCGGTCGTCCATTCGGCGTCCGACCGACACGGCAGCAACATGATAAACGAGGGCCTCGCGACCCACGTTCGCCGTCACCGCGGCCTCCAGGTCGGTGAGGAAACCACCGAATTTATTAAGACTAAATTTGCGTCGACCTTTTTGCCCGAAGATCTTTCAAAATCGATCGAGATCCGCGGTCGGGATGTACAGACAGGCGGTCCCGGAGCCGTCGAGATCACTGCCGGCGAAGTTTATCCGATCGTCGAAGCAATAGTGCGCCGTATTGCTTTGCGGGTGAAAGATACGCTGACAGAACTTCGTCCGGAGGTCGCAGCCGACATCTACGACCGGGGCGTGATCCTGACCGGCGGCGGAGCGTTGCTCGAGGGCATCGATCAATATCTCCGTGAATTTATCAAGCTTCCCGTTACCATCGCCGAAGAGCCCCGTTATGCCACTGTCAACGGCTTGTTAAAGATGTTCGACGACCCCAAACTCCTCGAAAAGGTAACCCGCAACGAACTCAGCGTACTGCAAAATGCCGAGATACCGTTCGAGGTTTAGAAACCTAACACTATCGCGAGATGAATTTAGACGATAATGCTCCAACCGACATAACACGCATGTTGCGTGACTGGGGCGATGGCGACCGGGCGGCTTTGGACGAATTGCTCCCGCTCGTTTACGACGAACTGCGCAGACAGGCCTCGCGGTTTCTACGCCGCGAAAATCCGGAACACACGTTGCAGACCACGGCCCTCATACATGAGGCTTATATTAAGCTGATCGATCAGCGAAACACCGACTGGCAGAATCGTAGCCATTTTTTTGCGATCGCTTCGCAGGCAATGCGGCGAATTTTGGTCGATCATGCTCGCACAAAACATCGCGACAAACGCGGCGGCCACGATATCAAGCTGCCTCTCGATGAAGCAATGGCAGTCGCAAATGACGAGAAAAGCGTCGACCTCGTCGCTCTCGATGAAGCCCTGACACGGCTCGAAGCGATCGATAAACAGCAGTCACGCGTCGTCGAACTTCGATATTTCAGCGGCCTTACTCTTGAAGATACAGCTGACATACTAAACATATCCCGTGCGACGACCGCCCGCGATTGGGCAATGGCCAAGGCCTGGCTTCATCGTGAGCTAACAAGATAGTAAGTTTAAAAAGTGAAAAAGTTGACGTTTCGAAACGTTCAACTTCTTCACTTTCAACTTTCTTGTTTTTGCCCGCTACTGCTTTTTTAAGGTTCCGTTCGAAACGACCCCGGGAATATCGAGCAGAATTAGGAACGTGATCTCTTTCGCGTCATTTGAAACGACGAACTCGTAATCAAACGTCTCATTTTCGCCTATAAAGTGCATTAATCCGCGGCCATCGGCATTAATCGTGTATGTGCCGACGAATTCGTCTCGGACGATAAATCCATCATAACTATGCACCTCTTTGTCAGTAAAATGGCCGCGTCCGTCAAATGTCACTACGCCTACGCAGGTTGCGTTCGTCGTGCGATTTGACGTCGGGTCAAATATTGTTGCGGTGGCCAGGCTTGCGTACCGACCGTTAAGATCGCGTTTCGAATAAATTCTCGCTTCGGTCTCCGAAACATCCAGAACCGGGATGGCAGCCGTATGCGAAACTGTCTTGGATTGTGCAGGTCCGATCAGGTTGTCTACCGGCGGTTTGCATGCGAAGGCCTGCGAGATTCCTACAGTTGCGATCACGACCATGAGTGCGAATAGTGTTTTTATATTTTTCATTTTACTTGTCTCCGTTAATTTGTTTTTCGGCGTATTTTTGCCGTCACTAAATAACGCGATAGGGCGCGGCAAACCGTCTCAAAAAAATTTTATGAATCCAATTTCACCGGTCAGCGAAATCCATTGACTTGATACCGAAAGACGCATAAAGTAGCAAAACGCGATGGAAAGTGAACGTTGGGAACGTGCCAAAGAGATATTCGAGCAAGCAATGGAGATCGCTCCGGTGCTGCGGGAACGATTTTTAGACGATGCCTGTTCGGGTGATCCCGTCGTGCGTCAGGAGGTTGAGGAACTGCTCTGCTCATACGACGTTTCCGACGAATTTATGGAACGTCCGGCCGCAAGCGAGGTCGCAAGAGAGATCGTGGGTGCGGGCAGCAAGCTCGATATCGGACGGATGCTGCTGCATTACGAGATCATAGCTCCGCTCGGCGAGGGCGGAATGGGCGAGGTCTATCTTGCACGCGATACAAAGCTTGGCCGTAGGGTCGCAATAAAGGTTTTGCCATCAAACTCCGTCGAAAGCGAAGAGGCAAACGGACGCCTCCTGCGTGAGGCACAGTCCGCCGCTAAACTTGACCACCCGAATATCTGCACGATCCACGAGATCTCCGGCGTTGACGGCCGCCAGTTTATCGTCATGCAGTATGTCGAAGGGAAAAGCCTTGCGGCGAAGATCAAAGATGGTTCGCTAACCGGACAAGAAAGTATCCATATCGCCGCACAGATCGCGAATGCCCTCGCGACAGCACACTCATCCGGTATCATCCACCGAGACATCAAACCGGCAAACATTATTATCAATGAAAAGGGAGAGGCAAAGATTCTCGATTTTGGCCTTGCAAAGCAGGTAACAAAAGGCGGCATCGGTGCGGAATCGGCAACCGCCGAGATGTTCAGCACGAAAGGCGCAGTGCTGGGAACGGTTCCGTACATGTCGCCCGAACAGGTGAAAGGCGAAAAACTCGACGGTCGCACCGATATTTTCAGCGTCGGTGCGATGCTTTATGAAATGTTCTCCGGCACACAGCCATTCCGCCGGGACAACAATGCCGAGACGATCGCTGCGATCCTGAACCACGAACCGCCCATCGACACCATTCCGGCCGAACTCACGCCGATAATCACGAAGTGTATCGCAAAAGACAAGAACGAGCGTTTTAGTGATGCAAATGATCTGGCAAGCAATCTCAAATCGGTTCGAAATGTCTTTGGTATTGAAACCTCGACCATACCAATCCGGTCGTCTCAGAACGATACAAACACACTGCGCATTGATGGCCGCAATAGCGCTGCAATCGCCGCCGATACGGGTTCGATCACTCTGCCGCTGACACGCAAATTCAAGATTGCCGCTGTCCTTATCGCGATAATAGCCTTCGGCGGTATTGCGACACTCAGCTACTTTGCCTCTCGAAACCGTAATGATGCACCAGCGGTAGTATCTAGGTTGCCCATCAATTCGCTGGCGGTTCTGCCTTTTGAAAATGTAAATCCTGACACCGAGTATCTGTCTGACGGCGTCGCCGAAAGCCTGATCAACAGCCTTTCGGACCTTCCCAATTTGCGGGTCATTTCGCGAGCGACCGTTTTTGGATTTAAGGGCAAAAAGGAAACTGCCGCAGAGGTCGGCAAAGAACTGAATGTCGAGGCAATACTAACCGGGAAATTTTCGCAGATAGGCGATATTGTAACCATTCAGGCCGAGCTTACCGATCTAACAACCAACTCGCAGCTCTGGGGCGAACGCTTTAATGTAAAGCTTTCCGAGCTATTTGAGGTCCAAGAGCAGATAGCCAAACAGATCACCGATAAGCTGCAAATAAAGCTAGACAACGAGCAAAAAGCTCAGATCGCAAAACACTACACGGACAACCCCGACGCCTATCGCGAATACCTAAAAGGCCGTTTTTACAGTCTACAGTATACCCCCGACGGCCATAAAAAAGCTCTCGAGCACCTCAATAAAGCAATCGAGATGGACCCGACCTATGCACTCGCCTACGCCGGTTTGGCTGACGCGTACACCACTGCATCCGACGGATTGCTGCCGCCCCGAGAGGCTTTGACCAAGGCAAAATCTGCGTCACAAAAGGCTATCGATCTCGATGATAAACTGGCCGAGGCGTGGGCCGCACACGGTCACGCACGCCTGCACGAGTGGGATAAAGGGGCAATTGACGATCTAAATAAAGCCATCGAACTCTCACCAAGTTCTATGACAACCCAACTGTGGCTCGGCGAATATTATTTGATCTGGGATGTCGAAAGATCGATCAAGATCTTGGAAAAAGCGGGGGAGATCGATCCGCTTTCACCATTGCCGCCGTCATTACTTTCATTTGCATATTACATGCTTCGCCAGCCTGATAAGTCGATCGACATCGCGAAAAAGGCATTGGAGATCGATCCGAAGTTTTTTACTGAACATACATATCTTGCTCGTTTCTATGCCTTTAGCGGCGATCTCAAGTCTGCAAAAGCCGAACTTGACAAGATTCCGCCCGAGGCGGCTGACGTTTTTGTGATCTCCACACGCGGCGCGATTTCGGCTTTTGAAGGTAAACGCTCCGAAGCTGAAAAGGCCACCGCTGAGCTGGAGAAACTTTCAGCAAAACAATACGTTTCGCCGATCGAGCTAGCGTTTGTGTACAACGTCTTGGACGAGCGCGATAAAACTTTTTTCTATCTCGAAAGGTCTTTCGAAGACCGGTCCGAAAATCTAAGTTTTATCCGAAACTTGCCTGACTACGACAAGGTTCGAAACGACCCGCGATATTCCGATCTGATCCGGCGAATGGGATTTTGAATGAAAGCGAAACTTCGCCCGCGAGTAATAAGGAGAGATCTAGTTTCGATGGCTAGTAACCTAGAGCTCCTGAGCAGAATTCCTAGTGCGTGGTACGCGATTAATAAGCATTTGCCGAGTTTCATTGTGATATTCTAGGAACCGCGCCGTGCGCTCTACGTAAGGCGTCTGGTATCAAGATATATATTTTGTCCGCTGCCGTACTTTGTAGAATCGAATGCAATTTACTGACTACATACCGACAATAAATACGCTGCGAAATATCCTCGACATCGCGCTCGTTTTTGTAATTGTGTACGTGGTTCTAAAACTGCTTCGCGGAACGCGTGCGGTGCCGACGGTGATTGGGATGGTCATCTTGGCTTTGCTCTATTGGCTCGCACTCGCGCAAGATCTCTCGACGCTCGAGTTTGTGCTGCGATATGCCGTCGTTTATATCGGTATCGCGATCATAGTTTTATTCCAGTCCGAGATCAGACAGGCTCTGATATATTTCGCGAGCCGTTTCCGCTTTCCGATCCTCAAACGCCAACGGGGTCAGTTTGGCGGCAGCGTCTATGACGAGATCGTGCTCGCGGTGACGACTCTTGCCTCCGAGAAAATCGGTGCACTCATTGTTATCGAACGAAATATCGGTCTTCGAAACTTTATCGACGCCGGCGTCCAAATGGACGCTCGCATCAGCTACGACCTGCTCGTCACGATCTTTAACCCGGCAACGCCGCTCCATGATGGAGCCGTAATTATCCAAAACGAACGGCTTGCGGCCGCGTCGGTCTTTTTGCCGTTGACAAAGAATCCGGAGGTTTCGCGCGAACTCGGAACTCGTCATCGTGCCGCGATTGGCATTACTGAGGGTAGCGACGCCATCTCGATCGTCGTCTCAGAGGAAACCGGCCTTATAACATATGTCGAAGCCGGCAACGTCCGGCGCAACCTCGATCCGACGGCCCTCCGAAAAGTCCTTCTCGAAGCGATGGAGATCCCGTTAGTCGAGACGAGACGCGAATCGCCGAAAGCATTAAAAGAAGTAGAAACAGATATAACAGTTTCCTAAAGACAAGAAAGGATCGGCCACAGATTGAACGGATAAAGCAAATTCCTAATATCCTGATCTGTTTTTATCCGTGATCTGTGGCAAATTCTCTTTTCCTCTGTGTCCTCCGTATCCTCTGTGGTAAATTTCTTTTATGTCCGGCAAGCCACGCAATTTATTTTTCAAACACATCCTCCGCAAGATATTTCTTGAGGATTGGGCGATGAAGCTAGTTGCACTTGTCATCACATTTGGGCTTTGGCTCGGTGTGACGGTGATCAGCAAGGGCAAACAGACGAGCGACCGGTTTACCGTCGGGCTCAATCTACGTCCTGCAGATAATGCTGCGGTGACGAATGCACCTGTTCAAGAGGTGGAAATACGTGTCCGTGGTCTCGACGAAAAGATCGAAAAGATCCAGCGAAAAGATCTCGAAGTTTATGTTGACCTCTCCGAACTCCAACCGGGCGAAAACGTCCTGACATTGACGCCGGACAATGTCTCTGTTCCACTGCCTGAGGGCGTAAAGCTCATCGACCTTCAGCCGAGCCGAATCGCTGTCACGATCGAGACGATCAAGGAGAGAGAGATCGCCGTCAAAGCTGTCACTGAAGGCACGCCCGAAAATGGTTTTGAGGTTTATGGCGAACCTAGCGCTTTGCCGCAAAAGGTAAGCGTCCGCGGCCCCGCGAGCCTCGTAAACGCTATCGATCAGCTCCTCACGGACAAGATACCGCTCGACGGCCACCGCGAAGATTTCACAGCCCGGCAGATTCCGGTCAGCTCGGCAAACAATAAGGTTACTATCTTTAACACGGTCGTCGACGTCTTCGTCCGCATTGGCGAAAAGCGAGTCGAACGCCAAATTTCTCTTCCAATTCCCGGCCAACCGGGAAAAGCTGCCACTGCCACGCTCTACGGCCCAAAGACCATCGTCACGAAGCTCAAACCTACCGAAATCAAGGTCGAGATCGGCAAAAACGACTCCGGCACTGAAATAGTTAAATTTGATCTACCGCCAGAGATCGAAGTTCGCAATCCGAAGATAAAATAGCTAGGCCTTCGCAAGCCAGTCTTTAATATCCACACGCATTTCCTGCGTGATCTCGTGTTTTGCGGTGTAGTGTTTTGATTGATAATTGGGAAGCCGCGAGCCGAGCTTATCGTTAAACGTTGCGAATTGTTCCTGCGTGTAAAATTCGTCGTCGTCGCCGTAGAGATAAAACGTTTTTGCATCAAACGGTTTATAGATCTCGTTCGTTTCGAGGTCACCGGGAATTCCGCCACACACACCGATAACGCCGGCGAGGACTTCTGGATGTGTGAATGCAAATCTGAAGTCGAGGGCACACGCCTGGGAAAAGCCGTAAATATAGATCCGGCGTTCGTCGATCAGGCCGTCGCCTGCAAGTTTTGAGATTACATCAAGCACAAATTTGTGATGCAGGCGCACATATTCCTCGCTGTTCTGATCCGACAGCCAGCCGTAACCGACACGATATCCATCTGGCGTTCGCCGAAAATGCGGGTGCGGTGCCTGTATCGACGCGATCACAAAATCATCCGGAGCCACGAGCCTCGCCTCGCGCATCATATATCGTTTGTGTGCACCATAACCATGAACCGCGATGAGCAGCGGTGCCGGTTTGGCGATCCCCTCGGGTACAAACAGGTCGTAATACAGGTTGATCTCTGCCTTTACGGAAAGGTCGTTTTGTAGATTCTCGTTTTCCATTTTCGCTCGCGTCATCGAATCGGTCGCTAACTGTTATAATACTCGCATTTATGGCGACGATTTTCGAGCGATTCGACAATTTAGCGGGAATCCGCGACGGCTCGGCTATCGCGGTCTTTTTCGACCGTGTCGCGTTCGTTTTCCTGACATTGATGGTCGTGTCGGCACCGCATTCGATCGCTGCGACGCAGATCTCATGGGGCATCGGAACCATCGCTTGGGCCGCAGGCTTTCTGTTCCGGCCGCGAAAACAGTACAAATTTCGCCCGCTCAATATCGCCTTCTTTGCATTTTTTGGCTGGTCGGTCGTCAGTTCGTTGTTTTCCTACGAACCCGCGACGTCGATCAACTGTCTTCGCGGCGTTTCCGTCTTTCTCATATTCATTTACGCGGCGGCAAATATCCGTCGCCTCGGTGCGGTCTATTTTCTGGCTTTTGCACTGATCATCTCATGCATGGTCAACGTCATCTGGACTCCGGTTCAGCGGCTCATGGGACGCGGCGTCGAGATCCACGGCCTCAAGTCCGACAGTCCACTCGCCAAAGCTCTGCTCTGGGAAGGCGACACGCTGCTCGCCGCCAACGGCAAAAAAGTAACGACATCCGACCAAGTCGCCGCCGCAATAGCAGCAAACGAGACGACCAACATAAAATTTTACCGCCCTGATTTTGAGTTCGCGGTAGACGTAAAACGCTCCGACCTTTTCACCGGGACGACCGCCAACGAACAGCTCGGCATCGATAACTGGACCAAAAGCTATAACTGGCGCTCGATGGGCTTTTACAACCATTACGTCACTTACGCCGAGATGCTCCAGCTTGTCGGGTCGCTAATATTCGGCCTGCTCATCGCCGCGATCGCCTCATTCGCACGTCAAAAACGCACCTCTGTCCCGCTGCTCGCCGCCGTTTTCGGAGCCACGTGCCTCGCACTCTTGTTAACCGTCACTCGTGCATCGCAGCTCGCACTGATGATCTCGTCATTTGCGATAATTCTCCGTGGTGCCGGTAAAAAGATCGCTATTGGCGCTGTCATCTTGGCGATTCCGATAATTATTGGCGGACTTTTCTTTCTACAGCAAAGCCGGCAGACCGGATTTTTCGATCGCAAGGACGAATCGACCCGCTATCGTTTCGTCATGTGGAACGACGGCGGCCGCCTGCTCACGACGAGCCCCAAAAACTTCATCCTCGGCGTTGGCATGGACTCGATCCAGAAACGCTGGCAGGAATGGGATATGTACGAGGGCGGCAACCTCCCCATGGGCCATTTTCACTCGGCCCCGGTCCAGATCGCCGTCGAACGCGGCATCCCGGCATTGCTTTTTTGGATCACCATCCTCGCCATTCTGGCACGCACTTTCTGGCTTGGAATAACCAAGGTTCGCCACGGCGATTGGCGTGCTCTCGGTATTTTGCTGGGCTGCTTCGGAGCCATGATCGGCTTTGTCTCGAGCGGCTTTGTCCACTGGAACCTCGGCGATCAAGAGGTCGCGATGGTCTTTTACATCATAATGGCATTCGGAGTCCGAACCGCCGAGATGACCGCGGCAGAACCGACCGAATTAGAAATTCCGTAAGATGTCTCCCGCGAAATATCGATCAGAACTTTTACCAAATTTTAAGCGTATCCAGTCCTGATAAAAATAACGGAGCCATCAAAATGAACCAACCTTTGTCGCGAACTTTCCTGTCGTTTCTGATTCTTTTTTCGATCTTCACGCTGTCGCTGCCGCAATTCGGCTATGCCCAGGCTGCGAGTCAGACCGCCGTCGTTGCCGACTTTTCCAAACAACTTCAGACCATCGAAGAAAAAACCGAGGCACGCCGCAAAGAGCTCGGCATTCCGGGCATGTCGCTCGTTATAGTCAAAGACGACCAGATCATCTACGTAAAAGGCCTGGGCTACAAAGATTTCGAAAATAAGATCGCCGTCACGCCTGACACGCAGTTTGCCATTGGCTCCGCAACCAAGGCTTTCACGGCTCTCTCGGTCCTGATGTCGATGGACGAAGGCAAGCTCTCGCTCGAAGACTCCCCTAAAAAAGCCCTGCCGTACTTCAAAATGTACGACCCCGACACGGACAAAAACATCACGATCCGCGACCTGCTCTGTCATGCGTCCGGCCTCAACCGGACCGATCTCGCGATGGTCACGGGCAAATTGAACCGCGCCGAACTCATCCAGGTCGCCGCCCAGGCCAAGCCGACGGCCAAGCTCCGTGAGAAATTCCAATATCAAAACATCATGTTCACGGCCGCCGGCGAGATCGTTGCGAATGTGCAAAAGCAGCCGTGGGAACAGTTTGTTCCAAACCGCATCTTCGCTCCGCTTGGCATGACGAACAGCTCGATGTCGATCGAGGACATGCAGAAAGCGAAAGATTACTCGTTCGGCTACGACTACA
>Ga0209023_10004666_pt1 | contig 15458 bp, 9 predicted proteins | sample LakOneMetagenome_FD_187468 | JGI IMG/M metagenome (GOLD analysis project Ga0209023, IMG submission 187468) | Freshwater and sediment microbial communities from Lake Erie, Canada (SPAdes) (version 2) | ecosystem: Environmental > Aquatic > Freshwater > Lentic | place: Lake Erie, Canada | collected... | reverse complement strand
GAGCCGGCGCTGCGAGCCCTCGGGTTCGGTGGACGGCTCGCGGTGATCGGGTTTGCCGCTGGGGGCATCGCGTCACTGCCGGTCAACCAGGTGCTGTTGAACAACCGAAGCGTGGTGGGCGTCGACTGGGGCGCCTGGGCCATGAAGAACCCGGCGGACCAAGCGGTGCTGTTCGCCGAGGTGCTGGCTGCAGTGGCCGACGGCCGGCTCCACCCTCCCCGTCCGAGCGAGCATCCCCTCGCCGACGCTGGAGCCGTGCTCCGAGGCCTGCTGGACCGCAAGCTCCGAGGCAAGGCCGTCCTCATTCCCTGACCGCTCTGGGACACCGCGTCAAGGCGGCGTGACGCAGCGTCAGCGTTGGCCCAGTGTCACTCGTCGGCGGCCTGGAGGTCGGCGGCGATCTGGCGACGCTGGAGCTTGTGGGTGCCGGTCTTGGGCAGTTCGTCGACGACGACGAATCGGGCCGGCACCTTGTAGGTGGACAGTCGCTCGGCAGCCCAGGCCCCCAGGTCGAGCTCGGCGAGTGACGAACCCGGCGTCAGCCGCACCACCGCCACCGGCACCTCGCCATCGCGCTCATCGGGCATCGGCACCACCGCCGCCTCGACCACAGCCAGATGGTCCTCCAGCGCCCGCTCGACCTCGACGGCGTACACCGAGTAGCCGCCGCGCTTGATGACGTCCTTGATGCGGCCCTCGAAGTTGATGATGCCGAACGGGCCCCGACGGGCCAGGTCACCGGTGCGCAGCCATCCGTCGTCGGTGAACACGGCTGCGCTCGCCTCGGGCGCGCCGTGATACCCCTTCAGCACGCCCGGCCCGGTCAGCAGCAGCTCACCAACCCCACCCACGCTCACCTCGGCCCCGTCGGCGTCCACCACCTTGAACCGGTTGCCCGGCAGCGGCATCCCCACCGATCCCCCGAAGCGAGTCGGCACCAGCGGCGGCGACATGCGTACGGCCACCCCTCCCCCGGTCTCCACCATGCCGTACCCCTCGGCGAAGGTGGCCTCCCCGAGCGGGCCGATCAGCGGCAACGTCACCGTGGCCCCGAACGACTTGAACGTGGCCGCGAGCTCAGGCGGCATGGCATCGGCACCCGACACCCAGAGCCGGACGCACGTGAGGTCGCGATCCGCCGCACCCGCCTCCAGCAGCATCTTGTACATGGCCGGCACGCCGGCGAACACCGTGCAGCGCCGCTCCTCGATGGCATCGAGGGCCTCCACGGGCCGAAACCGGGGCAAGAAGTAGGTGGGCACGCCGGCACACGCCGCGCCCACCACCGCGGTGAAGCCGAAGATGTGGGCGATGGGCAGGCCGAGCAGCACCTCGTCTCGGTGCAGCAACGTCGGCATGAGCGTCGCCCGAGACATGCCACCCACCAGCCCCCGGTGGGTGAGCTGCGCCCCCTTGGGCGACCCCGTGGTGCCCGACGTGTAGAAGAGCGCCGCCACCTCCCGAGGATCCGCCTCCGCTGCCGGGCCGTGGCCCTCGACGTGGTCGACCTCTGCCACGTCGCGCACCACCAGCGACGCGCCCGAGTCGGCGATCACGTGATCGATCTCGACCGCCGACATGTGAGCGTTGACCGGCGCAGCCACCCGTCCCGCCCGACAGACGGCCAACGTGAGCAGGAACTGCTCGTACCCGTTCGGCGTGGCCACCACGACGGCATCGCCGGGTGAGCTCTGGGCCGCCACCCCTGCCGCCCACCGGTCCACCAGGTCGGCCGCCTGGGCGAAGGTCACCGTGAACCCGTGGTCACCGGCCTCGGTGACCAGCGTGCGCCGACCGTGGATCTCGGCCAAGCGTTCCATCAACACGCCGAGGGTGAGGTGGTAGCCCAGCGCCAGTTCAATACGGTCGGCGAGCCACATCGGCGTGAGCCTACGAGTGCACGCGACCGGATCGACGAGGACCACCCCAACTGGTGACAGCCGGCGAGGGCGGCCGATCACATCTTCTTGAGCGGCGCCCAAGCCAGCAGCAGGACCTTCTGGCCCACCGTGGGGAAGTGGATGGTGATCTCGGTCTTGTCGCCCGCGCCCTGCAGATCGAGGATCACGCCCTCGCCCCACTTGCCATGCATGACGTCTTCGCCCACCCGGAACCCGCCGTTGGCCGCGCCGCCTCCGGAACCGGCCGCCCCGACAGAGGACGAAGCCGCCGCCTGCCCGGCCGCCATCGCCTGGTCCACCATCCGCTCGCGGTTGGCCGCCCGTCGCTCGGACGAGATGCCGCTGCGGCGCTGGGGGCGGTCACCCCAGCTCGACACCGTGGAGGTGGTGCCCGAGGAATCGGCCCACGACCCAGCACGAGACGAGCGTCGATTGCCCTCGATGGGTTCGACCAGGCGCTGCGGGATCTCATCGAGGAACCGACTGGGCGGGTTGTACTGCGTGGATCCGAAGATGGTGCGGCTCCAGGCGTGGCTGAGGTAGAGCCGCTCGCGCGCCCGCGTGATGCCGACGTAGGCCAGCCGCCGCTCCTCCTCCAGCTCGCTGGGCTCGCCCAGCGAGCGCAGGTGCGGGAAGACGCCGTCCTCCATGCCGATGAGGAACACGGCGGGGAACTCCAGGCCCTTGGCCGAGTGCAGGGTCATCAAGATGACCTGCGAATCGTCGTCGGGCACGGAGTCGGCGTCGGCCACGAGGCTGACCTGCTCCAGGAAGTCCTCGACCGACTCGATCTCTCGCGCCGACCCCACCAGCTCGGCCAGGTTCTCCAGCCGACCCTCGGCCTCCACCGAGTGCTCCTCCTGGAGCTCGGCGACGTACCCGGTGCGATCGAGCACCGCCTCCAGCAACGGTCCCGGCCCCTTCTCCACCACCTCGGCCAGGCCGTCGATCAGGCCGAGGAACGACTCGATGCCCTTGACCGCCCGACCGGTCACGCCGGCATCGTCGGCACGACGCAGCGCCTCCATGAACGAGTACCCGTGGCCGGCGGCCCAGGTGTCGAGCCGGGCGACGGTGGAGTCGCCGATGCCGCGCTTGGGCTGGTTGAGGATCCGCTTGACGGACACCTCGTCGACCGGGTTGATCACCGCCTTCACGTAGGCCAGCGCGTCCTTGACCTCGCGGCGGTCGTAGAAGCGGGTGCCACCCACCACCTTGTAGGGGATGCCGCCTCGCAGCAGGTGCTCCTCCATGACCCGGCTCATGGCGTTGGTCCGGTAGAAGATCGCCACGTCGCCCCAACGGAGCTGGCCGTTGTCGTGCAGCTTGGCGATCTCGTGGGCCACCCACTGGCTCTCGTCGGCCTCGTCGTCGGCGTGGTAGCGGATGATGGCGTGGCCGTCGCCCTCGTCGGTCCACAGCTCCTTGGGCTTCCGGCCGACGTTGTTGGCGATCACCGCGTTGGCGGCATCGAGGATGGTCTGGGTGGAGCGGTAGTTCTGCTCCAGCACGATCACCGTGGCATCTGGAAAGGCCTCCTCGAACTCGAGGATGTTCCGGATGTCCGCGCCCCGGAAGCGATAGATCGATTGGTCCGAATCGCCGACGACGCAGATGTTGTGGTGGCCGCCTGCTAGCTGGAGGACGAACTCGTTCTGCACCCGGTTGGTGTCCTGGTACTCGTCGACCAGCACGTGCTTGAACCGGCGGCGGTAGTGGTCGAGCACCTCGGGCTCGGTGCGGAACAGCTCCACCGCGTTGCGCAGCAGATCGTCGAAGTCCATGGCCCCGGCCTTGAGAAGGCGGGCCTGGTACTCGGTGTAGACGTCGCCGATCTTGCGCTCGAAGATCTGCTCGGCTCGGGTGCGGTACTCGACCGGCCCGACGTCGTCGTTCTTGGCCGCCGAGATGAGACCGTGGACCTGCCGGGGCGGGAACCGCTTGGAGTCCAGGTTGAGGTCACGGATGACGTAGCCGGTGAGGCGCTGGGCGTCGGCCTGGTCGTAGATGGTGAACGACGACGGGAAGCCCAGCCGGTGCCCGTCACGGCGCAGGATCCGCACGCAGGCGGCGTGGAACGTGGACACCCACATCTTCTCGGCGACGGGGCCGACCAGCGCACCGACCCGCTCCTTCATCTCCCCCGCCGCCTTGTTGGTGAAGGTGATGGCCAGGATCTCGAACGGCGACACCCCCTGGGCGATGAGGTGGGCGATGCGATGGGTGAGCACCCGCGTCTTGCCCGACCCAGCACCGGCCACCACCAGCAGCGGCCCGTCGGTGTGGACCACCGCTTCGGCCTGCGCGGGGTTCAGGCCCGCGAGCAAGGGCGGCGGATCCAACCGGTCAGGCACATCTGCACCCTACCGGTGGGGGCTGACAGCCCGAATGGGGCCAGGTCTGGCCTCAATCGCTCCCCTTGTACCGGGATCGGGCCCTCCCACTGGAAGAATGGACCCATCCCGGCGCCGCACAACCCTCTTCGGTCGACATGAGTCCCCGACGTACGTCCTCGCCGTCGCGCCGCGCCGTGAAGCGCACCGTCCTCACCTTGGCCGGCCTCTTCATCCTCTTGTACATCGTGCTGCCGCAGTGGGCGGCCCAGAAGGACACCGCCGAGCGCCTCCAGCAGGTCAACCCCGTGCTCCTCCTGGTCGCCGTCGCGCTCCAGGTGGCGTCACTGCTCGCCTACACCGTGCTCACCCGGGTCACCCTCCCGCCCGAGCCCCACATCAACCTGTGGACCCTCTTTCGCATCCAGCTCGCCACCAAGTCGGTCACCAACGTGGTGCCGGGCGGATCGGCCGCCGGCGGCACGCTCGGGTTCCGGCTCCTCACCGAGGCCGGGGTGTCGAACACCGCCGCAGGCTTCTCCCTCGCCACGGTGGGCCTCGGGTCGGCCGTGGTGCTCAACCTCATCCTCTGGCTGGGCCTGCTCATCTCCATCCCGTTCAACGGGTTCAAGCCCGTCTACCTCACCGCGGCACTCATCGGGGTGCTGCTGCTGATCGCCGCCGCCGCCCTCGTCTACCTGCTGATGTCGGGCGCCAACCAGGCCGAACGGGTGCTGCGCGCCATCGCCCGAAGGATCCCGTTCGTGGAGGAGGACACCGCCTCCCGCTTCGTCCACCAGCTGGCCGAGCGATTGCAGGACCTGGCCCGCCAGCCCGAGCTGGTGCGCAACGGTGCGCTGTGGGCGGCGGCCAACTGGCTCCTGGATGCCGCGTCGCTTTGGGTGTTCTTGCGGGCGCTGGGCACCACCGTCAACCCGGTGAACCTCATCGTGGCGTACGGCCTGGCCGGCGTGATCGCCGCCATCCCGCTCACCCCCGGCGGCCTCGGCGTGGTCGAGACGGTCCTGCCCGCCACGCTGGCCGGCTTCGGCGTGCCGCCAGGCGTGGCCCTCACCGGCGTGCTGTCGTGGCGCTTCGTCCAGTTCTGGCTTCCCATCCCCCTCGGTGGGCTGGCGTACGTGTCGCTGCGCTTCGGGCGCTTCGGTCGGGCCACTCGGGCGTTGGAGCGCACCGGCGGACGCCTACCGTTCGGCCAGGGAGCCGAGCTACGGGTGTGGGACGAGGATGCAGGCGAGTACCGGCTGGCCCGCCCGCCGGATTCACCCGGCGTCGAGCAGGCGTGACCGGAACAGATCGAGCACCTGGTCGAGCGCATCCTTCGTGGGATGGCCCGGCTCATCCACCAGATCTTCGGTGAGCACCGAGTGGGCCTTGGCCCGAATGTGGTGGACGTTGCCCTTGGACGAGTCGATCTCCACGCCCACGAACGAATCGCCCAGGGCCTGACGAAGGGTCTCGAAGCGCGATCCGGGCGACAGCGGATCACCGGTGAAGCGCAGCCCCAGCACGCACAGATCGGGTTCGGCTTCGCAGCGGGCCTTGACCGCGGCCAGGTCCTCGGGGCTGACGTTGAGATCGGCCTTCATGGCCTTGGTGATGGGGAACGGCAGGGATGGCTGCGACAGCACCGGCGCCGCCACCACCGGGTCGACCATCATGGCGAGGGCGAAGTTCCCGGTGAGACACATCCCCACCACGCCAACCCCGGGCCCGCCGCAGAGCTCGTGCTCGTGGCGAGCCAACGCCTTGCACCACACCGTCATCGGCGAGGTCTTGTTGGCCGCCCACGTGGCGAACTCCTTGGAGATGCAGGCCCGCGACATGCTGTCGAGCACGTAGGGCACCGAGATCTCTCGGCCCGGGGTCCCGAACAACGATGGCATCACCGCCGTGCACCCGATGTCGACGACGCGCCGGGCGAACGCCGCCACCGCAGGGGTGATGCCCGGGATCTCGGAGATCACCAGCACCGCAGGACCCGTGCCGGCCCGGAACACCGCCTTGGTGTCCCCCTCGAAGGTGAAGGTCGATTCGGTGAAGCCCTCGAGTGTGGTCATCTGTCGACGCTACCGATCGGGTTCGGCGCGCGCCGCGAGCCATGCCGAGAAGGCATCGGCGTCCACCGGCATGATCACCGCGTGGCCCTGGACGGCATCGACCCCGAACCCGAACAGCACGGATCGCTGGTGGCTCGTCTCCACGCCGACGGCGAGGCTCCGCCACCCCACGCCGTGGGCCAGCAGCACCAGCGCTCGCACCACCTCCAGGCCGACGGCATCGTGGTCGATGCCGCTCACCAGGCTCGGAGCCAGCTTGATGCCCGCCACCGGAAGGCGGGTCAGCTCGGCCAGCGGGACGCCGCCCTCGCCTGCTCCGTCGACGATGACGTCTACCCCGATCCGATCGAGATCGTCGAGCACCGCCCTCGTGCCGGCCAGGTGGAGATCGAGCTCGCGGATCTCCAGCACCAGGTCGTCGGACGTGGCACCGGCATCGCTCAGGTCGCCTACGACGCGCTCGACGAACCCGTCGGACACCAACTCGAGGCCGCTGACGTTGACGTGCACCGGCGGTCGACCGTCGCGGCCTGACGCCGCCGACCAGCCGGACTGGAGGACGAGCGCCCGGCGCCGGATCCACTGCCCCAGCTCCGAGGCCAGGCCGAGCTCGTTGGCGGCGGCCACGATCTGGCCGGGTCCGAGCGGTCCGGGTCGGGCATCATCCCAGCGCAGCAGCACCTCGACGCCGGCGACCGAGCCGTCGCGACCGACGAGGGGCTGCCCCAGCAGTTCGAGCTCGTTCTCCCCGATGGCCCGCGAGAGGTCGACGCGCAGCTGCTCGGCGGCGGCTTGTTCGTCATCCCGGCTGGCCGGGCTGAAGGGGACGGCGGCGATGTCACGGGGGCTGATGGCCTGCAACAGCCGGCGGTTCCGCCCCTGCTCCTTCGTCCGGTACATGGCCAGGTCGGCGGCGTGCAGCAGCCGGTCGGGGTGGTTCAACACGGTGTCGGCCATGGCCACGCCGATGCTGATGGCCACGTCGAGGCGGATGGACCCCACCTGGGCCGGGGTGCCCGAGACCGAGGCCACGATCCGGTCGGCGATGGCCTGGGCCTGCTCGGGAGAGTCGAGGTCGTCGCACACCACCACGAACTCGTCGCCGCCGGTGCGAGACACCGTGTCGCTGGGGCGGACCGCGGCCCGGATCCGGTCGGCCACCTCCACCAGGAGCCGGTCGCCGCCCTCGTGGCCCAAGCGGTCGTTGACCGCCTTGAAGCCGTCGAGATCGCAGAACAGCACGCCCACCTGGTTGCCGGTCCGACGGGCGCGGGCCAGCACCATGGTGAGCCGGTCGAGCAGCGCGGCTCGGTTGCCGACGCCGGTCAGCGGATCGTGGGTGGCCTGGTGGGCCAAGCGCTGCAGGTCCCGGTCTCGCTCGAGGGCCACCATGACCAGGGCGGCAGCCGAGTCCTGCACCTCGGGTCGGGCCACGACGGCGTGAGGGGTCTCGCTGAGCAGCACCATCAGCGCCAGGGCCCGACCGGGTCGAGATGAGCGCACCGGGATCACCGACACCGACCGGAGCGCAGGATCGGGGACGGCCAGGTCGCCGTAGCGCGGGTCGCTGGCCACGTCGGTCACCCGGACGGGTTCGCCGGTGACCACGGCCTGCCCGTAGGGGTTGTCGAGGTCGATCGGGAGCGCCGCGAACCACGACGACCACGGATCGCCACCCTGGTCGACCACCAGGTGCATGCGGTCGCCGTCCACGGTCAAGATCACCACCACCGCACCTTCGGTGTGGCGTGCCAGCAACTCGCGCACGCCGAGCAGCGAGGTGGACACCGGCTCGTTGCGAGCGATGAGCTCGAACACGTTGGCCTGGCCCTGGGCCAACAGGGCAACCCTGCGACGGTGGATGGCCCCATGGAACGCATCGGCGGCGAAGCGCACCAGGCCCAGGATCTCCTCGTTCGCCGGCGGGCTGGAGTCACGCCAAGCCAGGCCGAGCACCCCGGCCAGGTCGCCGCCCGAGCCGAGCCGGACCCACAGTCGACCGCGATCCTCGGGATCGACGACCCGGGGGCTCGAGTCGCCCTCGCCGACCACGTCAGCGGGCACGTCGCCGAGGTCGGTGACGAACAGGTGGCCGGCCCGCCCGAGTCGACCGATCAACCAGTCGACCCCGGCCGATCCCACCGGCTGCGGCTCGGGCGCGGGCACGGGCCCGGTACGCACCCACGAGTGCGAGCGGTGCAACGACGCGCGATCGGTCGCCAGCTGGTCGACGAAGGCACGATCGGCGGCGAAGAACGATGCGATCTCGCCCAGGCCGGCGGCGATGGCGTCGTCGAGGGCGGCGGCGCTGCAACCGATGAGCCGAGTGGAGATCGAGGCCACCAGGGCCTCGAACGCCACCTGCTCGGTGAGGGCACGCTCGGCTCGGTGCCGGTCGGTCATGTCCCGGACGATGCACAGCACCTCGTCGTCGGAGGCGGGCACGAAGCGAGCTTCCACCCGCCGACTCCGGCCGCCGCGGCCGACGTCGAAGGTCTCGGTCTGCAGCGCCTGGGCGTGCAGCGCTCGCTCCACCGCGCCCTGCACGCGGTCGAGGGTGGCGGCGTCGGCGACCTCGTCGACCGCCCGGACCGTCCAGCACGGGTCGAACGTCTGCGCCGACACCGGGCCGGCCTCGGACAGCTCGCGGCCATCGCGGTCGAGGCGAACCACCGGGTCGGGGATGAGGCGGACCACGGCGGCGGCTCGCGACTCGAGGGTCACGAGTGCTCGCGCGTCGGCCTGGTGTTCGAGCACGCGGGCGATCCCGTCGGCGACCACGTCGATGAGGGCCAGGGCCCAGGCGGTGAAGGGCGGGCGACCCGTGGGCACCAGGAACGCCACCACACCGGCCAGTGCTCCCGACACCCATAGCGGGCTGGCCACCACGGATCCGGTTCCGAGATCCAGGTCGTCGTCGTCACCGGTCATCCCACCGAGGTCGGCGACGGTGGCGCGTCGGTCGAGCGCGTGCTGCACCCGGCGGTCGACGATGTCGTCGCCCACCGCGACCCCTCCGGTGGCCCCGGCCACGGCAGCCCGCACCACCAGCTCGTCGGTCAACCCGAGCAGCACCACCCCCTGTCGGGCTTTCAGGAGGTGGCTTCCGGCTTCGAGCCACTGCACCAGGCGGACCTCGGGGTCACCGGGGCCGAGCGTGGAGACGCGGTGGAGCGCGGCCAGGTCGTCGGCGCAACGCGCCGCCTCGGCAGAGTCGACGCCCGTCACGGTGCCGTCGGCGCCGAACGCGGCCGGTTCTGCCGGGTTCCCCTCCCCCTCGGACCTCACGCTCCGTGGCCTCCTTGGCATGGTCGCTACGTTGCGTACCCTACCGGACCAGCAAAGTTCCGGCATCCCGGTGCCAGATCCTCACCCACCGTGGTGAGCGGACGGACGAGGTGACCTCCGCTCCGCCCCCAGATCACCGCGAGGAGATCACTCCCACTCGATCGTGCCCGGCGGCTTGGAGCGCGGGCCCGAGCGGCCCGGCGGCGAAGCCGTCAAGAGCGGACCAGACGTGTCGCACGAGGTGACCTCCGCTCCGCCCCCAGATCACCGCGAGGAGATCACTCCCACTCGATCGTGCCCGGCGGCTTGGAGGTCACGTCGTAGGCGACGCGGTTGACGCCATCGACCTCGTTGATGATGCGGCTCGACATGCGCTCGAGCAGGTCGTAGGGCAGGCGGGCCCAGTCGGCGGTCATGGCATCTTCGGAGGTGACGGCCCGGATGATGATCGGGTAGCCGTAGGTGCGCTCGTCGCCCATGACGCCCACGCTGCGAATGTCGGGCAGCACGGCGAAGGCCTGCCAGATCTCTCGTTCCAGACCAGCCGCACGGATCTCCTCACGGACGATGGCGTCCGCCAGCTGCAAGATGTCCACCTTGTCCGGCGTGACCTCGCCGATGATGCGCACGCCGAGCCCCGGACCGGGGAAGGGCTGGCGCCACACGATCTCGTCGGGCAGGCCGAGCTCGGTGCCCACCTTGCGCACCTCGTCCTTGAACAGGAGGCGAAGGGGCTCGACCAGTTCGAACTGCATGTCCTCGGGGAGCCCGCCCACGTTGTGGTGGCTCTTGATCTTGGCTGCGCTCGCCGTGCCCGATTCGATGACGTCGGGATAGAGGGTGCCCTGCACCAGGAATCCAGCATCCTCGATGCCACCCGAGACGTCCTCGAAGATCCGGATGAACAGCTCACCGATTGCCTTGCGCTTGTCCTCCGGGTCGGTGACGCCGGCGAGCTTGTCGAAGTACCGGTCGGCGGCCCGCACGTGGATGAGCTCGATGCCCTGGTGGCGTTGGAACGTCTCCACCACCTGCTCCCCCTCGCCGAGGCGCATGAGGCCGGTGTCGACGAAGACGCACGTGAGCTGGGGGCCGATGGCCTTGTGCACCAGCGCGGCGGCCACCGCCGAGTCCACCCCACCAGAGAGGGCGCAGATGACACGAGCCGACCCGACCTGCTCGCGGATGGCGGCCACCTGGGTGTCGATCACCGAGCCCATGGTCCACGCCGGGGGGCAGCCGCAGACGTCGTAGAGGAAGTGCTCGAGCACCGCTTGGCCGTGAGGCGTGTGGACCACCTCGGGGTGGAACTGCACCGCGTGGATCCGGCGTTCGACGTCTTCCATGGCCGCCACCGGAGCGGCCGGGGTGGACGCGGTGACGGTGAAGCCGTCGGGGGCGACCGAGATGGAGTCGAAGTGGCTCATCCAGACCTGCTGGCGCGCCGGCTGTCCACCCTGGAACAAGACGCCGGGAGAGGTGACCGTGAGTTCGGTTCGCCCGTACTCCCCGGTCCCCGTGTTGGCCACCACGCCGCCGGGGAGCTGTTGCGCCACGAGCTGGGCGCCGTAGCAGATGCCCAGGACCGGTGTCCCGAGGTCGTAGACCGCGGGGTCGATGACGGGTGCGCCCTCGACGTGGACCGACTTGGGGCCACCCGAGAAGATGATCCCGGCCGGCTTGCGGGCGGCAATCTCCGCCGCGGTGATGGTGTGCGGCACGATCTCGCTGTACACGTGGGCCTCGCGGACCCGGCGGGCGATGAGCTGGGCGTACTGGGCGCCGAAGTCGACGACCAGGATCGGCCCGACCTCGGCCACGGCGGGGGGAAGCTGAGCGGCGCTCACGGGGCGACCGGCGTGATGGTGAGCTCGGCCTTCTGGAGGTCCTTGAGCGTGGGATAGCCACACGCCGCCATGGTCCGACGCAGGGCGCCGGCCAAGTTCGTGCGGCCGTCGCTGCGATGGGCAGGACCCACGAGCACCTCCTCCAACGTGCCGGCAACGGGAGCCGGGATCCGAACCGAGCGCGGCAGGTCGCGGTGCCCGCCGTTGATGCCCCAGTGCCAGCCGTCGCCCGGAGCGTCCGAGGCGGCGGCGAGCGGCGCGCCGACCATCACGGCGTCGGCGCCACACGCCACCGCCTTGGCGATGTCGCCACCCGTGGTGATGCCCCCATCGGCGATGAGGTGGACGTACACGCCGGTCTCGTCGAGGTGACGGAGGCGAGCGGCGCGGGCGTCGGCGATGGCGGTGGCCTGCGCCGTCCCCATGCCCAGCACGGGTCGGGTGGTGGAGGTCGCCCCCGCGCCGACCCCGACCAGGATGCCGGCGGCACCGGTGCGCATGAGGTGCCGGGCTGCCTGGTAGCTGGCGCAGCCGCCGACGATCACCGGGATGTCGAAGCGGCGCACGAAGGTCTTCAGGTTGAGCGGTTCTTCGTCGTCGCTGGTGACGTGCTCGGCCGACACCACCGATCCCTGGATGACCAGCAGGTCCAGCTCTGCGGCCAGCAGCGTGTCGGAGAAGGTGGACAGGCGCTGCGGCGTGATGGCGGCACAGGACACCACGCCGGCAGCGCGGATCTCCTTGATGCGGTCGCGGATCAGCTCGGGGCGGATCGGCTGGGCGTAGAGCTCCTGGAGCCGGACGGTGGCCGCCGGGCCGTCCAGGTGGGCCAGCTCGGAGATGGCCGTCTCCGGGTCGTCGTATCGCGTCCAGAGCCCCTCGAGGGCCAAGACGCCGACCCCGCCCAGCTTCCCGATGGTGACCGCGCTGGCCGGGCTGACCACGCTGTCCATGGCCGCGGCCATGATCGGCAGGTCGAAGGTGAACGCGTCGATCTCCCACGTGAGGTCGACGTCTTCAGGGTTTCGGGTGCGCCGGCTGGGGACCAGGGCAAGGTCGTCGAGCCCGTAGGCCCGCCTTCCCGACTTGCCCATGCCGATCTCGATGTCACCCACGACGTGCTCCTCAACCCGTTTCGGGAAAGGTCAGAGCCTACGCGGTCGGGCCACCGCTCCCGTCAGTGCGGGTCGACCCGTTCGAGGTCGGCCAACCACCGGGTGATGAGCACCCGCCAGCTCCCCTCCTCCTCGATCCACCGACGGCCCGCCGCACCCATGGCCGCGGCCTGGCCAGGGTCGGCGACCAGCGAACGCATGGCGTCGGCCAGGCCCTTGGCGTCACCGTGCGGGACGGTGACGCCGCAGCCGGTCTGGCGCACCAGGGCGGCGCCTTCGTCGTTGCCGGCGTAGACCACGGGCTTGCCGGTGGCCATGGTGGGGAACATCTTCGCTGATCGAACCGACTTGAACAGATCGGTCTCGCGGATCGACGCCAGCCCCGCCGTGGCTCGACGGAGGAACCGCCCGATCTCCTCCGGGGCCACCGGATCGAGGAACGTCACCCGGTGGAGGCCCCGCTCACGAGCCGTGGCCTCCAACGCCGGTCGCTCGGACCCGCCGCCCACCAGCACGATCCGGATGGGCTCGTCCCGGAGCAGGTCGGCCGCGTCGAGCAGGGCGTCGAGGCCGTGCACGTACCCCTGCGTGCCGGCATACAGGAAGAGGTGATCGTCGGGCTCGAGCCCCAGGACCCGGTCGACGTCGGGGTCCACCGGGCCGGGCTGGAACATCTCTGCGTCGGCCCCGTTGGGGAGCCAGCAGATGCGCTCCGAGTCGACGCCCTTCTCGATCAGCGTGTCGCGAAGGCCCTCGGTCACGGCGGTGACGGCGGTGGCATGGGTGAGCATCCACGCCTCGAGACTCCGGAGGACCTTGACCACCAGCCCGTCGCCCAGGGCGCCGAACTCCACGATGGCGTCCACCCACAGGTCAGCGACGTTGACGACGACCTTGCGACCTCGGATCCGGCACCACACCGCGGCCGGGAGGGCGCCGAAGAGGGTGGGGTACTCCACCACGGTCCAGCGGGCCGGCTTGGTGCGGGTGAGGCCGAGCAGGCTCATGAGGCCGAACGACGCGTAGTTCACCATGCGCATCAGGCCGCTGCCCATGGAGGCCCACAGCCACACCCGCACCACGCGGACGCCGTCGTCGGCGCTCGACTGCACCGGACGATGCGACCAACCCGGGAAGATCCGGCCGAGCGGGTAGTTGGGCAGTGCGGTCAGCACCTCGACCTGGTTGCCCAGGCGGTGGAGCTCGCGCACCAGGGCACCGAGGCGCACCTGGGCCGCGCCCCGCTCCGGCGGGTAGTACTGCGTGACGACGAGGAACGACCCCGGGGCTGGCGGTGTCGGGGCATCAGGTGTCGAGCCGACGGGACGGAGCTCAGGGCTACGATCGGGCAATGCGACGACCGCCTGTCCACGCGTGAGCGAACCCGTTCCGGGCCTGGCGGTGTTCGGGAGCAAGAACACCACCGCAGAGCTGTTGGCGTTTCTTCGACATCGCGCTTCGCGTCCTTCCCTGCTCGTGCACCTCGAACCGGCCCAGGGCGAACGCCACCAGGTGGCCGGCTACGCCGACCTGCGAGCGATCGCGGCGGCAGACGGGACCAAGGTCTACCACCCGGCCACCTACGCCCTCACCGACCCGGCCGATCAGGCCTACCTGGCCGAGGCCGGTATCTCGGTGGCCATCGTCATGGGTTGGCAGCGGCTCGTGCCGGCCCCGGTGCTCAGCTCGCTGGCGGTGGGCGCGTTCGGCATGCACGGGTCGTCGGAGCCGCTTCCCCGCGGGCGGGGCCGGTCCCCCATGAACTGGTCGCTGCTGGAGGGACGCACCTCGTTTCGAACGAACCTGTTCCGCTATGACCCCGGGGTGGACTCAGGCGACATCGTGGGCACGGTGGTGTTCGACATCAACGCCTGGGACGACTGCGCGTCGCTGCACCTCAAGAACACCCTGGCCATGACCCAGCTGTTGGACCACCACCTCGACCACCTGCTCGCCGGCGAGGTCGACGCGCAGCCGCAGCTGGACGGCATCGAGCCCACCTACTACGCCAAGCGAACCGCCGAAGACGGTCGGATTCGCTGGCTCGACATGGACACGATGCGCCTGTTCAACCACGTCCGGGCCCAGACCCGGCCGTTCCCCGGCGCGTTCTCGCACTACGAGGGCGGGGCCGACCCGGTGCACATCTGGCGCGCTGTGCCGTTCGATTCGCGCTTGGAGTTCCCCACCTCGGCTCCGGGTCGGGTGTGCGCCGTGTTCGACGACGGCACGTTCCTGGTGTCCACCTGGGACGGCACCGTGCGGGTACTCGACGCCGATCTGCCCGAGGGCGTGCGCCTCTCGGTGGGAGCCCGCTTCACCGACGAGCCGTCGTGACCGAAGCCGTCGGCTCAGACCGACCACTCTCGCTCGCCGGCTACCGAACGATCCTCACCGAGTTCCTCGAGGCGGGCTACGAGATGGTGTCGTTCACCGACCCCACCACCACGAGCGGCCCGGCGCTGATCCTCCGCCACGATCTCGACGTCGATCCCGCGCTCGCCCTGCCGATGGCCGAGGTCGAGGCGGAACTCGGGGTGCGGGCCACCTACCTCGTCCTGCTCACGTCGCCGCTGTACAACCCGGCCACGGCAGCCAACCGCGCCATGCTGGCGGTGCTGGCCGACCAGGGCCACGAGGTCGGCCTTCACTTCGACGCCTCGCCGCACGCCGACCTCGTCCAGCGCGACCAGGCGCTGGGCACCGAGGTCGGCGTCCTCGAGCTGCTCACCGGGCGGCCCGTCCGGGTGGCCAGCTTCCACCGTCCGGGCCCGGCCAGCGAGACACCAGAGCTCCCGGGTGTGGTGTCGGCCTACGAGACCCGGTTCGTCCGAGAGCTGGCCTACGTGACCGACTCCGGCGGGGCCTTCCGCTACGGCCACCCGCTGGACTCCGA
>Ga0209023_10004665_pt1 | contig 15460 bp, 12 predicted proteins | sample LakOneMetagenome_FD_187468 | JGI IMG/M metagenome (GOLD analysis project Ga0209023, IMG submission 187468) | Freshwater and sediment microbial communities from Lake Erie, Canada (SPAdes) (version 2) | ecosystem: Environmental > Aquatic > Freshwater > Lentic | place: Lake Erie, Canada... | reverse complement strand
CTGGCGCGAACGCTTGCCGCCGCCGCGTGCATGCTGGGCGCTGTTGGTCTGCTTGGCCTGGCTGGCGCCCGGGTCAACACCACCAAGAGCATCGCGCTGGGCCTGTACTGGACCAGCGACAGGCCGATGCAGAAGGGAGAATATGTCTTGCTCTGCCCTCCTCCAGTTGGCGTCATCGAAGAAGCACGCCGGCGCGGTTATCTGGCTACGGGCTTCTGCCCTGGCGGCTACGGCTACATGATGAAACGCATCCTCGCCGCAGGCGGCGACAGCGTGACGATGGGCGCCAGCGGGGTGCGCGTGAACGGCCTGCTGCTGCCGCACAGTGCACCGTTGCCAGCCGACCTAGCGGGCCGCCCCATGCCGCGCTTCCGGGCCGACCGCTACGTGCTGGGCGCCGCCGAGGTGCTGCTGCTATCGGACGTAAGTAGTACCTCCTTCGACGGCCGCTACTTCGGGCCAGTCGGCCGCACGCAGGTCAGGACCGTCATCGTCCCGGTTCTCACATGGTAGGAGGACCCATCAAACCTGCACCTCACCACATTCCAGCTTCCACTTAGCTGCAGCGCTCCCCTTTTTGAATGACGCCGCCAGGCTGCCCAGGCCTGACGATGGCCACGCGCTGCCCAACGTTTGCTATCTCACCCTCCTAAAGGAGCAACACCATGATTGACCCGACGATTCAAGCACTCATTGCCTCGGCCGAGGCCAACGCGAACGGAGATCCAGACGGACACCGCTTGCTCGACCAAAAGCCGGACGATTCCGCGCATACCGCTGAAAAACTGCGCGATGCGCAGGTCGCCGGTTTCGAGCCGGAGTTCAGTCCGCACGAGGCCGAGGCTGCCGGCGCCTTCCAGGAAGACGCGCTTGGTGAAGCGGACGCACGCGAGACCGACGCAGCATGGACGCGGTTCCGTGCTGCCCTGCTGCTCCCTAAACCCTAATCCGACGACGCACCGGAATATGAGGAGCGAACAGACATGGATACGAGCGAACAAAGAAAGCCATTCCACGTAATCGTTGCGGAGAAGCTGATCGGGCAGCTGGAGCAAGGGACTGCGCCCTGGCAGAAACCGTGGGAGCCTGGCGCGGACTTGCCGATGAACCCTGTCAGCGGCAAGCGCTACCGGGGCATCAATGCCTTACAGCTGATGAGCGAGGGGCGCAGCGACCCGCGCTGGCTGACCTACCGGCAGGCGCAGGGCATGGATGCCCAGGTACGCGGTGGCGAGAAAGGAACTGCGATCCAGTATTGGAAATTTACTGAGGAGCGGCCGCTCGAAGTCGACGGCAAGCCGGTCCTGGATGGCCGGGGCGAGCCAATCAGGCAGACGATCAAGCTCGAGCGGCCCCGCGTGTTTTTTGCCACCGTCTTTAATGCAGAGCAGATCGATGGCATGCCCCCGCTCGCAGCGCGTACGGAGCACAGTTGGGACCCTGTCGAACGGGTGGAACGGATCCTCCAGGCGTCGGGCGCGGTGATTCGGCACGGCGAACGGGACGCTGCCTATTACCGGCAGCTGACCGACACCATCCATCTGCCCGACAAGAGCCAGTTTCCGGATGCCGCCGCCTACTATGCCGTCTCACTGCATGAACTCGGCCACTGGACCGGGCATGGCAAACGTCTTGGCCGCGATCTTGCGCATCCGTTCGGCAGCGAAGGCTATGCGCGCGAGGAACTGCGTGCCGAGATCACCAGCATGATCCTCGGGAACGACGTTGGGATCGGCCACGATCCGCAGCGCCATGCGGCCTACGTCGGCAGCTGGATCAAGGCGCTGCGCGACGACCCGCTCGAAATCTTTCGCGCCGCGGCCGATGCGGAAAAGATGTGCGAGTACGTGCTCGGGCTGGAACAAAAGCAGGTGCAGGACCTGTTCCCCGAACAGGCGTCGCTGCCAGCGGACGCTGCGCATCCCGAGGCATTCGTCGATTTGGACGGAAGCATCCGCGACTGGTATGCGGGTACGGAGGTGCCGGGCGACTGGCAGGGCGTCGTCAAGAACCAGGGGGCGTTCTGGTACATCGGTAGCGATGACGGTGAACGCTCATTCACTGCGCTGGCAGCCGGCAGCTATTCCGATGCGCAGGCCGAGGCTGCACGCGTGCAGGCACTGGCTGTCGACATCGGCCAGGTCCTCACCGACTCGAGCACGTCCACTGTTGATGTTGGTGGCAATGGTGGCGAGAGTTTGGAAGCGGCAATGCGCCGGCACGGCCTGACGTCTATTGGCAGCGTCACGGGCACCTCACCCACGAATTTTCGCGAGACAGCCGAGGACAGGCTGTCGGTCCTGTTTGGCCTCGAACCCGGACGCACTGGCGCAGATATTGCGCATCTCAGGCGTGCCCGGCTTGCACAGGCGTTCACAGGTGAAGCGCAACGGCTGCTCGGCATCCCAACTCAGGAGGCGAACATGACAGGCAACGATCTGGATGTGCGTTCCCAGCAGGAGACGCAAGAAGCGAATTTCGCAATGCGTGGTTTTGAAGGCGGGATGGAAGTTGGCGCCTTGATTGATCGAGGCGCGGCGAACGATATTGTGATCAGTCACGGCGCTGAACGACAACACCGCGCGGAATCCTGGGCGCTGAGCCACCTTGTGCAAGGAACGCTGGAACGCGCACTCGACAAGGCGACGCTTGGGCAGCTCAATCGGGTCCAGCAGGCGCTTACCGCGATGGAGCCACTGGAACCGACCAACACGTTCTGGGATAGGCACCAGCTGCCTCAGGACGTCGTAGCGTTGCACGAGAAAATCAGCGACGCCAATCGAGCCGTGACTGTGCGCCAGCTTGACGCGCATGTGTCGGCAGCCCGGCTTGCTCTCGTCACCAGGCAAGCCTTCAGGCCCGAGAGTGCCCCGGAGATAACCGCCTTCGATCGCGAGGCCGAAGCAGCGCTGGGATTCACTCTGCCCGGAGGCTGGACCGGCAAAGTACGTATCGAGGGCACTGTTACCGAAGTTGTCGATGGCCAGCCGACGGTTGTTCCAGCAGAAGCTTGCGGACGCGAACCCGAGACCTGGGGCGTGTATGCCGGGCGCGGCGACGGCAGTTATCAATGCCTGGTAAATCGCGCCACCGAGCATGAAGCCGCGCACCTGGCGGAGCGCCTGGCGCGGATCGACGCGCATTCGACGCTGAACGAGCATGAAAAAGCAGCGAAATTTGCGCGCATACATGAAGCGCGGGTCCGCCGCAACCCGCTCAGCACTGACGAGGACATCACGGCGGCAAGGGAGGTCCGCAAGAGCGCAGAGACAAGCATGACTTTGCATGACGCCGATCTGCAGCGACGCATCGAGCAGGCCGAGCGCGGCCGTGACGAACAGTCGACAGGACACGACGCTTCAAACGCGGCGCGGACAATGATCGCCGTGCCGTTCAAGGAAAAGAACGAAGCAAAAGCGCTGGGCGCCAAATGGGACAGACAACAGTCTTCGTGGTACATACCGGCTGGCGTGAACCAGGCACCGTTCGCAAAGTGGCGAGAGACTGGCGCGCTGGCCGACGACAGGGACGTGTCGCGGTCCATACCCGGTACGGAGCCAGAGAATGACCGCGTCTACTTGGCCGTGCCTTACAGCGAACGGGTCGACGCACGGGCCGCAGGCGCGCTGTGGGACAAGGCAGCAGGGTCGTGGTATGCCGGTCCTCAGAGCGACTTGACCGCCGTCGCGAAATGGCGTCCGGAGAACCTGGCAGTGCAGCAGGATCCTGCGATGGCGCCGCGCGAGGAGTTTTCCGAATTCCTGCAGTCGCTCGGCTGCGTGATCAGCGGCGAGCATCCGATCATGGACGGCAAGTCGCACCGAATCAGTGTCGAGGGCGAAAAGTTCAGCGCGAATTCCGGTTCTGGGTTCTATGTCGGACACCTTGACGGGCACCCGGCCGGCTACGCCAAGAACAACAGGACTGGGCAGGAGGAGAACTGGAAGGCAAAGGGCTATGTGCTCGACGACGCGGACAAGGCGCGCCTGGCCGCCGAGGCGGCGGCGAAGCTGCAGCAGCGCGAAGCGGAACTGGCGCGCCGCCACGAGCAGGCAGCACAGCGGGTGGCGACACAGGTGACCAGGCTGGTGCCGGCGGCGCAGCCGACGCCGTACATGCTGGCCAAGGGGCTTGAGCCGCAGCCAGGAACGTTAACGGACAAGGCTGGCAAGAAGACCTATCTGCCGGCGAACGATGCGAATGGCAAGCTCTGGACAATGCAATACATTCGGGAGGACGGTACCAAGCGCTTTGCCAAGGACAGCAGGAAGGAAGGCTGCTTCCACATCGTCGGGACAGGATTTGACGACCTTGCGAAGGCGCCCGTGATTGTGATTGCCGAAGGCTACGCAACTGCCGCCACCCTGCGGCAGACGCTGGGACACGCAACCGTATCGGCCTTCGACTCCGGCAATCTCGTGCCGGTGGTGCAGGCGCTGCACCGGAAATACCCGGACAAGCCGGTCGTCATCGCTTGCGACGATGACCGCCATCTGGAAATGACCCACGGCGTCAATCCAGGCCGCACCAAGGGCGAGGAAGCTGCAAGACTGGTTGGCGGCGTTGCGTTGCTGCCGATCTTCGCGCCTGGCGAGAACTCCTACCCCGCTGGGCTCAATGCGGTGACGCCCAAGCTATTCCGTGAGCATCAGCGTGCCGGTGCGGCGTTGAGCGAGGAACAGCTGGCGGCGCTTGATCGCATGAAGCAGTTCACTGACTTCAATGATCTCGCGACACGCAGTATGCTTGGACGAGACGGCATCGAGCGCCAAGCGAGAGCGGTCGAGGATTCCGCAATCGGAAGGGCTACTCCGACCGAACTACAAGAAGTGCGGCAGCAGGTTCGCCAAGGGGTGCAGGACATGGTCCAGGAGCAGCCCAAACGGAAGCGGAAAGCGGCTACGATTGCTTGATTCAAGTTTGCCGGACCGCTCCTCTAAGGCGGTCCGGGTCAGTAGCACAGTCACCGCCACCATTAAATGCTCGACCGCTGCGCGACCGACTGCTCCAGTGGCTCAACATATGCCCTAAGGCTCAGCCGAATGCCACGCGTCTCTGTGCACTGCGCAGCGCTGTGCAGCGTGATGCTAAATTCTCGATCGCCACGCTAATCCAGTTCCCGTTTGAGAACGTTGGCAATACGGACTCATTGGCCCGGTTCTAGGCTGCTCAAGTCGCGCACACCGGCATGACGGCTGCGCTAGCTGTCCTCTGATGCTATGAGCGTCTGCATCCACGGTAACGACTCCTCTTGTACGGGGGCTCGCGAAAGAGCTTCAACTCTTGATAATGTATTTTATCAAGAGTAACCCTGGCCCGAAAAAAACGATGGGCGTGCTCCTTTGCTACTGAAAGCGCCTAGAAAACTGCTGCTTGTCATGCAAGCAACGAGACCATACACTGAGTACTTCTAAGATCCGCTATCGGCCCCATGAGCGGATATACAACAAGATGATTTTTACGCTATGCGAAGCGCCAGCTAGCCGCTAAATGAAGGCCTCTTGCATTACGACAACTTGGAAAGCCGACTAGATTACTCTTAATTTAAAGGAATGTTATGGCGATCCATGTACCGAAGCCGTCAAAGGGCGATTCCCTACACGCTTTAGCAAAAGCTGGGATTTCTCTTTTACCAATTGCCGGAGGCCCTGCCGTTGAACTCTTTCAGCATTTGATCCAGCCGCCATTAGAAAAACGTCGTATTGCTTGGATGGGCGAAGTGGGTGAGAAGCTCCGCGAGCTTGAAGAACGAGGACTTGACCTTTCGAAATTGCAAGGCAACGAACAGTTTATTACCGCCGTAATGCAGGCATCGGCTGCAGCAATTCGCACTCATCAACAAGCTAAACTGGATGCCCTCAGGAATGCAATCGTTAACATCGCACTAGGAGAGACAGCCGATGAAACGTTCCAACATCTTTTGTTAGGCTTTATTGACGAATTTACGGAAATGCATTTCCGACTACTAACGTTCGCCAAAGCGCCAGTTCCGCCAGTCGGACTCTCCATGGGGGGGCTATCTACTGTCCTAGAAGATAATATTCCGACTCTTCGGGGCCAAAATACCTTATACAACCAGTTGTGGAAGGACTTGTATACTAGGGGGTTAGTAAATACTGAAAGCCTGAACGGCACTTTGAGCGGCAATGGGCTTTCGCAGAGTAGATTGTCCTCGATTGGCGTAACACTCTTGAATTTGATAACTGAACGTTAGGATTAGAGGCTCAAGCAGCTGCCTAATTTTGAACCTAGATGCTTCTTTTTAAATCGACGCGGGCGTTTCTCTTGTGTAACTGATCGAAGAAAAAGATGAGTAAAAAAGTAACGGACCGCCGTCCGGGATTTCCAACGGCACTTAATTCGACTAATTCCGATCCGTCCCGAGTTCGGGACGTTAGGTAAGTAGGGCAACGGCCTGCCGGCGCGAAGGTAGGCAAGACTCTAACAAGGAATGTCTAATCCCTCAGCTTTCTTCGAAGATTTCCTCGCCTCAAAGCAGTTTTCAAAACCGTTAACGAACAGATACACAGCTGCTCCACACCCGATCCAGTCAACTTTTCCCGAAGCCGTTATTGCCCAAAACCAAGTACTGAACATAGCAAAGAATAACTCAACGATGCCGTATACGAAGCGGCTATCTCTTTTGAGGAGATAAAGCACGGAGGCTCCGACTATCACTAGAAAAGAACCAGATGTACCAAGAGAATTCGCCCTCGACAACCGATCAATTCCAATCCAGGCTGAAAACTTCAGAAAGTAAGGATCGTAAAGCTGGTAAAGCTGACCTATAACGATAAATACAACCAAAGCCCATGAGGTTCGGTCTTGATTTATTGAAGCGCGTGACCTACGTTCTAGCCGTGCCATTCTAACCTCCAATGTTGCATAAGTATAACGTAGTTTGGACAGTAGAACGAGAGCACAAGTCCGGATTTCACGGATTGGATTAGTCGAATTGAGTAAGGGAGGTAATGTTGTTTTCTGATTACGGTAAACACGGCAAAGTAAGGCGCTGGGACTTGGTGAACGCAGCCGATGGCTGGCGATGCAATGTGGTTTGTGTGGACAGGGAGCAGGACGGCGTAATGGTCCGCACCTGGGCTACCGAAGGCCGCAAGCTGCAGCCCTCCGAGGATGGCTGTTCGCTGATCCTGCTTGGCACTAACACCCTATTCGTGATGCCCAGGGACGACGACGAGGGCGATTAGCCAGCCGGGCGCTTTATGTCTTCGATGGCTTGCTTAATAGCGCGCTGGACCGCTTCTTGATCCTGCGGTCGAGGACGAAGACCTTCCTGCCCAACAATGTTTTGCGCCACGTTGTCAGAGATGGTGTTCAGGTCAATTCCTTGTCTCTGTACTGCGTAGAGCACGGCAACCAGTGCATGGTAGTTCACACCGGCCTCATCCATATAGTTCATGTCCATACAATCTCCTTGTTATAAGAACAACCATCCTAACACTGTCTAGCGATTGCCTGGAACGGGTTTTATGTCTAATGCACTTTGGGCTCTCGTACGAGGCGGGCACGTCGGCCCAGTCTCGCTTTAGTCACGTGCGGCTTAAGATCGACCGTCCGGACACCTACCTCGTCGCCCCCAAAGGTGACGCCGGCTAACAGCTTCGCCGGCGTCCGAACTTCCGGCCTTCACTTGGGCCAATGCAGACGAATTTGCCACTATTTGTAATGCAAGTTGCCGCACGCCCGCTACGGCTGAAGGCTGCATTGACCGGCGAATGCCTCTTATCGTATATGCAGGGGGCGGGGGCAGAGAGTGGCCGGTCATGCGGGTTCAGCCGTTTCTTGAACTCAGGCTCCGACCTCTGGTGGCGTGTTCCGAGTCCTTCGGTGATAAGCCCGATGTCCATAGCGCGAGCGGCTTTCCATGGACGTTTTGCACCTACTAGTCCATGCCTGGGCATCATTACATTATCGACATTTTTGTTGCTCATGTAGTATTTATTGTGTAGATTGAGTGGTCGAAACTGCTGTTTGGAAGATCACATGCATGTGGCTGCCCTAACCCTAGAAAATTTCAGAGGCATTCGCACTGGAACTATCAAATTCAAGCAACACACAGTCCTAGTCGGGGCAAACAATACGGGCAAAAGCACTATTATTGAAGCGCTCACCCTGTTATTAGGCCGTGACAAATTAATTCGAGAACTTACTGAACATGATTTTTTCGGGTCTAACCCTCAACCCACAGACCGTATAAAATTAGTGGCGACGATCGCGGGATTTCAAGGGAACGAGCCGGCAAGGAATTCGGACTGGTTTAGGGAAGGACGAGCTATACCAAAGTGGCTGGACGAAAAAACTGGAACTGTCCATGCGGCACCCGGAGGTAAAGAATGGTTACTATGCTGCGAAATCGCTGCGCAGGCATACTTTGACAGAGAGTCCCTTAGCGTTGAGTTCATTCGGTATTTCCACGATGACGACAATCCCATAGACCCATTTGCAGAAGATTCTCCTATAGCCGTGCCCGGGCGGCTTATTCAGCAATTTGGATACTTCTTAGTCCGCGCTAATCGTAGCTGGGATAAGGTTCTTTCATGGGGTAGTGAGCTGTTTAGGCGTACGGTGCAGGTGGCCGCAGCCCAGCCAGCATCGGCAATCTTGGCGGAGCGCGATAGACTTAGAAATCCAGATAGACCGATTGAACTCGATGAACAAATAGAACCGCTGATATCGAATGTAAATGATGAGCTTGCACGGTGCTTAGCCAACGCGCCGAAGCTGCAACTTCGTGTGACCAATACCGACAGCAAGGCATTGCTTGACGCCGTCTCAGCTCATTTTTCGACGCCCACAGGTCAAAGCGTGCCAGCAACAAGGCAGGGAAGCGGCCTAATTTCGCTGCAGGGATTGATGCTTTTGTTAGAACTGGGGCGTATTCGAGCTGCGGCTGGGGATGGTTTTATCATGGCTCTTGAAGAGCCGGAAGTTCATGTTTCGCCACCTACGCAAAGTCAGCTGGTGCATCGAGTACAAGGCCTCTCCACTCAAACATTTATCACTACTCATTCCCCAGCTGTTGCTGCTATCGCGGACCCGACTTCCGTTCTTATCCTCCGAAATTTGAACGGAGTGCTTAGTGCTGAACCATTCCTATCGAGCCCGCTGAACGCTACTTCTAAGGCGTGGCAACGCAAGTTATTCCAGCTCATGCGGGTGGATGTTCTGTCAGCCCTCATGCACCCCTATTTGTTGATCCCAGAAGGGCGCTCCGACTATTTTTTGATGCGAAATATCGTGCGCACTTTGGCATTAGTGGATGGTTGGGCGATGGCCATGGCTCATCCATTTGGGCTTGACGTCGGGTTGATACCTACTGAAGACGCACAAGTTGTGGAAACCTTTAAGGCGCTATCCCGCGTCCATTCGTCCGTGACATGTCTCGTCGATGGCGATGCGGCCGGGCTCGACTATGCAAGGGCCCTGAACAAGTTGAAAGAACCTCCGAGCGCAATTTTAAGATGGGACGACGGCGCGATGATGGAAGACATTGTTGGGTGGATCTTCGATGCCGATCCGGCTGGCGTACTTCCTGAGTTAAGTGCATTGAAGCAACCTGCGCCGCAGTCAGTAGCCGAAGTGGTTGAGTACATGCGAGCCAATAAGACTGATTTCGTAGCACATGAAACAGTTGCGGACGTGATAGCTAACAATCAGGCATGCCAACAGCGAGCTTCAAAGTTATTTAACGCGATGGCTGCCGCGAGCAAGGGTATCGCAACGGACCACTTCAAGAAGGACAGCTCCGGGATATGGGTGTTTGAAAGATGAATCTTGAATTTTTCTCAGGAGGAGCTGGGTGCGGCAAGACTTTTCAATTGATGGCGAAGCTTACCGATAGCTTAAACGAGATCCCCTTGCTAGACGGACAGAAGGTTCTCGCGCTTACATTTATGCATGGCTCCCGTCGTCGTCTTGATGAACGGCTCGCATCGGTTAAGCCCCTTGCGCGGAGATTCGATTGCATCGTTCTGGACAGCTTTGCTTTGAGAATAGTGAAACGTTGGCGCTCATTATTGAGCGCACTTGGCGTTCCACAACCGGGCCCACAAGAGTACGAAAAAATCTGCGACGCGGCCGCAATGTTGTTGGCTCACGATTTCGTAGCAGAGTGGGTTGCCCGGACCTATCCTCTCATTATTTTAGACGAGGCGCAGGATCTTGATGAATCACGGCTTCGCATCATCCAATGCTTAGCTGCGAAGGTGCGGATGCTTGTCGCTGCAGACGAATTTCAGTGCCTCGTCGCAGAACTGCGACCGAACCCCGCCGTGCAATGGCTAGAGAGCGTGTCAATGGGGACAGTGCTTACTCGCCCCCGACGAACAAGTGTCCCTGAGTTGCTTGATGCGGCAACTGCCGTTAGAGCTGGACGGGCGCCCGTGTCGAACGGTGCGTTTCGAATCTTCCCAACCTCCAACGCCGGGCTTGCTGGGAGTTTTTTGGCCAACGCCATTGGTTGGTCTCAAGGGAGGCATGTTGCGCTCATCACAACTAGTATCGCTGGAAAATTTGCGCACAATGTTGTTACCTGGGTGAGCGAGCGAACAACCGGTAAGGGGAATGGACCATACGAAATTACTTGGGAACGGTCTGAAGAAAAAGCGGCGAGTGAGTTGGTTACCAGCTTGGCGTTGCTGAAGGAAATGAGCGCACCCGAAGTTCTTGATGCTGTTCGTACGGCTGGTGATTTTCGTCTCACGGATGATGTGCTTAGATGGCTAGAAACCCAAAGGCGCACTAAAGACCTCATAACGTTCCGTAAGGAAGAAATCATTAAGGCGATTGAATGGTCATTCAACATGCGAAAGCACAGTCGAATAGTTTCGCCTAATAAGCGTATTGCGACGACGGTTCATGGCGCTAAGAATCGTGAGTTCGATGAAGTGGTCCTGCTGTGGCCGGGCAATACTCAGGGCAATGCAGACCAAAAGCGTCGCTTGCTGTACAACGCCATTACACGTGCGAAGCGCAAGTGCATCGTGTTGGTTCAGGTCGAAGCTGCTCTCGCGTTACCTCCATTCGCCTAACGAACTTCTGCTACCGGGTCGGAAGCGGCCATGTAGGTCGCCGCGAACAGTCCGAAGATCTTAGTCGAACTCAAAACTCGCATCGCTACGAACCAGCGCAGCAAGTACCTTCCCTAGACGTTAAAAAAGGGCCTTAGGCACTTTGGGATTCAAGCAGCAGCGGAGCCTATGGCACTCGGTTTTACGATACGCATTACGCTGGCACGCGAGACGTCGTAATCGCGAGCCAACGCGCTGATCGACTCGCCTGTCTTGAACCGTGAAATCATCGCCGCGCGCTGCTCATCCGTCGTTCTCGCTGGGCGTCCCAATGTCTTGCCCTCAGCCTTCGCCCGTGCCAGGCCAGACTGGGTACGCTCGACCAGCAAATCACGCTCCATCTCAGCCATCGCCGCCAGCATGGTCAGCATCAACTTGCCGGCAGAGGACGTCAGGTCCAGCTTGCCGAGCTGCAGGACGATGATCTCGATGCGGCGCGCGGCCAGCATCCTGATCGTTGCGCCGATGTCCTGGGCATCACGCCCAAGGCGATCGAGCTTGGACACCACCAAGGTTTCACCATCGCGGATCTTGTCGAGCAGGATGCGGAACTGCGCGCGCTGCATCGCAGGCACCTTGCCGCTTACACCCTCGTCGGCGAACCAGTAAGAGACATCATAGCCGGCGCGCACAAGCTCCAAGCGCTGATTCTCGCTCTGCTGTTCTTTTGTACTTACACGACCGTACCCGAAAATCGCCATTTGGCTCCCCCGCATCTGTCCATTAGTGTCCAATAACGCTCAGTTCACATATGAACATGTTCAAAAGCCAGCAGCATATTTTATGAACAGTTCTCAGCTACGACGGCAGACCTGTTCACAAACGGTCGATTTTGGGCAGGTCAGCCTTAGAGGGTGGGGCCGACGTCGCACGTACCATTCGTCGCTACGCTTCCATTGCTCCGCGCGACTGCCCTCTTTCTTGGCGAGTGCAGCGTTTTGTTTGCTAGTGCTTCACCGCAGCGGAGATAGAACACAAAACATGTTCCTGTTCCTGTAGCTGTGACGGAAGATCGAAAACGGCCATAATTGTCTCCTACGAACGGTCCCGGAACGCGGCCACCTCCGAGTTACGATCGGCCGATCCGTCCGCGGCGACCAAGCTGTCGTCGCCGAAGGACACGGCTTTGTCTGCGGTTTCTCGCGTCCTGATTGCTGCAGCGATCTTACCTCCAGTTGATTCCGCTATACGGTCAAGCGCATTAGCCTTCATATCGCCGAGCTTGTCGTTAGCGACATCCCAAGTGCCGACTACCAAATTACCGGCAGTGCCTGCGGCAACCTTACCTACCTTAGTTGCAATGCTGCCGACCGCCTTCAGCGTTTTGCCGCGCCTCACCTCTCCAGGAGCGTCCAGTTCCTTCCCGGCGCCAACCGTTGCGGTTTGTGATCCCAGCGACGCTCTCCGTGCTGCTTCCGCGCTTGCACCTCCAAAGCCTGCCTTGAACGCATCTGACGATGTCGATGAGCCGCTACCTGAGTCGGCCAAACTAATTTGTCCTTCGTCCATCGCCGCCGCAAGCGGGCTACCTACCTCACTCTGCGGACTTCCGGACACAGCTTCCGATAAGCTTGCACCGGCATTTTCCGCTGCGTTCGCTTTGGAGAATGCAGCCATCAACGCCTGTGCGCCACCCGCCAGACCAACGGCGCCAGAAGCAAGCGCGGCCCCAGCCGTGGCCATACCTGCGGTTGCAAGTGCGGCTGCTCCCATTGCGGCCCCTGCTCCAAACCCGCTCCCAAGAGAAGCAGTGCTCGCACCAGCAAGATTCCCAACAAGGCCCGGAATAGTTCTAACGAGGCACAGGAGAACTATCGCGACAATCAGCATCACGCTCAGCTCTTTGAGCGTGATGCCAGCATTCATCCCAGAGTAATAGAGATCAACAAAGGACTTACCGACCCCAACGAGAAAAATCATCGCGAAGAGTTGCGCTCCAATGTTTAGGACCGTTTTGTAATAGGCGATTGCCATCTCTGAAGTCCAGCGCGAACCGCCAAAGCCCAGGAAGAAAACGCCCGCATAGGCGAGAATCCAGCCGCTGATCAACAGCAGAAGCATGTTAACGCCCACTAGAGCGAAAACAACCAACACAATGCCGCTAATGATCAGACCAGTCGCGCTATCAATGGGCTTCCAGATTGTCGACATGTCCAGCACTTTGAAGAAAATATCAAAGCCGATGTCGACAACCCCTGAAGGGGCTAAGTTGTTCGGAACCCCCGCCGCTTCAGCAGCTATCCGGCGAAGCGAACTCATAATTGAAGTCGAAAATTCGGGACCGTTGGTCAGTGCCCACCAAAATAAACCGGTAAAGATGATAAAGCGTACAAACTCGGCATAGAACTCTGCTATGTCAGCTTTACGAACCGCCATGATCCCGAAAGTCCAGACCATGCTGATTATGACCAAGGTCCAAAACAGCCAGGCCGCCCGCGTGGTGACCAGCGCCGCCCACGTCGCTGCTGCTGCTGAGTAGCGATCGAGAACAGTGTCGAGAATCCCTCTGTTATCAATGGCGGCCGCTGCGTCCATTGAAAAAAATGTCAGACACAGAAGCGCGAACAGCGACCGGTATCTTGTACTGACGATTTGACTCATGAGATACCTCACCAATTTCGTGCCGGACTAGGTTTGAAGGGCAGTCCAGCGCGAGGGCATTTCTTCGCAAGCTCAATTTGCTGCGCTTCACTTAGCTTTTTTGTGGCCAGTTCGGCACAGTTGGCACTCGCAACATCCGATCTTTCGCTACAACCGCTCAGTGCGGCGGCAGCTAAAAGAAACGAAGCAAGACAATGACGTGCTTTCACGATTGCATTCCTCCATTACCAAGTGCGAACCGGGCTTGATTTGAATGTCCCTGCACGTAATTGCACAGATGCGGCTGCTTCTTGTGCTTCTCGATCCGCCAGAACCTGATTGCGCGTCGCAATCGCGTTTTGTTGCGCGATGAGAAGCGCACGGATCTGCAGCAGCTGATTCGCCTGATGGCTGGCCAGCTGGTTCGCATAGCCAATCGCCTGCACCTGCCCTTGCGCGCCTTGGGCGGATGCCTGTATCCGTTCGAGCTGACGTGCGTCCGCCACCATGCCGTCCTGCTGCCGATCCAGACCACGGAACAGGGCGTCATTTGCTTTCTTTTGCGCTTGGGAGCCCAGGCGCTGCGACGCCTGCATCGCTTCCCACTCGGCCTGGCTGCAGCCGTTGTACGAGAAGCAGCGCGATGCTTGGTAGGTGTTCATGTCCTTGAATTTGCCAAGGTACGTATCAACGCTGCCAAGCGTGTTCTTGTAGTAGGCCAGCGTGTCGATCGAGGTGCGCAGTTGGTTCATGGTGGCCTGCGCCTGATCCCAGATATTCGAGGTCGGCGCCGCCGTGTTGCGTAGCATGTTCTCGTACTGCTGCAGCTGGGTCTGATATTGCTGAATCTGTTTTGAGGTCTGGGCAATACTTTCCATCGCCGTGACCGTGGTCTGGACCACGTTTGCGGCGTCGATCACCGCCCACTGTGCGGCGGCCGGCGTAATCCACCCGGCTCCAGCGGCAAACGCCAGGGTAGAAGCAAGTCTGGCGGCTGAAAAGGATCTGCTGGGAGTATTCATCGACTTCCTCCTTGGCGTTAGTAATCGAACGATTGATACGGCTTGGAAAAACTCATGTCCTTGGTGACGAGAACGTTGAAGCGGTAGCCGGGGCGGATCTCGAGCGTGGGTGAGGTGTTCAGGTTCTTTGCGATCAGTTGGGCCGTCACCTGGCCCAACTGCTGTCCGACCGCCTCGCTCATCGCACTGCCGAAACTCGGGCGGCCGTATCCGCTGTCTTCGCGCTGACTGGTAGCGATACCCGCCGTCACTGCCGACATCAGGAAGGCGGACGAGAAGGTCCTCCAGTAGTGGTTGTTGACGCGGTCGGTGAAGCCGGCGTATCCGGCACTGTCGGCGCCGGGCATCGCACCGATATCCATTGCCTTCCCGTCCGGGAAAACGATGCGCTGCCATGCGACCAGCACGCGTGCCTGTCCAAAGGCGACGTCGCTGGAGTAGGCGCCAACAAGGCGCGCGCCCTGCGGGATGAGTTTCCATTTTCCCCGAGGCGTGTCGTAAACGTCCTGGCTGACCTGGGCCATGATCTGGCCAGGCAGTTCGGAGTTAATGCCTGAGATCAGGATCGCTGGGATCACGAAGCCTGCTCGCAGTTCGTAGAGGGTACGCGGCGCCTCCGGTTGTGCATCGAGCCGCCAGCGGTCGCCCTGCCCTCCTGCGAACTGCACCACATCGTTGCGCGCCGCGCCGCGCTGTGCCGGTCCGAATGCATTTACTGCGCCAGATTCCTCGGCCACCTGACTACCCCGTCGTAGTTGCAGGCGGGCC
>Ga0209023_10004664_pt1 | contig 15463 bp, 6 predicted proteins | sample LakOneMetagenome_FD_187468 | JGI IMG/M metagenome (GOLD analysis project Ga0209023, IMG submission 187468) | Freshwater and sediment microbial communities from Lake Erie, Canada (SPAdes) (version 2) | ecosystem: Environmental > Aquatic > Freshwater > Lentic | place: Lake Erie, Canada | collected... | reverse complement strand
GCGGAGGAGTAGAATATCTCTCAACAGTTACCTCAGGAAAATTTATGCCTTTTTTAAATACCTCACTAAACCTTGGCCAGCATTTCCTTTTCTCGGGCGAGTATGTTCATGGGGTAAGGTCAAAAGGGGTTGTAAGTTACCGTGCAGCCAACAACCTGCAGGCTGATGTGAGCTATACAAAATATGACAAAGCGCAAACGGCAGTAAATTTTAATTACCTGGATGAAAAGAAAGTTGTAATATCAATGCCTTTTCGGGCAAAGAATTTTACAGCTTATTCTCGATTAACATTAAACCAGTATACACTTCCTTATAACAAGTTTACCGGTTCAAAAAATAAATATACATCTGCTGAATTTTTGCTTTCGGCTGTCGTTGCAGGTGTAAGTTCAAATCTTACAACCTTTGCTATACCAGGTAATACAGGCAACCCGCTTGTATACAGCAATCTTTCTTTAACCTTCAGGTTTCCGGCGGGCATAAGGTTCACCCCTCAGGCCCAATATGAATACAGGCGCAAAAATTTCAGTATGATAAAAGCCGGTATTGAGAAAAGTATTTTTAACCGCGGCTTTTTGAATCTTGCTTACGAAAAAAATTTTGCAAATGATTACCGGAACACAAACCTGCTAACTCTTGGGATTCGTTATAATTTTTCTTTTGCACAAACATCTTTTTCAGCAACCAGCAGCCGTGATGTGATAGCAACAACACAGAGCGCCAGGGGAAGCGTGGTTTACGATGGTAAAACAAATTACCTTGGCATCAATAATCAAAGCAGTGTTGGCAAAGGGGGCGTTGTTATCTTACCTTTTCTTGATCTTAACTGCAATGGAAAGCGTGATGGTGGAGAGCCCAGGGTTTTGGGATTGAACCTTCGTGTTAATGGCGGACGTATAGAACGTAACGACCGGGATACCAGCATACGCATCAACGGGTTGGAAGCTTACAGCAATTACCTTATTGAACTGGATAAAAACAGTTTTGATAATGTAGCCTGGCAGATAAAAAAGCAAACGATCAGTGTTACCATTGAACCCAATAATTTAAAATTGATCGAAGTTGCCGTTGCGGTAGCCGGAGAGGTATCCGGAACTGTTTTTTTTAAAGATGCCAAAGGAAAAAATGGCCTTGGCAGGATAATCGTAAATATTTACAACAGCAATTTAAAACTGGTTGGAAAAACGCTGACTGAGGCCGATGGTTATTTTAGTTTAATGGAACTCCCACCCGGCAGCTATATCGCAAGCGTAGATGCAACGCAATTACAAAAATTACAGATGACGGCTTCAATTGCATTATCATTTAACATCCGGTCAAACAAAGATGGAGATGTGGCAGACGGTCTTCAATTCAATTTGCAACGGGTGCAATAAGACCACTGGTCTGTTATCGTACCCTGTTTCTTCTGCAAAGAAAAATATAACTACCTTTACGGTCAGTTAAGTCTTATCGCATAGTATAATTGCAAAACCTGCTTAAAAATTATACTTAGATTATCTCCTTAAGCAAAACTCAAATTTCAATTGGGAGTTGATACTCTCCTCTCTTGTATTCCATTATTAGCTAACTGTTTCAGAAGTACGGATTTTTGCGTGACCAACTTTTATAACTAAATTGTATAAAGTATGGTGAATGTAAAACCTGGCTTTTTGAGCATTAAACAAAAGCAGCGAACAGCACACTTTGTTCAGTTAAGGACCGCAGCAAAGGAAAAATGAAAAAATGAAAAGGATCAGCATTGCTATAGTTGACGATCACAAATTGATAAGGCAAATGTGGATACATATGTTTGCTGATAGTGACGAGATGAAGATAACAGGAGAGAGCAGTAACCTGGATGATGCAATTGAAATGATCAAGATCAAAAGACCAGATATCGTATTACTGGATATTAACCTGGAGCAAAAATCGGGGATGGAAGCAGTACCGCTGATACGAAAATTTTCACCCGGCACCAAGATCATTGCTGTTTCCATGCATAACCAGCCGTCGTATGCAAAAAAAATGTTTCAATTAGGAGCCAAAGGTTATGTTACCAAAAATTCAGCTTATGATGAAATAATCAACGCCATTAAAGTAGTTATGAAAGGCGGTGTGTATGTATGTTCAGAAATAAAAGATATTTTATCTGAGCAGGTGATGAATAATGATCTTGGGGGTACAGATATAAAAGGTCTGTCGATGCGGGAGATAGAGATCATTAAACTTATAAAATCAGGGCTTTCCTCCAAAGAAATTTCAGCAAGGTTAAATATTGGTTTACGTACAGTGGAAGTACACCGGCATAATATTCTGAAAAAACTGAATTTTAAGAATACGGCATCTCTTGTCAACTTTATTAATAATACTGATCTTAATTTCAATTGATCATCACAATAGGAAGAATAGTAAGTTCCGGAAAATATAAATTGAAATTAACAGGTGACCATAATACAATACTAAGGTTGTTACAACATTGACGAAGCGATGATATATAAGCATGGGCAAAATAGCCGGCAGCGTTTTTGGCTATTTAAAGATGATGTATTGGCAGGGACAATTTCGCAATTATGTTCTGCTGCTTTTCCTATTTCTTTCAAAGTGATCCCGTTTTTATAATATTCCTTTTCAATCCTCACTCAATAGGGTACCCGCTGGCGCAGGAAATTTTTTTATAATGTTTTTTTGTAGAAAAAATACTACGGCAGATAAGAATGCGTTTAGAGCTTGCTTTAAATCCAATAATTTTATATGCTAAGCTCTGACAAAAGAAAAACATCATCGTTTTCTTATCAAATTTTTTTTCTCCTGATCCTGGCAATTCCGTTTGCCAAAACAACCAACGCACAACAAGTAACAGAAGTGATAACCGATTTTGGAGGATTCTGGAAATCAACTACAGCCGCAAATAACGCAACATGGCCTAATAATAGCCATAATGTACTTTCTTTCAAGTACAATTCAGTGATTTATTCAACAGGAGTAGACGATGTAAAACTAAACAGCAACAGTATTACCTACACTGCAGGAGATTTCAGGGCTTTTCCTGTATCCAGCGTTGGAGGAACTGTTACCGGTGGTGCTTCTATATATATAGCATTGGCCAGCCAGTACGATGGTATTCCCAATGGATATAGCAATCCGCTTCCTTCATTGAAAATAAAAGATGTACTGATCGATGGTATTCATGGTCTCGATATTGGAACAGGCGCAACTAATATACCTGCATCAGCCCTTGTCAATTTTCCCATCAATGCGATCTTATCCAGTTCGATCAATGATGCCAAACCAGATATATTGGTTTCACAGATCGCTTCTCCTACATCAAGTGGGGATACATTGTATTATATTAACAGTTCCGGAGCAGTTGTTGGAAATAAGATTGCGATAAACTGGACCACCATCAGCAAACTAGGAACTTATTATCTTGATCTATACAGCCTTCCAAGTGGGGCTTTGTGTGATACTGCAAAGATCAGTGGCGCTTTCGATAAAGAAACAAACAGGGAAATAAGGCTGGCCGCTTACACATTGGCAGATTTCGGAATAACCACTGGTAACGCTTCTTCCGTTACTGGATTCATTTTAAAAGCAAGTGGTACAAGTGACCCGGCATTTATTGCCTATAACACTGATGCATTTGTCATTCCTGCACCGGTAATTACGGTTCAGCCGGCCACGCAGGTAGTTTGCCCGAATGCGTCTCATAGTGTAACGTTCAGCGTTACTGCTACAGGCGGAAGTTTAAGCTATCAATGGAGAAAAAATAATGTGGATATTGCCGGTGCAACCTCTTCTACTTATAGCATTGCCAATGTTGTTACGGCCAGTGCAGGAGCCTATAATGTTGTAGTAAGTAATCCCGTTGGATCAGTTGCAAGTAATACTGCTTACCTGAATGTATCAATTGGAGTGCAACCTTCACCATCTTCCCAGGTCATTGCTACCGGTGCCAGCTGTACGCTTATTGTGAGTGCCAGTAATGCAACAGGATACCAATGGAAAAAAGCAGGGGCTGATATTGCGGGAGCAACCACATCAACCTATGTGATCAGTCCTGTTACTTCTACAAACCTCTCTGACTATACTGTGCAGGTACAAAATTCTGCTAATGCCGGATGTGCGAATATTACGAGTAGCGTTGCTTCTGTTACAGGATCCGTTGTACTCTATTCAAAGCCAGGCGCCGATTTAAATCTTCCCGGAAGCTGGGGCGTTGCTACTGATGGCAGCGGCAGTTCGCCGGTTGATTTTACCAGGTCGGAACATACATTCGTAGTGAAAAATAATGCTGCAACCGGGGGTAATTTAACCATTGCAGGAACATTAGATGTGGCAAATGCGGTCACTACTATTACAGGTAATACTACATTGGATGCAAACAGGATCATCAGATCTGGAACGGGTGCATTGGCAGGTTCATCTACGTCAAGCCTTATTGTAAGAGATACTTCAACACTTTATTTCCAGGCAGGTAATGATATGCTGAAGAATTTTACAGTGAACGGCGGAAATATCAGCCTTGCCAGCCCGCTTTCTATTGTAGCAGGCAGTAGTCCGGGTACTGTAACTCTTAATGGGGGAACATTAAATACTTCAGATAACCTCACATTTAAAAGTGATGCTAGCGGTACAGCCAGGTTGGCAACCATAACAGGCGGTGCATTGGTAAACGGCAAAGCCACTATTGAAAGATATATTCCTGCTGCCAGGGGATGGCGGTTTTTAAGTGTGCCGATCAGTTCCACAGGAGCGCCAACAATAAATGCAGCATGGCAGGAAGGGTTAACAACAGCTTCGTCTAACCCTAATCTTTACCCCGGCTATGGAGTAAAGATCGCGGGGGGAACAACCGCCAACGGGTATGATGCAAGTAATACTAATAGTTCATTTATCAAAGCATATAATAATACTACCAGTTCTTTTGTAGTGCTTCCTTCAAGTCCAGGCACAAATATCCCGATCACTAATTATCCTGCGTATTGTCTTTATATTCGCGGCGACAGGAGTATTGACCTGATGCAGGGTTTAAATGCAGCCATTACTTCCACCACATTGCGTATAAAAGGGCAGTTAAAAACAGGTAACCAGGCGATGAATGTGAATGCAGGAAATAACTATACATTGATGGGTAATCCATATCCTTCAGCTATTGATTTTGGTACTTTGACAAAAAGTAATGTTGGCAATACCATGTATATCTGGGATCCAAAAATGGCGGGTAACTATGGTATTGGGGCATACGTAACCGTAAGCTGGAACAGTGCAACAGGAATGTATGATGCTACAACTTCAAATAGTACCATTAGTCGTTATATAGCCAGTGGGGAAGCATTTTTTGTTTATTCTGCAGATCACGTAAATCCCGGAACACTTACCATAAAGGAATCTGATAAAACTGCAAGCGGTATTGACCAGGTTTATCGTACTACCGGTGCTGCGCAAAAATTGCGGACAAATCTGTATTTGGTAAATGCAGACAGCAGTACATCTTTGCTTGATGGAGTGCTTACAACTTTTGATGATCTTAATTCTAACGATGTTGATGGTGAAGATGCAAGAAAGCTGATCAATAACGGAGAAACGATCGGGCTCAGCCGGGATAATAATATGTTAAGTATTGAGCGCAGGAAGACCATTGCGGCAAGTGATACAGTGTTTCTCAATATATCGAGAATGAAAATTCATGATTATAAATTTGAGATAGCTGCAGAAAATCTTGATATGCCCGGGTTAATTGGATTTGTAAAAGACAATTATTCAAATACTGTGAATAATATGCCTGTTAATATGAACGGCATAACAAGTATTCCTTTTAGTATAAACTCAGATCCTGCTTCTTATGCTGTAAACAGGTTCAGTATTGTGTTTGCAATACAAGGTCCATTACCAGTTACCATCAGATCCATAAAGGCGTACAGGCAACAAAAAAATATTAATGTTGAATGGTCAACAGACAATGAGATAAATATTAAAGAGTATGAATTGGAGAAGTCTGCCGATGGAAGAAATTTTGCCAGCATTAATATTGCAAAAGCCACTGCTTCAAATGGCGGAAGTGCTTCATATAAATTTACAGACCAGAGTCCTTTTGAGGGAAATAATTACTACAGGATCCTTTCAATTGAGAATGATGGTAAAGCTGCTTTCACCAATATTGTAAAAGTTGTTGTACCTGTTAGTGAATCAAATTCAAAGATTGTTGTATATCCGAACCCAGTTACAGGAAATACGGTATCACTTCAGTTCAATAATATCAGGAAAGGAAACTATACCGTAAAAATATTCAATAATGCAGGTCAATTGATCGCTACTAAATTGATAGAACATAGCGAGAATGTTCCTGTTGAAAATATTGAACTAAGCCAAAAAATTGTTCCCGGAAAATATGAATTGATATTTACCGGCGATGATATTAAACTGAATGCATCACTGATAAAAAAATAACTCCAATAATAAAAAGAGCCCCTTTAAAAAGCGGCTCTTTTTATTTTGAAGATGTAAGTTAATAAGGCCGTGCAAAGAACAATCCAAGCTGCGAATTATTGTCGATATAGTTCATGTCCTGCCCATCTGTTCCCATATCACCATTTACATCCGATATATTGTATCCAAAGAAACCGATCTCATTATCTATTGCATTCATGTCCTGGCCATCAATACCGCCATCCTGGTTTGTATCACCGGCATATAAAGCGTATACAGATCCGCCCATGCTTTTCATAGGTGCTATGGTACCGTCATCATATGCTTTTATCAGCCCGGTACTAAAATCATAGGTTGTAGAAGTGGTAAACGAAACAGGGTTTTTACTCCAGGTTTCTATACTGTTACGGTGTTTGACAGCAATATAAAATGAGTTGCCGCTCACGCTTCCCGGAAACTGCAATGTTGCTGTACCGTTAGTATGCAGCAGGCCTGTAACTGAATAACCCGGCGATTGATTTCCAAGTCCGCTTACAGACCATAGGTTAACTGTTATATCATCAGTAGCTGTCGGGTCTGTGCTCATTCCCAGGTCGTATTTATTGGCGGCCATTGTGCTTGCGCCGGTATAAAATCCTTCCAGGAATAATTTCAGGCTTAGAGTGGTTGCTCCGGTACAAGTTGATACGTTTACCTGTTGTGAGTAATTGTTCGTACAGCCATTGGCGTTTGTGTATGAGTAAGTAATTGTATAAGGCCCGCCCGAGCCTGCAATTGAAGGATCAAATGTATTTACACTTACTCCGGTACCACTGAATGTTCCCCCGGCCGGGGAACCTGTTAATGTTACAGCAGCATCAGTAGCGCAGTAACTGTTAGCCAGGCCACTAAAACTAACCGTTGGTAATGGATTTACTGTTATTGCAACTGTTGATGTATTGGTGCATCCCGATACGCTGGTAGCTGTTGCAATATAGTTTGCAGTACCGGCAGCAGAAGGTTTGGCAAAAACAGTTGGTGTAATTATTCCCAGATAATTTGTTGAGGCACCAACTTCATTGTAAAGATCAGTTAGCGGGCTCCAGGTAATATTAGTAGTGGTACCGTATTCAAATGTTACGTCATTGCGTTGGCTGTAAGTAGCTGAAGGTGTACCTGTATAAGCATCAACTGTTGATGCACTGGCATTGTCAACACGGTAAAACCTCGTACTTACAAATGTTGTGGCCGAATATTTAGCTGTATTGAATGTTGATCCGGTTGTGCCTGCATTGCCATTGCTGTAATTGATCTCTATAACAAGATTGCCACCTGTCCATACAAACGGAGTGGTGAGTGTAAGTGTATTCAATCCAACTGATGGGGTATAATTAGCCGCAGTGCGAACAGGTATCATTCCAGATTCCCAGGCAGCCATTGTAGTACTTGATGAATTTTTCATTTTTACTACAAGGTTTTGTAAAGCCAGTGTGGCATCGGCAGTCGCCAGGTTTAATTTAATGGCAGTTATGGAAGTGCCTGAGACCAATCCAAGCGTTGTTAATTCTGCCGTTCTGAAAAGCATTTGCTGTTTATCACCACCATAAAAATTCTGTAAAGGATTTGGGCCCAGGGTAGAATTCGTTGCACTTCCTGCAGATGTTGATGTACCACTTCCAAGTGTTCCTGTTATTAATGTAACTGCGGTAGCGTTTAGCGTTACCACATTTCCCAGGCACGTTACCGGAATGGCAGGTGTGATAACAGGTGCAGCAGGAGTTGCATTTACCGTAAGCACAGCATTGCCGGATGTTGTTGAATTACATTGTCCGGAAACAATAACCCTGTACCTGTATTGGTTTTGGGAAGTAATGGCAGCATTCACTGTATATGAACTGCCGGTTGCTCCGCCAATATTATTGAAAACAGTTCCGCCGTCGGTGCTGAGTTGCCATTGGTAACTGGTAACGGTACCCGCAGCAGAAACACTGAATGTTGCATTAGTTCCTGAACATATAGTCTGGCTAACAGGTTGTGTATTGATAGCAGGCCCGCTTCCTGGCTGTACAATGAAACTAAGAACCCTTATTGCTGTTATGGAGCCGGAAATTCCTGTAATGGTAATATTATAAGTTCCTGCCGGAAGTGTATTTACATTATTCAGGGTTACAACTGTGCTGTTGCCCGGGATAACAGGATTGCTGCTGAAACTAACGGTAGTGCCTGGTGGTAAACCTGATGCCGATAGGTTAACAGGAGTGGAATAACTGAAATAAGAAACTATCCCCAATGTTGTTGTTGCAGAAACCGGTCCGCCGCATGCAATAGATGTTGCGGCAGGGCTGTCAAAATCGAAGCCCGGTGCAGCATTCACAATGGTGAAGTCACTGTTTGAAATATCGAAGAAGATATTTCCAACAGCTTCGACTTTTACTCTTGCAGTAGTTGTTGGACTATTGGGAACCGTTATGGCTTCTGATCCATCATTGGGTGTGTTCGCTGCCAGTGTAACCGGCCATGTAAGCCCGCCATCAGTTGACAAGAGTATATTCACATTGGCACAACTTACCGGCGCTGCCGTAGTATTGTTTACAGTCCAGGTAACGGTTTGTGTTGTTAGCCCCATCCATGAAACTGCAGTGTTGGGTGATGAAACCCCAAATGGCCCTGAAGTATTTGTAACTGTCACAGCCATATCAGTAAACTGGGTTTGGCCCACCGATACCGGCGCAGTGGAACTATATGGAGCATTGTCCCTCACCGTTAGCCTGAAATTCAATGTTCTTGAAACAGAGCTTAAAGCTTCTATGTTAGTACCAGGATCACCACCAGTTATTACAGGCGTGACAAATAAACCTGCAAGTATCGTTGATAATTTGGGAAAAATTCTTGTAGGTGAAGTTGTAGGGCTGAATGATATCCAGTTCGGGCCTGCAGCCTTGGTAACACTCGCCACACTACTGCTGCCTGTTAAAGTTGTTGTAGCATCGTTTTGTTCCCAGCAATAAGTTAGCACATCTCCGGCATTTGCATCAGTTGCAGAACCGGTTAATGCGAATGGGGTGCTGATCGGAATTGTATAATTGCTAACCGCTGCAACAACCGGCGTAGCATTATTTGCACTGATGCTTGTAGTTACCGGACAACTTTTAGTTGCCAGATTTGCCTGTATCTGGGCAATTGAAGCTTCATGGTATATGTCAATAGAGTGTGGCGCCACATCCTGGGAAGTAATTCCTGCATATCCCATGATAGTAATTCCCGACCCAACTTCTTTTTGTACTGAATTTGCCAGTGTACCGCCTTCAGATTGAAATGTGAAAGTATGATTTGCACCCATCTGGTGGCCAACTTCATGCACTACATAATCAATGTCAAAATTATCTCCCTGGGGAATTCCGTCAGCAGGCGAAGTGAACCCGCTTCCTTTTGAACCATTTGTACAAATACAACCGATACAGCCGGCATTTCCGCCACCGCCTGAAGCGCCAAACAAATGCCCGATATCATAATTGGCTTCCCCGATGACAGAAGTTAAAGTTGATTGCAACTGTGCATTCCAGGTTCCGCCGGCGCCGGCAGCTGCATTGTCATACGGATCTGTTAAAGCATCATAATAAATAACATTTGCAGATGCGGCAACAAGATTAAGATGAACTGCCAGGTCCTTTTCATAAACCCCATTGCAGCGGGTAAGTGTTGCATTAATAGCTGCTAATACCAATGCTACCTGTGCTGCACTTGTTGCACCAAAATAGTTTGAGTATTCGGCAGTAACCGATTGTGCCAATCGCATGGTCTTTAAGTCTCCCCCTGATCTTGCTGTTATACCGGTATTGCTTAATTGCGAACTTACATCTGAAGCCAGCCTTCTGTCTTGCGTAGAACAAGACCAGGGTAATGAACCTTTTGTTCTTTGTGATTTGAATACCGCATATACACCATGATCCTGTGAGTAAGCCTCAATAAATTCATTTTCCTTATCCGTCCTGAAAACCATTGTTTGTATGCCCTGAGGAGAAATACTCAGTTTCAATGTTGCATATTTATCGGTGATACCTTTACCCGAAAAAGCCCTGATCTCAGGAAAGTGTGCCTGGAGGTCCGGCTCAAAATTAGAAGCTTCAAACACTTCGAATTGCTCAAGGTTTCCGTCAGCATCCGGTAAAGAAATGATGGTTGAATGACGTACACGGTTATCTGTTACGTTGAATAATTCCTGTCTTAAAGGTTCAATGTTTAAATTGAATAATTTGAATACTGTTGGGAAGGACAGCCTAGCAACAGCCTTGTCAGTTTGTATCTTATCAGCATTTGTGTGCAAAGACCAGTAATTGCCCTGTTGTGCAATGGCAGCAAATGAGCAAAAGATAACAACCAGGAGCAGGTGAAATTTCTTTTTCATAAAAAAGCAGTAAGTAAAAAATATAATTATTGTTCTTTGGGAGGAACGATGGTAATAATCAATAGGAACAGAAGCTGCAAACGTAACAAATATTATTCCAATACCTTTTTGAGTAAGGCTGATATTGGTCACAATTGTTTTTTAAAGCATATTTAGCCACTTTATTTTAAAAGTTTCAGATCTGGTTGTGCATATTTATATACTTTGAAATAAATTGTTGTCTTGGTTTGATACACACCTTCGATCTTACTGATATCATTTACAAAATCAACGAGGTGATTGTTATCGCGGCACATTACATCAACCTCAAGGTCATAATCACCCGATGTCATTGCCAGGAAACTAACTTCAGGTAGTTTGGAAATTTTCTGTGCAACTTTTTCTTTTAAGGTAGCCGGCCTTACAAAAACCGCAATATGTGCATAGCACCTGAACCCAACCTTATCAGGATCTACGCGGCCAATGATATTGATCGTGCCGTCTTCAATGAGTTTATTGAAACGGGTTCGCACAGTGCCGATGGATACTTTTAATTTATCTGCGATCACGGTAAAAGACATCCTGCCATCTTCCTGGAGGAATGATAATATTTCAAAATCGAGTTTATCCAGTACTACTGTGCCGTTGCTTGACATAAAGGGAGATTAAAATGCACGATAAAAAATGAAAATAATTTTATTTTGGTATCTAAAAATACATTATTTTTATTTTTTCGCTAAATAAATAAAATAATTACAGTTTATACATCAATTATGAAATACGCAGCAACGCAGAATTTTATCAACGGGAAATTTGTAAATGCACAGTCTGACAGAAAGCTGGACGTGATCTCTCCTGTTGACGGTACATTATTATCAACCGTGCCCATGTCAACTTCCAAAGACCTTGATGAGGCTGTGAAAGCAGCCCATGCAGCATTTCCGGCATGGAGCAAAACGCCTATCAAAGAAAGGGTACAGGTTTTTTTCAGGTACAAAACATTGCTTGAAAAAAATCTGAAAGAACTGGCTGAATTGTGCAGTGAAGAAAATGGAAAGACATATAGTGAATCTGTTGCAGAAATTGAGAAAAGTATTGAATTGACAGAATTCGCAACCTCCTTGCCGCAGCTTGTTACAGGTGAAATACTGGAAGTAAGCCGTGGTGTTGAATGCAGGACAGAACATGTTGCATTGGGTGTGGTTGCTTCCATCGTTCCGTTCAATTTTCCAAGCATGGTCCCGAACTGGACGTTGCCGAATGCGATCGCACTTGGGAATTGCATGATCATGAAACCATCTGAAAAAGTTCCTTTGAGTTGCGGAAGATTAGCTGAATTATTAAAAGAAGCAGGTCTGCCCGATGGTGTATTCAATATTGTGCAAGGGGATGTTGAAATTGTTGAAGCTATTTGTGATCATCCTGGTATTGAAGCAGTTTCTTTTGTTGGATCAACGAAAGTTGCAAAAATTGTTTATCAACGGGCAACGTCTAAATATAAAAGATGCCTGGCATTAGGCGGTGCCAAAAATCACCTGATGGTTTTACCTGATGCTATTCCGGGAATGACGGCACAAAATGTTGCAGCTTCTATGAGCGGTTGTGCAGGCCAGCGTTGTATGGCTGCGAGTGCCATGATCGGTGTGGGAAATGTTGACAGCATCATTGATAAGATCTGTGAAGAAGCCAGGAAAATTATTCCGGGTGAAAATCTTGGAGCTGTGATCAGTAAAGAAAGCCAGGAAAGAATTGAAAGATATATTGGCGAAGCTGAAAGGGATGGTGCAAAAATATTGGTTGACGGACGTAATACAAAAGTTGCCGGTAAAGAAAACGGAACCTATGTAGGCCCAACCGTTATCGATTTTGTAAAACCTGAAATGAGTGTAGCCAGGGAAGAAATTTTCGGGCCGGTTATTTCTATTATGCGTACCAATACAGTTGATGAAGCATTGGCAATTGAAAATGCAAATCCTTATGGCAATGCCGCATCAGTGTTTACTCAAAATGGTGCTATGGCAAGATATATTATTGATCACGCAAGTGCAGGAATGATCGGTGTTAACGTTGGCGTTCCGGTACCACGTGAACCTTTTTCTTTCGGCGGATGGAATGAAAGTAAATTTGGAGTAGGAGATATAACCGGAAAAAGTTCCATCGAATTCTGGACCAAATTGAAAAAGAGTACAACCAAGTGGAATGCAGAAGCCGGTGTTAACTGGATGAGTTGATTTTAGAACGCAGATAGTTATGATCTTTATGAAACACGCAGATTAAATCATAACTTATCTAATAATCATAATAATCTGCGTTCAATAATTTATGGATACAAAAACATTATCAGAAGCTACAGAGATCATTCAAAACAATCTCGATTACACTTTATTCTCCTGGAGCAAACAAAAAGGTATTGCACCCATTGCAGTTAAATATGCCGAGGGGGTTTACCTCTATGATTATGATGATAAAAAGATCATTGATTTTTCATCAGGCCTGATGAACGTAAACATTGGCCATGGCGATCAGCGTATCACCGAAGCAGTTGTAAAACAAATGCGTGAAGTGAGTTATGTTACACCAAGCTGTGTTACCAAAGTTCGTGGCGAACTTGGGAAAAAACTGGCAGAGATTTGTCCCGGCGATCTGAATAAGGCATTCTTTACTTTATGTGGAGCAACTTCTATTGAGAATGCAATAAAGCTTGCAAGATTGTATACAGGAAGGCATAAGATATTAAGCCGTTATCAATCTTATCACGGCGCATCCATTGGTGCTATCTCTGCAAGTGGTGATCCACGAAGGCTTCCGGCCGATTCACAACAGGCGCCAAACTTTGTTCATTTTGATCTTCCTTATTTATACCGTTGGGAATACGGTGAGGAAAACCTGCTGAAAGAATCTGTTGCCCAACTGGAACGCATGATCGCTTACGAAGGTCCGGCCAATATTGCTGCCATATTATTGGAGGGCGAATCTGGTTCATCTGGTTGCCTGCAATATCCTGTTGGTTATTTAAAAGCTGTGAGGGAATTGTGTAATAAACATGGCATCTTATTGATCATGGATGAAGTGATGAGTGGGTTTGGCCGCACAGGAAAATGGTTTGGTTTTGAAAATCATGGAATCATTCCCGATATGATCTGTATGGCGAAAGGATTGACATGTGGTTATCTGCCTTTCGGATGTTTAATGGTTTCTGATAAGATCGCAGCTAAGTATGATGATAACATGCTTGCGCTCGGACTTACTTATTCCGCTCATCCCGTAAGCTGTGCCGCAGCACTGGAAACTTTGAAAATTTATGAAGACGATAACCTCATTGAGAATGCCGCTGCGATGGGAAAATATGTAACAGAACAAGTTGAATTATTAAAAGAAAAACATCCGTCAATAGGTAATTTCAGAACAACAGGTTTGCTCGGATGTATCGAGCTGGTGAAGAATCGTACAACCAAAGAGCCAATGGCACCATTCAATGCAAAGCCTGATGAAATGGTTGTAATGAACAAAGTTGCTGCTAAAATAAAAGAATTGGGTATGTACACATTTGTGCGTTGGGGATATATATTTATAGCGCCGCCACTTTGTGTAACAAAAGAACAGATCGATGAAGGATTGGCGATCATCAGTGAAGCGATCAAAATTGCAGACGAAAATATTAATTAACTAATTTGGAGATTTGGAGATTTGGAAATGAAAGACACAGCTCATTTTCAAATTTCCAAATTAGTACATCTCCAAATTTTGTATTTATATGGGCCAAAATCAAACCATACCTGCTTCTTCATTATACAACGAAGACCTTGCTCCCGTTCCGCAGAACAAACGTTCCTGGGGAACATGGAATTATGCTGCGTTGTGGATCAGTATGAGTTTGTGTATTCCTACTTACATGCTCGCCAGTTCTTTGATAGGTGGAGGTATGAACTGGTGGCAGGCGATATTGACGATCTTTCTTGGTAACTGCATTGTATTGATCCCAATGATACTGAATGGCCATGCAGGCGCAAAATATGGTATTCCTTTTCCTGTTTTTGTAAGGGCAAGTTTTGGAACTAAAGGCGCAAATATTCCTGCAATGCTAAGGGCCATTGTTGCATGCGGCTGGTTCGGTATACAGACATGGATCGGCGGCGCTTCATTGTATAATATCCTAAGGGCATGGAACCCTTCTCTGGCCGAAATTGACAGCAGTTCTTTGTTTCCGCAGGCATTACCGATGATCTGCTTTTTTATTTTCTGGGCGCTGAATATGTTCATTATTTACCTTGGCGTTGACAGTATAAAAAAACTATTGGTATTTAAAGCTTTCTTTTTACCAATTGCTGCATTGGCGTTGTTGATATGGGCAATATGGGCTGCAAAAGGGTTGGGGCCGATCTTAAGTCAGCCTTCAAAATTTGCAACAAGCGCAGATTTCTGGCATTACTTTTTTCCTGCACTAACGGGAATGGTTGGCTTCTGGGCCACACTGTCTTTGAATATCCCTGATTTTACGCGTTATGCAAAAAGTCAAAAGGCACAAGTAAACGGACAAATAATCGGCCTTCCTCCATCTATGACATTCTTTGCTTTTGTTGGTGTAATTGTAACTTCGGCTACAGCTATCATTTATGGACAAACAGAATGGGATATTGTAAAATTAGGAGGAAGGTTCGACAGTAAATTAATGGTAACATTTGCCATGATCGG
>Ga0209023_10004663_pt1 | contig 15464 bp, 9 predicted proteins | sample LakOneMetagenome_FD_187468 | JGI IMG/M metagenome (GOLD analysis project Ga0209023, IMG submission 187468) | Freshwater and sediment microbial communities from Lake Erie, Canada (SPAdes) (version 2) | ecosystem: Environmental > Aquatic > Freshwater > Lentic | place: Lake Erie, Canada | collected... | reverse complement strand
GATCGGAATGCGGACCACAGGGTCGATCCAGCCGCGAATGAGCAACCAGGCTCGAACGTCGAGGCCCGGTCCTCTCTGGTGGCGGGCCTCCGGTCCGCTGAAAGGCAGTACCTCGCCCACCAGATCGACCGCAATTGTGGCCGGTCCGGCGGTTATCAGGCCGTCCTTCACCGTCACCAGCGGTGAAGCAACGATGAGGAGCACGACACAGCCGGTGTAGAGCACCGCGGCAGTGATGATGCCCGACTGGATGGAGATGGGGGCGAGCACAAGGATGCTGGCTGGGATCACCAAAGCGGTGACGGTGAAGGCCCACGCAGAGGCCCAGAGTCTTTCTCGGTATTCAGGCATGTCTCTATTCGATCAGATTTCTGCACTACCCTCGACACGTGACACAAAGCGTCGAAGTACTTATAACAGCCTCAGTGCTGCCCCATTACTCGCATCCGGGTGACGCCGGAGCTGATCTGCACTCGGCCGAGGCTCTGGTGCTTGCCCCTGGTGATCGGGCACTGGTCTCAACCGGAGTGAGCATCGCCCTTCCGGACGGGTACGCGGCTTTCGTTGTGCCCCGAAGTGGGTTGGCGGCCAATCACGGAATCACAATCGTGAATTCGCCGGGCACAGTCGACGCGGGTTATCGAGGCGAAATCAAGGTCTCGCTACTGAATACATCTCGGACCGCTGCCTTCTCCGTGGCTGTTGGGGACAGAATCGCCCAGCTCATCGTCATGCCCATTGTGCGTGCCACGTTCATTCCTGTTGAAAAGCTTCCAGGAAGCGACCGCGGCGAGGGCGGATTCGGTTCAACCGGAATTGCCGGTCGTGCCGGTTTGGCGTCGGGCACAGACAAGACAGGAGAAACTCGATGAGTGACATCGCGAACGCGAATGAATTTCCAGATCCTCAGGCCAAGTCTGCGCCAGAGGAGAGGGCTACCGAAGGCCCCTTCGATGAGTCCGAAGCCAATCCTGTTCGGCCGTACGTAGACCTTGGCGGCATCAAGATCCTCCCCAGGGAGGGCCTGCACCTCCGACTGGAGATCGAAGAGGGCAGCAAACGTGTTGTCGCTATCGGCCTTGATTTCGCCGGATCCACACTTCAGGTTCAGCCGTTCGCCGCACCGCGATCGAGCGGCCTGTGGCATGAGATTCGGGACCAGATCGCTGACCAGATCGGCAAGCAGGGCGGAACGACGACTCCTCGAGAAGGACCATTCGGCCCGGAACTCGTTGCGGAGATACCGGTGGCGGCCGGTCAGGACGCCGCTGGCAGCACACGACTGGCGCGCTTCATCGGAGTCGACGGCCCGCGCTGGTTCCTTCGTGGAGTAATTGCCGGCGAAGGCGCCATCGATGCCGACGCCGCAGCCGCTGTCGAGGACCTGTTTCGAAGCATCGTGGTCGTGCGTGGGTCCACACCGATGCCTCCGCGAGATCTGATTCCGCTCCGGATGCCGGCGACCCCCTCGGGTGCGGCCACACCGACCGACGTTTAGTTCAAGCGGCCCGTGTCGTTGTCCACCGAGTTCAGAGGCGTATTCGTATGACAACTCCATCCGATCCGGCCGAGCGTCCTGAACCGGAGAGTGGTCTCCCCGCTCCCGACAGCGGTGACGAGACACCGGCATCCGTTTCAGGAACGCTCGCAGATGGGATGGCGGCCGCCGCGCGTCGTGCCGGCTTCCGGCCGACGTCGGAGGGGGAAGCCATCAGCGGGCGCGACCTCATGGCCGCGATGGGCGGCGTCCGGGGGCTCTGCGAGGCGGTGCTCCCCGGGCTGGTCTTTCTGGTCACCTACACGCTCACGATGGATCCGTCCGCGGACGCGTCAATCGACTCTATTCGAACCCTCCTGCCGGCCCTGATCGCGCCTTTGGCGCTCGGGATCGTTTTCGTGGTTCTTCGGGCGTTATCGCGGCAAACGATGACGCCGGCCATCGGCGGACTGGTCGGTACGGGGATTAGCGTGGCCCTGGCCTTGTTCTCCGGTCGGGCTTCAGATTTCTTTTTGGTGGGCCTGTACACGAACGCCGCGTATGGAGCTGCCCTGCTCATTTCGGTGATCGTTGGTTGGCCTCTGATTGGATTGGCCGTCGGATTCCTGATGGGCGATGGTGTCGAGTGGCGTCGCAGTGCTTCGAAGCGCCGGGTGTTGACCGTTCTCACCCTGTGCTGGACGGGTCTGTTCTTTGCTCGCCTAGCCGTGCAGCTCCCGCTCTACCTGGCCGATAACGTGGAGGTTCTGGCCACGACCAAGTTGCTCATGGGGCTTCCGCTGTACGCGCCGCTGCTGGTGGTGTCGTGGCTGATGGTGCGATCGGTTTATCGCAAAGCAGGTTCGGCGGTCTGATGCCCCAACGGACTGCTAGAGTTATCTTGACGTCAAGATAGTTTCTTGGCGGAACGGGTTGGCCCGCTGTGCGCTGGTTAGGCTTACCTTGCTGGCACGATGGTGTGTCCGGCAACAAGGATTGAGGATGGCCGTCGGTACCCCCGTCGGCTCCCACGAAGGAGAGGGCATCGTGACTGTGGTAAACAGTTTTGGAGCAAAAGACACCCTGCGCGTCGGTTCGACGGACTACGAAGTCTTTCGCGTTGACAAGGTCGCCGGCTATGAAAAGCTGCCGTACAGCCTGAAGGTGCTTCTGGAGAATCTTCTCCGCACCGAAGACGGGGCTAACATCACCGAGGCGCACATCCGTGCCTTGGGTGAGTGGGATGCCACGAGCGAACCCAACACGGAAATCCAGTTCACTCCCGGCCGAGTGGTCATGCAGGACTTCACCGGTGTGCCCTGCATCGTTGACCTGGCCACCATGCGCGAGGCCGTCGCGGAACTCGGCGGCGATCCGAATAAGATCAACCCGCTCGCTCCTGCGGAGCTCGTCATCGACCACTCCGTCATCGCCGATCTGTTCGGAACCGCGGACGCGCTTGAGCGCAACGTGGAGATCGAATACCAGCGCAACGGCGAACGGTACCAGTTCCTCCGCTGGGGCCAGACCGCGTTCAACGACTTCAAGGTCGTTCCCCCGGGAACCGGAATTGTGCACCAGGTCAACATCGAGTACCTGGCTCGCGTCACGATGACTCACGAGGTGAAGGGTGTGCTGCAGGCTTACCCGGACACCTGCGTCGGCACGGACTCGCACACCACCATGGTCAACGGACTGGGCGTGCTCGGCTGGGGCGTCGGCGGAATCGAGGCTGAGGCCGCGATGCTCGGCCAGCCCGTCTCGATGCTCATCCCCAAGGTTGTCGGATTCAAGCTCAAGGGCTCGATCCCGAGTGGAGTCACGGCAACCGACGTCGTGCTGACCATCACCGAGATGCTGCGCAAGCATGGCGTTGTCGGCAAGTTCGTCGAGTTCTACGGGGAGGGCGTTGCCCAGGTTCCCCTGGCCAACCGTGCCACGATCGGCAATATGAGCCCGGAGTTCGGCTCAACCGCAGCCATCTTCCCGGTCGACTCCGTCACTCTGGATTACCTGCGTCTCACCGGTCGCAGCGACGATCAGGTCGCTCTGGTCGAGGCTTACTCCAAGCTTCAGGGCCTCTGGCACGATCCGTCCACAGAACCCGTCTTCAGCGAATACCTGGAGATCGACCTCGGCACTGTGGTGCCGTCGATCGCGGGACCGAAGCGTCCGCAGGACCGCGTCGAGCTCACGTCGGCGAAGTCTCAGTTCGAGCTGGACCTGCAGAATTACGCCACGCAGGACGTCACGCGGGTGGATGCCGCCATCGAAGGCACCTTCCCGGCGTCCGATCCCATCGGCCTCACGCCCCAGGACGAGGTCAGCGCCCACCAGTTGTCTCACCACCACGTGAGCCACGCACCTAAATCCGTGTCGCAGCCGATCCCGATCACCACCACGGCAGGCGAGAGCTACACGCTCGACCACGGTGCGGTTGCCGTCGCCGCTATCACGTCGTGCACCAACACCTCCAACCCGAGCGTGATGCTCGCCGCGGGTTTGCTGGCACGCAACGCTGTGGCCAAGGGCCTCAAGTCCAAGCCGTGGGTCAAGACCACGCTGGCGCCGGGCTCCAAGGTTGTCACGGACTACTACGAGAAGGCCGGCCTCACGGGCGACCTCGAAGCCCTCGGCTTTTACACCGTTGGCTACGGCTGCACGGTGTGTATCGGTAACACCGGTCCGCTGATCGACGAGGTATCGGCAGCCATCAACGACAACGACCTCGCCGTGACGGCTGTTCTCTCCGGAAACCGAAACTTCGAGGGTCGCATCAGCCCCGACGTGAAGATGAACTACCTCGCGAGTCCTCCGCTCGTGATCGCCTACGCCCTCGCCGGGTCGATGAACTTCGACTTCGACGCGGACGCACTCGGCGTTGACACCGAGGGCAACGACGTGTTCCTCAAGGACATCTGGCCCGACAGCGCCGAGGTGCAGGCAACGATCGACAGCTCGATCGACACCGCGATGTTCACCAAGCAGTACGGAGAGGTCTTCGCTGGCGATGAGCGCTGGCGCGCGCTCCCGACACCGGACAGCGAAGTGTTCGAGTGGGACGCTGATTCGACCTACGTGCGGAAGCCCCCGTACTTCGACGGAATGACACTGGAGACCAGCCCGGTGACCAACATCGACGGGGCACGCGTTCTTGCGAAGCTCGGCGATTCGGTCACCACCGACCACATCAGCCCAGCCGGCAATATCAAGGCGGACAGCCCCGCCGGTGCCTACCTGGTTGAGCACGGCGTTGCACGCGGTGATTTCAACTCCTACGGCTCGCGTCGTGGAAACCACGAGATCATGATTCGTGGCACGTTCGCGAACATCCGTCTGCGCAACCAGCTGCTCGAAAACGTTGAAGGCGGCTACACTCGCGACTTCACGCAGGCCGATGGCCCGCAGGCGTTCATCTACGACGCGGCGCAGAACTACCAGGCGGCCGGAACGCCGTTGGTAATCTTCGGAGGTAAGGAATACGGTTCAGGGTCATCGCGTGACTGGGCTGCAAAGGGAACAAGCCTGCTCGGCGTCAAGGCCGTCATCACCGAAAGCTTTGAGCGCATCCACCGCTCGAACCTCATCGGGATGGGAGTTGTGCCGCTTCAGTTCCCGACGGGCGAGAGCTGGGCATCCCTCGGTCTCGACGGAACCGAGGTCGTGTCGATCGCTGGCCTTGACGAACTCAACAACGGCACCACACCGAAGACCGTTCGCGTGACGGCTACCCCGAGTGAGAACTCGGCGGCCGGCAAGGGCACCATCGAATTCGATGCCATCGTTCGCATCGACACCCCGGGCGAGGCGGACTACTACCGCAACGGCGGAATCCTGCAGTATGTGCTGCGGTCGCTGGTTGCTTAACATCTGAGCAGCTCCCGGTAAGCGGCGCGTAGAATCGATTCTGTCGAGTCTGCGCGCCGCTTGTCTTGTGTGGTTCCAGACACATCGCGAGAACCGTCGCGACTACGAGAGGTGAAGTGCATGACTCTGCTCGAGAAGATCTCTGGCCCCCGCGACCTCGACGGGTTGTCCCGCAGTCAACTCGTTCAGTTGGCCGCCGAGGTCCGTGACTTTTTGGTGCATGAAGTCTCCAAGACCGGTGGCCATCTGGGCCCCAACCTCGGGGTCGTGGAACTCACCATCGCCATTCACCGCGTCTTCAACTCGCCAAACGACGCGATCGTGTTCGATACGGGACATCAGTCCTATGTGCACAAGCTCCTGACGGGCCGCCAAGACTTCAGCAAGCTCCGCCAGTCCGATGGACTGGCGGGATACCCGCAGCGGTCTGAATCCGAGCATGACATCGTGGAGAGCTCTCACGCGTCGAGCTCCCTTTCCTGGGCCGATGGTATTTCCCGCGCCTTCGAGATGACGGGCCAGACGGACAGGCACGTGGTGGCAGTGGTCGGTGACGGCGCCTTGACGGGTGGCATGACCTGGGAAGCCCTCAACAACATCAGTGATGACAACACCCGCAAGCTCATCATCGTGGTCAACGACAACGGCCGGTCCTATGCGCCGACAATCGGCGGCATGGCCCGTTTTCTCAACACGATTCGTACCCGAGCCAGCTATCGAGATGCCTACCTCACCAGCCGCCAGGCGTTCGATAAGCTCGGGGCTCCCGGGCGGGCGGTCTACCGCGGCGTGCGAGGAGGCTTGCGAGGATTCCTGAGCAAGGTCACCAACAATGAAGCTTTGTATTCGAACCTCGACATCAAGTACATCGGCCCGGTGGACGGCCACGACGTGCAGGCCATGCGGGAAGCACTCACCCAAGCCAAGAACTACGGTGCCCCGGTGATCGTGCATGCCATCACACAGAAGGGCAAAGGCTACGACCCTGCCGTGCAGGACGTCGCCGACCAGTTCCACGCCGTCGGACAGATCGACGCGGAAACCGGGGAATCCCTGGCTGCGCCGGGAGCAGCCTCGTGGACGTCGGTGTTCGCCGACGAACTCCTTGATCTGGCCATGACCAATGATCGCCTGGTCGGCATCACGGCGGCCATGCTGAGGCCCACCGGGCTGCACAAGATGGCCGAGCGCTTTCCCGATCGCGTGCACGATGTGGGAATCGCGGAACAGCACGCCGTGACATCCGCTGCCGGCCTCGCCTTCGGTGGCCTCCACCCGGTGGTCGCGTTGTACGCGACATTCATCAATCGTGCCTTCGACCAGGTTCTGATGGACGTGGCTCTGCATAAGGCAGGGGTCACTTTTGTGCTCGACCGCGCCGGAGTTACGGGACCGGACGGCCCCAGCCACCACGGCATGTGGGACCTCGCGATTCTGCAGGTCGTGCCGAACATCCGGCTCGCCGCGCCGCGCGACTCCATTCGGCTGCGCGAGGAGCTGCGGGAAGCCGTGCTCATCGAAGACGGCCCGACCGTGCTGCGCTATCCGAAGGGCAGCGTCGGCGTGGAATTCGAACCTCTTCGCCGGCTCGACGATGGGGTAGATGTGCTCCAGGAAGCTACCCAGAACGACGTGCTCATCGTGACCGTGGGGCCGATGGCTGCTGTCGGCCTAGACGTTGCCGATCGGCTCGCCGCACAGGGGATCGGAGCCACGGTTGTTGACCCTCGCTGGGTCGTACCGGTGCCAATAAGTATCATCGAACTCGCACGCGACCATCGACTCGTGGTCACCATCGAAGACGGTATTCGCGTGGGTGGAATCGGTACCAGGATTCGACAAGACCTGCGCACGGCCGGTGTCGACACCGCCGTCACCGAACTCGGCCTGCCGGACGAGTTCCTTGACCACGCGTCCCGCGGCGAGATTCTCGAAGCCGCCGGCCTCACGGCCCAGCACATCGCCCGTGATGTTGTGGCCATGGTTCTCGGGAGCAAAATCCCCCATGCTCGCCCGTTGCCGGCGGACTATACCGATACGGGATCCATCTCGGTAACCCGCCGCGAGTAGCTTTAATAGCTGCGCGCAAGTGCTTCAGATGCCGGGTTGATAGCCTGAGGCATGGATAACATCAAGGATGATGGACGAGGCCACGAGCATCCCACAGCGATCGACCCGATAGGACCTGCACCGGAGGACCCGCCGTTTGCGGTGCTTTTCCCCAATCTCGAGCGTGTTTCCCGGGCGGGGTTTCGCAAGGGAACGATCAGCCGCCAGCGCATCAATCGGTCGCTGATGCTGGCGGCGGTCTTCGGGGTCGTGGTCGTAGCGCTCATCGCGGCAACTATTCTGCTTTGATGCTTGACGTATGCGGCGACCGATCTCTGCTGGGCATGGCGGCAGGGTTTGGTCGATTCTGGGGCTGGAATGTGCGAATATAAATTCTGTTTTTTCTGAATTGACCTGAGTTTTTCTCGTTTGTGTGTTCGATTCGGGGTAAAATGGTGGCATGGAATCTTCAGAGGTACCCCGGGATCCGCTTTCTGAGGCGGTGGTGAATGAACATCTCTCGTGGTTGGTGGAGCAGTATGTGCCGGATGAGATGTCTTTGGAGTCGTCGTGTGAACGTGATCTGACGGAGGAGGAGTTTCGGCAGGCGGAGCGGCACTATCAGGCGGAGCAAGAGTGGCGGGCGGCGGCGTATCGAAGGGAGGTCGATCCTCCGCCGGTGCCGGAGTTTACAAATAGGCCGGAGTTGCCGAATGGCCTGAATCTCGCGGCGGCCTGTGAGGGTGATCCTCGGCCGGTGCCGGAGTTTGCCGATGGGCCCGAGTTGCCCAGTGGTGTCGATTGGACGGAGGTGTTTGCGGCGGTTCCGCCGGGTGACCTGTTCGACGCGGTGGAGCGCACGGCGGCGTTGGGGATTGATCGGATTATGTACTTCGAGAAGCTGATCGCCTTCGCCCAAGCAGGGAAAGCGGATGCCATCAACGAGTCCTACACCCGGGCGCTGGCCGTCGCGGAGACGGGCAAAGCCACCAAGGACCGGTGGAGTGGAGAGTACGCCGCCGAGCGCGGTTTTGTGCTTGAGGTGGCGTGCGCGCTGCGGATTCCGCAAGCCACCGCGCAAGCCGTGATTCGGGACAGCCAGTGCCTGGTGCAGGCGCTGCCGCTCACCAGAACAGCACTGCTGAACGGTGAGGTCAGTGAGCGGCACGTGCGCAAGATGATCGACCACGTCGCCTCGATCCCCCAGCTGGCGCAGCGGGACTTCGAGGAGGCGCTGTTGCCGTTCGCGAAGACGCTCACGGTGGCGCAGTTCGATGTTAAGGCCCGCAAAGTTCGCGAGCGCCTGCACCCGGATTCGATCGCGGCGCGGCGCACGAAGTGCCTCGCAGACCGGCGAGTGCAACTTTTCCCCGGTGTGGATGGCATGTCGACGCTGTGGATCTCAGCGTCGTCGGATGACATGCAGGCCGCATTCAACCGCGTCACTGACGGCGCCACCGGACTACAGGACAAGGATGAGACCCGCACGTTGGCCCAGTTGAAAGCCGACGTCGCCACCGACCTGCTGATCAGTGGAGTGACCGAGACCGGCCTGGGCGCGGGCCTCCGCGCGACGGTGAACGTGACCGTCCCCGTTCTGACGCTGATGGGTAAGAGTGAGGAGCCCGGGGAACTCGAGGGCTACGGGCCGATCGATCCCGAGACCGCCCGTCGGCTGGCAGGAACGGCGACGAGTTTCACTCGCATCCTCGTTCACCCGGAGACCGGGGTGACGTTGTCGGTCAGTGAGGAGCAGTTCAAGGTGCCGCGCGCACTTAAGAAGTACCTGCAGATCAGGGATCAGACCTGCCGGGTTCCCGGGTGCAACAAGGCCGCGAGGTTCTGCGACGTTGATCACACCATTGATCGGCAGTTCGGTGGCCCGACCGCCAGCTGGAATCTCGCGCACCTGTGCGCGGCCGACCACGCGTTGAAGCACAACACCGCCTGGACGGTGAAACTCGCACCGGACGGGGTGATGCGCTGGACGTCGCCGGCGGGCAAGCACTACGCCACCGACCCGGCCACCCGCATCACACCGTTGAAACCACCGAGCACCTCCGCACCGAACCCACCCGACAGACGGGTCCCGCCCAACTGGTTCGACATCCCCGACACCAGAAACCCCCTGAACCCCAGCCCCTTGTAAAGGGGCCGAGAGCCCGGAGCCCGGAGCCCAGAGCCGTGACCGGAGCTAGGGAACGACTACGGCTGGAAGCCTGACCGGGTTGTGCGCGGTGTAGTCGAGAACATCGGATTGTCTATCACCGGCCGGAGTGAGCATATCCATCACTTTCGGCACAGAATTCGGGTCGGTGGAACATAGTTCGCTGGCCCGCGCCTGGGCACAGACTCCGAAGGTGTATCGCCCCGGCGTGCTGGTGAAAGCGCGAGTCTGGTCTGAACCGTGGGTGCCGTCTTGACCGGTGAGGGCCACGGTGAAAGACCATCCGCTGGAGGGCGTGCCGCCGAGTGCTGCCTTGTCGACGCGAAATGAGATGAATCCATCCATCGGATTGGCACGCACGCGCACCGAACCGACGCCGGCGCCGGTTGAATCAGCGAAACGATTGTTGCCGAAGCCTTGCACCTCAACGAGTCGGCTCCACGGTGCTGCGACCTCATAATTCATGCCGGGGTACGACGACTCCGTCGACACGGAAGTCGCTGTCGGATCGTGCACATAAACGTCCACCAGCTGGGCACCGTTGGGGGAGCCGAACGTGGGTGAGAGGTTCCGCGTCTTCACGCGAAAGGTCACGCTTGAGCCGCTGTCGTAGACGTCGAAACCCGTCAGGTCGAAGGCCCCGTCCGTGAAGTCACCAGCCGTGGGGTAGGCGTAGTTTCCGGGGCCGTTGTCGTCGCCCAAGGGGTCCGTTGCACGGAAGATCAGCGATCCCTGCACGGCATCGCTCATCACTGAGCGCACGGTCTGGGCCGTGCCTCCGCCGGCCGCGGTGCTCGTGATCACGAGTACATTCGTTCCGAACGCCGCGGCGACTTCGACGCTGAAGGCACCGGAGGCATCCGCTGTGGTCTGCGCCGTGACGGCCTGACTGTCCTCGTCGGTGGCGACACGAGCCACAGCGATGCGCGCGCCCGGCTCGGCTGTTCCCACCACGGTCGTCGTCGCGTGAGCCTCCGACCCGTCGATCGGGGCGGTCACGCTCAAGGGCGTGGTGCCCTGCGAATGCGTCACGTAGCGATCAAGAACCTCCGGCGGCTGTTCGAGCGACCTGCCCGCAGCGAGGGCGGCGGTGAGCCGCACCTGGGCCGCGGATCCCCAGGTGAGCGGCGATGCCGACCCCACGGACTGGCCGTTCACAAAGCCGATGGACGCGGTGGCCGGATCGCTGCCGAAGGGCGACTTCGGAACATCCGCCTGATCCCACACCTGTTCGGGCACGAGCCCCGGACCGGAATTCATGGCGTTCACGGCCACGAGCTGGGCCGCCGCTTGCCCCATCTGGCCTTGCGCGAGGTACTGCTGCGCGCGCTCCACACCGAGAACGGGCCACGGATGGCCGAGTCCCGAAAACTCATGGGTCCACGGAGCGCCGGTCACCGAGCAGTTCGTGGCGACACCCACGAAGCAGTCACCGTAGCCGTCGCCGTTGTAGCGCAGCCACCCCGATCCGCTGGCAGTCGAACGCTGCAGCGTCGCATCCGTCACTACGAGGGAGTCAAGGATCACCGGGTCGGTCGCCGAAAGGATCCCCAGCCGCACGTATTCGAGGAAACCGGCATCGACGATGGCGCGCTGGTCGAGGGTGGGTCCGCCGTTGCCCACGTTGTAGCTGATGGCAGCGTTCGGATCACCGGTCTTTGAGAGGCGGATGAAATACGGTGCGGCCGACAGCGGCCCCGTCGTTGTGACGCCCCACGCCGTGATCGAGCGCTGGTACTGGTCCGCGGTGGCTCGCCAGACAGCGGCGCTGGCCGGGTCGTTGTGGCGGTCGGCGATCGTGGCGGCTGCGACCAGTCCGGCGATCTCGGCGGCGATCGTCGAGGGGGAGTAGCCGGGTTGTTCCTCCCAGCGCTCCACGCCGAAGCTCGGACCATGGCTGATGAGAAAATCAGCGGCCAGTCGAACGCGCGGCCAGAGGTCGTTGTCGTCGGCGAGACCGGACTGCAGGGCCATCAGTAGTGGGTAGGCCGTCTCATCCAACTGGTCGTTGAAGGCGTCCGCTGCCTTGGTGCCGTCAAGGAGCGAGTTGCGCGGCTGGGAGCCGTTGGCCTGTTGGCTGGACAGCAGCAGGTAGCGCACGGTATCGCGCGCGGTCGAGATGTCGCCTGCGACGTATAGCGCCGTCCAGGCCTCGTAGAGATCTCGGGCGAACACCTCCCTGTAGCCGCCCACGAACAGGTTGTTCGGATCGTTCGCCGCAATGGATTGTCCCCAGGGCGCGTTGACCCCGGCCACGATTGCTCCGGGGTAGGTCTTGTCCTCGGACGCCTTCACCACGTTGACAGCGCGGTAGTAAGCCCGCGTCGAGGTTTTCACCTGAGCGGTACTGAGACCGGTGGCCGACAACGTGGGCACCGTGAGCATGCGGTCATAACTCGCCCAACCGGCCGTGTAGCCGCCTTGTAATCGCACGAGCGGGGTTTCAACGGTGGCTTTCGCCGTCATCACAGCGGATGCCTGAGAGGTTCCGAACCCGAGGGCCAGCGTGGACCGGTTGGACGTATCCCGCTGCAGGCCCACCGTCTGCTCAACGTTGCCATCGGTCGCCGTTGTCGTGGTGTCCGCCAGCGTGTGGGTGGCGTCGAGCTGGACCAGACCATCACTGGACGAGCCGACGAAGCCGCTGCTCACCCCGTCGAATGCCTGATCAGCCATCAAGGTCAGGAACGACGGAACGGCATAGGCGGACCGATCGGCCTGGCTCGCGGTGGCCGTGTCGAAGGAGACCGGCAGCGGTGAACCGGTCGACGTGTCGACGACGGCAGAATCTGCCCCGCCATTCGCTGCCCCTCCGCCCCCGTTGCCTCCCGCATTCGCATCGAGTCGAACGAAGAGCCGATATTTCCCCGGGTTCTTCTTGGCATCTCCGGAGAGTGGAACGAACGTGGTCCGCACCACGACGCTGTCACGCAGCGGATCGGTAAAGTACCGATTGATCAGTCGGTATGCGCCGCTCTTGGCCGTGGATGTGACGGTGCAGGTCATGCCCGTGGCATCTGCCGACACGGTGTAGGTCATGTCCCGGGTCTGCAGGTCAGTGAAACTGGCGCCGTCCGTCACCAGAAACTGCATCGTCTCCACGTTGGTCGCATCCACTGTCGGAGCATAGACGTCGGAGAGAACACCGTTGGCGATCGTGAACCAGATCTTCGATCGTGCGTTTCGGGCGGTGCCCACGCAATCCTTACGCGATTGCCCCTGATGGCTGGCTGCACCGGGACTGCCCGGAGCGGTAACGGTGTTGGGAATCGACATCGCCGATGCCGTTGATCCCCACGGCAGTGCCACCAGCGCGATGGCGATGAAGGCCGCTGGAGCTGCATAACGCAAACGCTTCACGGACGGTCTCCTTTGGAAGATTCAATGACGCAGTTCGCACGCACGCGATTCGAATGCACCTCGAACCATAGGGTCAGCGCTGAAGCGGGTCAACGCCCCGTCTGTCCGTGCGGTGCACCCGACGCAGTTCCGGGCGCGTGCGCCGCCGACCAATGCGCGCGGCAGACCGGGGCCATAATGGCGCTGGCGAGGTTCCACGGTTCCTGGTGACCAATATTGGAGGTGCAACGATGGCGGTATTCATGGACCGGGTCGAGGCGGGGAGGTGCCTGGCCGAGCAACTTGAGCACCTGCGTGGACTCGACCTGGTGGTGCTGGGACTGCCTCGCGGCGGGGTGCCCGTGGCTTTCGAAGTGGCCACGGTGCTCGAGGCGCCCCTCGACGTGATTGTGGTGCGCAAACTCGGAGTGCCCTTCCAGCCCGAGTTGGCCATGGGGGCCATCGGAGAAGGCGGCATTCGGGTGCTCAACTCCTCGGTGCTGGCCCTGACCGGTATCGGTGCGGAGGAGTTGCTGGCCGTGGAACACCGGGAACAGGCCAATCTCGAAGTGAAGGTCGAGCGTTTCCGCAACGGTCGGCACCGCATCCCCTTGGAGAATCGGATCGCCGTGATCGTGGACGACGGTATCGCCACCGGTTCGACGGCACGAGCGGCCTGTCAGGTGGCACGGCGTCTGGGCGCCGCGAGGGTGATCCTGGCCGTACCCGTTGCCCCGGCGGAGACCGTCCAGCTCATCGTCGAGGCCGACGACGTGGTGTGTGTGTCGACGCCGCCGATCTTCGAGGCGGTCGGCTTGCACTACCGTGATTTCACTCCGACCACGGATCAAGAAGTTGTGGCATTGCTTGACTCAGCCGCTCGTCGCGGGGGAGTCCGCGGTCATGCCCGCCCGGATGCAGCCGCAGGTTTCATCCCTGACGCACATATTCCTGAGAGAGGTTGAGCTGGCGGGGCAGCTGTCACGTCGACGGGTGCTCGGTCGGGTGCGGGTCGTGATTATCGAGTGCATCGGTGATAGCGCGCAGCGATTCGGGAGAAACATCTCCCAGCATCCGCGCAGCGAAATTGACGACGCGTGTGACCCGGAGGCTCTTCACGAAAGCGAGTTGGGCGTCTACCCGTTCGGGCAGGTCGTCGTCCGAGCCCAGCAGGTATTCCGGTGGGATGCGGAAGAATTCGGCAATTCCGGTGAGCAGAGCCGTATCGGTCACGAGCGGACCGTCACCGGTGATCATGTAAGCCCACCGTGCACGTGACAGTCCGACTCCGTGGGCTTTCAGGCCGTGGGCGATCTGCTTGTACGTGTAGGGAGTGTTGCCCTCCGCGACAACCACGTCGAGCAGGAGAGTGATCTTGCGCGCGAGTTCCACCTGCGGGCTGACCACGGGAAAACCGGTGCTGCCGGACACATCTGACATAGGTCCATTCTGCCATCCAGCTGCCCACGACGTGACCGTCGGCGGCAAGAGCAACTATGCCCGCACGTCGGTCAGTGACCCCGGTCGATTCATGGTTTGTGCCCGGGTCTGACGCTCCACGCTGTCGATGAGCAGTCGTTCTGCCGACGAAACTGGCTGCCGCGGGCGAAGAAGCAGGCTGTCCCTGATCTCGACATGACGTCGATACAGGTGCGGCCCCGGCCTGCGGATGAAGACGAGCTGCAGCGGCGTGAGTGGGCGCTCCAGGCTGAGCTCGGGACTGTGTGCGAGCAGCCGATTCCACAGTGGGGTGATCCGCCACAGCAGCCTGCGGTCGCGGGAGTTCTTACGGCTGGATATCAAACCGTCAACGGCTGCGGTGAGTCCGAGCCCGACCACGAGGCTGATGGGGGCGATCAGCAGCGACAGGGTATACGCGATTCGTCCCCAGCCGACCAGCAGGAAATCGGTGAAGAGAACGGAAAGCACAGCACTTGCCAGGCTGACGACGGCGTAGACGAGCACACCGAAGCATCCGAACACCATGAATCCCAGGGAGGTGCGGGTGAGGGCGCGGCGTTGCTTGCGCATGTCTGACAGGCAGGCGTGAGCGAAGGACACGGCGAAGATCGCCAGTGCTATCCAGGTCGTTGCGGCATAGGCGGTGAAATCCCACCGTGGGATGAACGAAGCCGAGATGTCGTCGGTCACCCGCCAATCGCTGCCGAAGAACAGGACTGCCTGCACGGCGACGATCGCACCGGTGATCAGAACCGTGGCTTTTTTTCGAGTGCGGGTGAGTCCCTGGGGGGCCATCGCTTCTTGAACGATGACGTCAAGAAGGGCCACCGCGACGATTGTGAGGGCATGGAAGATGAAATACGTGACATTTCCATTGCCGAGCAGAGCGTCCACAGGGCGGTACACCGGCTGCGGCATCAGGGTCATCGTGAGGGCGAACACGGTCAGGAACAACAGAAGTCGCCTGCGCTGGCCGCGGATGGCTGAGGGGACGCAGACAGCGGCGGCGATCCAGAAGACCGCTGAAAGGGTGAAAAGAACGGTCTGCATCACAGCACCCGTCCGAATCCGGTGCGTGGTCCCTGAGCGGCTTCGCGAGCATCC
>Ga0209023_10004662_pt1 | contig 15464 bp, 14 predicted proteins | sample LakOneMetagenome_FD_187468 | JGI IMG/M metagenome (GOLD analysis project Ga0209023, IMG submission 187468) | Freshwater and sediment microbial communities from Lake Erie, Canada (SPAdes) (version 2) | ecosystem: Environmental > Aquatic > Freshwater > Lentic | place: Lake Erie, Canada... | reverse complement strand
TCGTGCCGAACCGACTCCACACCGGTCCACCCCACACGAGAACACCAACAGTCGAGCGTTCTCGTGCCAAACCGACCCCACAGCGGTCCATCTGACACAAGAACACCACCAACCTCATCCTGCTGTGCCAACTCGACCCACTCGACTCGTTCTGGTGCGCAGAAGCGCGGAGAACTCCGCGGTTCTGCGCAACAGAACCGGGTTGGAAGGTGCGGTGCCGAGCGTCGTGGCGGGGGCGGGTCAGCCGAGGAGCACTTCGGTGGCGTCCTGCATCCGCACGACGACCTGATCCGCAGTGGCGACACCCGAGATCCAGCTGACGAGGGCTGCGAGCCACACGTCGGAGAGCAGGTCGATCGCGGTGACCTCGGCGTCGTCGACCGATTCGGACAACGTGGCACCGAGCGCATCGGAGATGATGCGCCGCATCGCCTGGCGGACCTTGGCGACGACCGGTGCAACGTCGGGGTTTCCGGCGACGAGCGCCCGGATCATCGCCACGGTCACGTCCGGCTGCCGGTTCAGCGCCCGGTTGGCACGGTTGAGCACGTCGACGACCCGTGCCACCGGGTCCTCTCCTTCGGGCGGGCGGACCGCCAGACGGTCGGCGAGCTGCTGGACCTCGTCCAACATGACCGACACGAGGAGGTGCTCCTTGGACGGGAAGTACCGGTACAGGGTCCCGAGGGCGACCTCGGCGCGCTGCGCGACCTCCCGCATCTGCACGCCGTCCCAACCACCGGCGAGCGCCAGCTCCTCGGTCGCCGACAGCATGCGACCGCGTCGAGCCTGCTGTGACTCGGTGAGCGACGCGTTGGCTGTGATCACACTGCTTCCTCTCGCCCGCGATGCGGGCTTCACTGACCGGCGTCCGGCCGCCACGACCACCAGTCTCCCAGATTTCTGGAACAGGTTCTTGTTTGGCGAAACGCAAGCGACCTCAGCGTCGCTCTGACGTCAATGGGCCCAGACGGTGACGGGCCCTGCCAACTCCACCAGCTCGTCGGGCACCGACAGATCGACAGCGACCGACGCGACCCTCTGGTTTCCGTCGCCACCCGACACGGTGCCGTCGGAGCGAGCCACGCGGTCGGAGCGAGCCACGCCGGCACCACCCGGACCGTCGAGCAGCTCGGCGAGCAGGGCGACGTGTTCGTCCGCCGTCATCGACGCACCGTCGGGCCCCCACACCTGCAACCCGACGCCCACACCGACCTTCGGTGCCAGGTCGAGGACAGCCCTGGTCATCTCCTCCGCTGCGCCATCGTCGTCGGTGACCGCCAGACACGGCCGCCCGTCGAGCGACGCAACGAACGCGGCCGCCGCCGCAAAGCCGGGTTCGGCGGTTGCGGGCACGCACACCGCACCCGGGAACGCCGTCGGAGCGGACCGGGCGATCCAGAACCCGACCGGACCGGGATCCGCAACGACGACACCGCGGTCCGGCAGCGCCCCGGTCAGGTGCAGCGATGCACGGGCGGCACGCAGCGGCGACGAGTCCGACGCCCGCAGCGGGTCGAGCACCGAGGCGAGCGCCGTGCGCACCGACGGACGGCCGGACGGCTCCGGACCCTGGGCGGGCCAGTCCTTGAGCAGTACGCCGAGCTGACGCGGCGACACCTCCTGCACGACCAACTGCGACAGCCGATCGACGGGCAGCTCGGCAGGGTCGAGACCGGTCGCGATGACCAGATCCACGTCGTCGAGGCCACCGAGCGCGAGATCGTCGGCCTGCAGACCTCCGACGCCTGCGTGATACGGGCTGTCCCAGCGCTCGAGACCGATCGCCCCGAACGTCGCGAGGACCGGAGCCCCAGCGGCGCGGGTCAGGTTGCGCAAGCCCGCATGGGAATGGGTCCGCACGACCCCCGGACCGGCGAGCACCAAGATGCGCAGCCCGGCGAGCGACCGGTCCAACAGCAGCACCGGCGTCCGCTCGGGACCCGTCTCGGGCACCGGCACGTCGGCGACCGGCTCGCTCAGGTCCAGATCCAGGTGCACTGCGGTGGTGCCGGGGATTGCGAGACCCGCTGGGTCGGCCAGCGCCTCGACGAGCTCCTCGACCGAACCGACCGACTGCAGCGGCGCGGTGCCACCGGGCGCCGAGCTCAGGTGCAGGATCGGCCCGGCCAGCACCGCCGCACCCAGGCGACCCGACCCGTCGTGATGGCCGAGGCGTCCATCCGCATCCGCAAACAGCACCGCGAGGTCCGGATCCGCGACGGGCACATGGTCGAGTCCGCTGATCTCCAGCCCGTAGGTGCGCCGCACACCGAGCTGACGAAGGCGGTCGGCCAACAGGTCTTCGACGGTGCGGACGCCATCCGCGGGGCTCGACATGACGCCATCGTGGCACGGAGCGAGGTCGGGACCTTCGACCATGGACCTGCGACTCCCACGGTGCTGAGATCGTGTTCGCGGATCGCAGACGCGCCCGCGACGACGGCGGGGCCTCGACCCCGTCCCGAGAGGAGATCACCATGGCTGACGAGCACGACGGCGACACCCAGGCACAGCTGGACTCGCTGCGAACCCAGATCCGTGACCTTCAGGGACAGATCGCCGAGCTCGAGCTCGACCAGTGGAAGGGTCGCATCGACGACCTGGAGGTTCAGCTCCACCTCGGAGCGATGGCGGGACGGGATCAGCTCAACCCGCTCGTCGAGAAGCTCCGCAACACCTACCTCGACGCCCGCGAGAGCATCACCAGCACCGCGTCGACGGCGGGCGACGTGACCGGTCGACTCCGCAAGGGCTTGGAGCAGGCGATGTCCGACATCCGCAACGCCGTCCTCAACGACTCCGACGACTGACCCAGCGGCGCTCGACCAGCGCCGCCGTCGGCCTTCGCTGTCGACACACAAGCGCTGTCGACGAGGGAGACTGGTCACCATGGGCTACCGACCGATGGACGACGACCAGATCGTGGAGCTCCTGACCGCGCTTCCCGCACGGCCCGCTGTGCTCGCCACCACACGGCCCGATGGCCGACCGCACGCCGCTCCGGTCTGGTACGACCTCGACGGTGACGACCTGCGCACCGGCGCACTCGTGTTCAACACCGGCGTCGACACGGTCAAGGGTCGCAACCTGGCCAGGGAACCGCGGCTCGGTCTCGTCGTGCAGGACGACCGGGCACCCTTCTCGTTCGTGTCGTTGTCCGGCACCGCGACGCTCATCGACGACCTCGATCTGGTCGCCGAGTGGGCCGCACGCATCGGCGGCCGCTACATGGGATCCGGCCGAGCCGAGGAGTACCGCCGCCGCAACGGCGTTCCCGGCGAGTTGCTCGTGCGGGTGCGAGTGACCCACGCCGTGGGCGCCACCGACGTCGCCGATTGATACGTACGCGGTGATCACCCAGGGCAGCTGAAGGACCGAACAACGCTGCCACCGGCTCAGGCGGCGAGCGGTGGCCAGGCGGGCAGGCCGGCGAGCGGTGGCCCTACTCGGCGTCGGCGAGGACGTCGAGGGCTCGCTCGACGGCTCCCACCAGGTCGGACTCGAGGTCCGCGAAGGAGTCCACGGCGGACAACACGCGCTTCCAGCCCTCGGTGGTGTCACCCCAACCCAGCCGTCGGCAGACGCCGGCCTTCCACTCCTCGCCCTTCGGCACGTCCGGCCAGGCGTCGATGCCGAGCGCGACCGGCCGCACGCACTGCCACACGTCGACGTAGCGGTGCCCGACGATCAACACGTTCGGGTCGCTCACCCCGGCCACGATGCGCGACTCCTTGGACCCCGCCACGAGGTGGTCGACGAGCACGGCGAGGCGGCGCTGCGGCGACGGACCGAACTCGCGAACCAGCTCGACGAGGTCGTCGATGCCCCCGATCGGTTCGACGACGATGCCGAGGTCCCGCAGGTCGTCGCCCCACACCCGCTCGAGCATCCGGGCGTCGTGGCTGCCCTCCACCCAGATCCGCGACGCCTTAGCGACCCGAGCCGACTGGTGTTCCTCGACGAGCGCCCCCGACGCCGTGCGCTTGAGCCCCGGCTGCCCGCTCGGCTTGGGGGCAGCGGGGCGAACCAGCGTGACCGTCTCTCCGTTGACGGCGAACGCTCCAGCACCGTTGCGGAAGCGGTGCTCGCGCCCGGCCGGATCGCGGATCTGGACGATCTCTTCGGTGAACTTGTCGATCTTGCCCCGCAGCCCAGTGGGGCGGTGCAACACGATCAGGCCGTAGGTGGCGCCGACCCGCGGGTAGGAGTCGGCCAGCCGCTTGGGCCCTGCGTCGTCGAGGATGTCGCGCTGCACGCGGGCGACCGTACCGTCAGCGCACGCCGCGCGGACGGAACTGCACGCTGATGCGAGGCCCGACGGCGCGGGCCGTCTTGGGCACCGCGTGCTCCCAGGTCCGCTGACAGCTGCCGCCCATCACGAGCAGGTCGCCGTGACCCAACGAGAACGCCACACGACGTCCGCCGCCACGGGGTCGCAGCGCCAAGGTCCGCGGGGACCCGAGCGACACGATCGCCACCATCGTGTCGGTCGTCGCACCCCGTCCGCTGTCGTCGCCGTGCCACGCAACGCTGTCGGCACCGTCGCGGTAGAGGCACATGCCGACGGTGGTGAACGGTTCGCCCAGTTCGGCCAGGTGGTGCTCGGTGAGTGCGTCACGGAGCGCCGCCACCGCAGGATCCGGCAACGCCTCACCAGAGCGGTAGAACCGGACGAGTCGTGGCACGTCGATCACCCTGTCGTACATGCGACGGCGCTCCGACTGCCACGCCACGGCGGCCTCCAACCGCAGGAACAGGTCATCGGCAGCTCGAACCCAGCCCGGGCGATGCTCGATCCACGCACCGCTGCCGAGGTCGATGCGGTCCGGCGCCACCGGGCACGGCCCGAGCGGGCCCGCCCACACCGTGGCCGTCCCGTCGGCGCCAGAGAGGTCGAGTGGGTCGAGTGGGTCAAGCGGCACGTCGAGCAATGAGCCTTGGAACGCCGTCACAGTCGACCACCGTAGCCCCGAGCAGAACACTTGTTCGTGACGAGGCGAGGCTGTCGGGGTCGACCACGCACTCGGCCCGGCGCTGAGGATTCGTGATCCGCTGTCCGGCGTGTCACGGTGGACGGGCGCAACTACGCGCGCTGGAGCGAACGATGAACACCGATGACACCCCTGTGGCCGACGATGCCACGCCATCTGCAGGCGACCATGCCGCTGTGCCGGCCGCCGACGCAGCGCCCGTGGCCGAGCGCTCGCCTGCGATCGAGTCCGGTGCCGAGGTCCAGACCGATGCAGCGCCCGCGGCTGAGGCCGTGATCGAAGCAACGGCACACGATGCCCCCAGGTCCGTCACGCCCGCCGAGGACGGATTCGGCCGGCTCGGCCTCGATGGCGAGCTGCTCACGGCGCTGAACGAGCTCGGCTACGAAGAGCCCACGCCCATCCAGAGCGCTGCGATCCCCCCGCTGATCCGGGGCCGTGACCTCCTCGGCCGCGCCGCCACCGGCACCGGCAAGACCGCAGCGTTCGCCCTGCCGATCCTGCAACGACTCGCGGTCGAGGGTTCGGGCGACGCACCGTTCGCACTCGTCCTGGTACCGACCCGAGAGCTTGCGATGCAGGTCAGCGAGGCAGTGCACCGCTACGGCCGAGGTATCGGCGCCCGGGTTCTGCCGATCTACGGCGGCCAGCCCATCCAGCGTCAGCTGCAGGCCCTCAAGCGTGGTGTCGATGTCGTGGTGGCCACCCCCGGACGGGCCATCGATCACCTGAACCGCCGCACGCTCGACCTGTCGCAGTTGGCGATGGTCGTGCTGGACGAAGCCGACGAGATGCTCGACATGGGCTTCACCGAGGACATCGACGCCATCCTCGCTGCCGCGCCCGGCGACCGACAGACGGTGCTGTTCTCGGCCACCATGCCGTCGCGCATCGACCGTCTGGCCCGACAGCACCTCACGAATCCCGAGCGCATCGAGATCAAGTCGGACCCCGCGCCAGCCGGCGAATCACCCCGCGTCCGCCAGGTCGCCTACGTCGTCCCCCGCTCGCACAAGGCAGCGGCGCTCGGACGACTTCTCGACGTCGAGTCCCCCACCGCGGCGATCGTGTTCTGCCGCACCCGGGTCGAGGTCGACCAGCTGACCGAGACGCTGAACGGGCGCGGCTATCGCGCCGAAGGCCTGCACGGCGGAATGAACCAGGAGCAGCGCGACCGGGTGATGAGCCGGCTTCGCTCCGGAACCGCCGAGCTGCTGATCGCCACCGACGTCGCCGCTCGGGGTCTCGACGTCGACAGCCTGACCCACGTCGTCAACTACGACGTCCCCTCCGCCCCCGAGGCCTACGTGCACCGCATCGGTCGCGTCGGTCGAGCCGGCCGTGAAGGTGTGGCTGTCACGTTGGCCGAGCCGCGCGAGCGTCGGCTGCTCAAGAACATCGAGCGGTTGACCGGCCAGCGCATCGCCGTCGACCGGGTGCCGACGGTTGCGGACCTCCGCACCCGTCGTCTCGAACAGACCGCGGCGCTGGTGCGCGACCACGTCCAGAGCGACAACCTCGACCGGTACCGGGGCGTGCTCGAGGTGCTCACCGAGGACCACGACCTCATCGATGTGGCGCTCGCTGCGATCGAGCTCGTCGACGAGTTGACCGCCCGCAACGACGGCGACACGACTGACATCCCCGACCTCGGCGACGACAGCCGTGATCAGCGTCGGGACAAGGACGCCAAGCGCAACAAGCACGACAAGCACGGCAAGGATCGCAAGGGCGACAAGTACGACAAGAGCGACAGGTACGACAAGGGCGACAAGGGCCGCAAAGGCGGTCGTGAGCAGTGGTCGTCGAAGTCCGGTACCACGACCCGCCTGTTCGTCGGCGTCGGGCGCGAGGGCGGGGTTCGCCCCAAGGACCTCGTCGGCGCCATCGCAGGCGAGTCGTCGCTGAAGGGCTCCGACATCGGCAGCATCCAGATCACCGACCGGTTCTCGCTCGTCGAGGTGCCCGAGGCACTCGCCGACGACGTGGTCGCCGCGATGCGCCACACCACGATCAAGGGCCGCAAGGCAAAGGTCCGTCGCGAGCGCTTCTAGCGCCATCGGCTACTTCCCCATGAACGACGACATCACGATGAACGTGGCGCAGGGCGACTACCGGCTCCGGCGGTCGAACAACGGCGGACGCTCTGCGCTGCGGGCGTGGGACGCCGCCGACGAGCTGCTGCTGACCCACGTCTCGGGCCTCGACCTCGCTCCGGACGCGACCACCGTCATCGTCGGGGACTCCTACGGAGCGCTGAGCATCCCGTTGGCATCGCTGTCACCGACGGTGGTGGTGGATCGCTTCAGCTCCCGCCAGGCCATCGCGTCGAACGCGGAGGCCAACGGCGTGGACGCCGGCCGGTTGCACGTCGTGGACGCGCTGGCGGCGTTGCCGGCGCGGATCGATGTCGCACTCGTCCGCCCGGCACGCAGCCTGGTCATGCTCGAGCACCAGCTCCGCTTGCTCGCACCATCGCTGCACCCCGACTCGGTCGTGATCGCGTCATCCATGGTCAAGCACCTCCACACCTCGACCCTCGAGGTGTTCGAACGGGTGCTCGGCCCCACCACGACGTCGCTCGCACAGCGCCGCGCCCGGTTGGTGCACACGGTGATCTCGAGCGACCACGCCCCGAGCGACCACGCCCCGAGCGACCAGGCCGCTGGGCCGTGGGACTGGCCGCAGCGAACGCAGATCGAGCCCGGCCCACTGCAACTTCGTTGGATGCCGGGGGTGTTCTCCGCCGGGAAGCTCGACCGGGGCACATCGCTGCTGTTGGCCCACATGCCCGCGATCGAGCCCGGCGACACCGTCATCGACTTGGGGTGCGGCAACGGCGTGCTCGGACTCGTCGCAGCGCTCGATCAGCCCGACGCGTCGGTCACCCTCGTCGACGACTCCTCGATGGCGGTCTCGGCCGCCCGCGCCACGCTCGACGCAAACCACGCACGAGGCAACGTGGTCTGGGGTGACGGGCTGACCGACTGGGAGCCCGACGACGCTGCAGCCGCCGGGTCAGATCGAAGCGGGCCGGCCGAGGACTCCGTCGACCTCGTGTTGTGCAACCCGCCGTTCCACGACGACCACGCGCTCGTCGATGCGATCGCCTGGAAGATGTTCAGCGACGCGCGGCGAACGCTCGCACCCGGTGGCGAGATGTGGGTCGTCGGCAACCGGCACCTGGGTTACCACGTGAAGCTGCGACGCCTGTTCGGTGACGTCGATGTGGTGTCGAGCGACCCCAAGTTCGTGGTCCTGCGCTCCGTCTGCCCCTGACGCCCCGCGACCCCGCTTTGTGGGTCAGCGTGCAGCCAGCCACCGGAGTGCACCCTCGCCAGCAGCGACGCCGGTCGCGAACGACGCCTGCAAGAGGTAGCCGCCGGTCGGGGCATCCCAGTCGAGCATCTCGCCGGCAACGAACGTCCCGGGGCGTGAGCGCAACATCAGGTGATCATCGAGTTGATCGAAGCGCAGACCGCCGGCGGTGGAGATCGCACGTTCCAACGGCGCCATGGCGTCGAATCGAACGGGGACCGACCGGATGAGTGCGGCGAGCGCTGCCGGGTCGCCCGGCAGCTCGTTGCCCGTCACTTCTCGCAGGAGTCCGACCGCCACGGGCGGGAGCCGGAGTGAGCGCTGCAACGAGGTGCTCAGCGACTCCTTGGCCCGACGACGCCTCAGCCGATCGACGAGTGCATCGACGCTCAGGTCGGGCCGCAGGTCCACGTGGATGACCGCGCCGGCCGAAGCTGCACTATCGGACTCCACACCACCAGACACCGCGCCCGACACCACACCATCGAGTGGCGCACCGTCCGACTCTCCACCGTCGAGTGCCGTGCGCAGCTCCCGAGAGAGCGCATAGATCGCTCCCCCTTCCAAGCCGTGCTGGGTGACCATGAGCTCACCACGAACCGTGCGAGCCCCGACGGTCAGCGAGACGTTCTTGATCGGCTCGCCGGCGAACCGGTCAGCGAACACTCCGGTCCAAGCCACGTCGATGCCGCAGTTCGACGCACGCAGATCGCTCACCTCGATGCCATCAGCCCGCAACGTGTCGGTCCACCGGCCGTCGGAGCCCACCTTGGGCCAGCTGGCGCCACCGAGGGCCAGAACCGCGACGTCGGCACGGAACAGCTCCCGCTGGCCTGACGCCGTCACCTCCAGCACGTGGACTCCACCATGAGCTGCACGATCGGCCACTGCATCGGCTGCATCGGCTGCGCTGCCGGTCGCTCTGTCGGTCGCTCCGTGGACCATGCCATCGGCCCTGCCATCGCTCCACCCGCACCAGCGGACCCCGGTACGGACCTCGACCCCGAGCGACGACAGGCGTGCCAGCCACGACCGGAGTAGACCGTTCGCCCGGAGCGACTCGGGGAACACACGACCGCTCGTCCCAACGAAGGTCGGTTCACCCAGTTCCTCGGCCCATGACCGCAACGCGGATGGGTCGAAGGCGTCGATCGCCCGCAGCAGACGGACATCCGCAGCGCCGTACCGCGTCAGGAACTGTGGGAGCGGCTCGGAGTGGGTGAGGTTCAGCCCACCTCGACCAGCGAGCAGGAACTTCCTTCCCGCTGAGTGCATCTGGTCGACGACCGTGACCGCCACTCCCGCCGCTGCAAGGCGCTCGGCCGCGACGAGACCCGCCGGTCCGGCGCCGACGACGAGTGCGCTCGCCTCGGCCGCCGTGCTCCGACGGGTCTCATCTGCGCCGTCGCTCACGAGCCCGGCGTCGTCCATGTGCGTATCGCTGTGCCGGCGAGCCGCCCGGCTCAGTAGCGCAGGCCCGGAGCCCGGGTGAAGAACACGTCGGTGGCGAGCTGCTGGCCGAGCTTGGCAGCGTCCCAGCGGTTGCCCTTGTTGTTGATGGTCGGACCGTCGGCCCAGCCCTTCATCAAGATGATGTTCTCGGCGACTGCCCGGATGATCTGGCCGGTGACGTGATCGGCCTCGTCCGAAGCAAGCCAGGCGACGAGGGGCGACGACACCGACGGGTCCATGCGGTTCCACTCGTCAGCGGGGATCTCGTCGGCTTCGATGACGGCGGGGGCGTTCGGCATGGTGCCGGTGATGCGCGTGGCGGCGGCCGGGCCGACGGCGTTCACGGTGACGCCCATCTTGTAGAGCTCCAGGCTGAGCGTCTGGGTGAGGCTCGCGATCGCGGCCTTGGCCGGCGCGTAGTTCGACTGACCGAAGTTGCCGGTGAGACCCGCGCCGGAGACGGTGTTGATGATCCGGCCGTCGACCTTCTGACCGGTCTCCTTGTTGAGCGCCCGCCAGTGCAGCGCGGCGTGCTTGCAGGGGATCCAGGTGCCGCGGAGATGGACCTTGAGCACGGCGTCGAAGTCGTCGACCGACATGTTGAAGATCGAGCCGTCACGGACGATGCCGGCGTTGTTGACCAGGATGTCGAGGCGGCCGAAGTCGTTGACGGCCTGAGCGATCATCTCGCCCGCCTGGTCGTAGTCCGACACGTCCGCGTAGTTCGACGCAGCGGTGCCGCCACGCTCTTCGATGATCTTGACGGTCAGGTCCGCGTCACGACCGGTGCCCTCACCGGTGACAGAGCCACCCAGGTCGTTCACGATGACGGTGGCACCGTGCTTCGCGAGCTCCAGTGCATGGCCGCGGCCGATGCCGTGCCCTGCGCCGGTGACGATCGCGACCTTGCCGTCGAGCATGCCCATGGTGGGTGTTCCCCCTGGTGAGCGGCCCGATGCGGGCCGTGAAGAGTGGTTGTCGACCCGTTCCTGACGGGCCGTCAGATGTTAGGGGGCTGAGGTTCGGCCCCCAAAACGGACTCCGCCCCCGTTCTGTGTGCGCTCAGTTCGCCACGAGCGAACTGGTTGCACACAAAACGGGGGTGGTCTCCAGAACTTGGACGATCAGGTCGCCTCGACGCCTTCCGCCTCGGACTCGCCGGTCTGGGCGTCGTCGCCCCCTGTTGCCAACTTCCACGCCACCGCACCGAGCACACCGCCGATGATCGGAGCGACGATGAACAGCCACAGCTGGCCGAGGGCGGTCCCGCGCTCGAACAGCGCCGGGCCGAGCGAGCGGGCCGGGTTCACCGACGTGTTCGTGATCGGGATGCTGATCAGGTGGATGAGGGTCAGCATGAGCCCGATGCCGAGCGCCGCCTGCGCCTTCGATGCCGCCTTGGTCGTGACGCCGAGGATGACGACGAGGAACAACGCCGTCAGCACGACCTCGGCGATGAACGCCGCCGGCAGGTCGTAGAAGATCCGACCGTTCTCCTGCCCGTAGGCGTTGGAGGCGAACGAACCCTGACCGATCGTGAACCCGCCGGGCCTGCCGGCCTGGATGGCCCACAGGACACCGACCGCAGCGATCGACGCGATGCACTGCGTGACGATGTAGGCCGGCACGTCCTTCCACTCGAAGCGCTTGGCCGTCGCCAGGCCGATCGACACCGCCGGGTTGAAGTGGCCGCCCGAGACGTGACCCAGACCGTAGGCACCGCACACGACGGTGAGACCGAACGCGAGTGCGACGCCCAGGTAGCCGATGCCGTGGTTGACCACGCCGGCGACCGGCAGCGCCGCGCCACCGATGCCGACCACGTCCTTGGTCGTTCCCAGCGCAGAGGCCGCGAATATCGCGGAGCCGCAACCGCCGAGTACCAGCAGGAAGGTGCCGATGAACTCGGCCCCCAGCTTCTTTCCGATGTTGCCGTCCATCTGGATCTCCTCTGGGACCGCTGTTGCAGGGCGGCCCGCTCGTGCCATGTCGGCGTTGGGACTCCACGACAGGGATGTCCCCGGCGCGATGTGGTCTGACGAGTGGAACGGTAGTGCCGCGCCCCGAACGGATCGTTGACCCTTGCCCGGCACCCAGAGACGATCGAGCGATCCCGCTCGGGTAGCGACCGTCGATAGCCTCGCAGCAGTGAGCGCTGCCCCCACCCGCGAACGGCTGGTCTCACTCGACGTCACCCGGGGCCTGGCCGTCGCGGCGATGCTGGCGGTCAACAACGAGGGCATCAACCCCGGCCATCCCGGCTGGCTTCGACATCCCGAGTGGAACGGCATGTCGGTCGCCGACCTGGTGTTCCCGTTGTTCCTGTTCTGCATCGGCGTCTCCAGTGCGCTCTCGACCCGGCAGATGCCGACGTCGCCGTGGAACCCGAGCCCCGCTGGTCAGGAGCGCTCGTTCGCAGCGGCGTTCCGGCCGATGCTCAAGCGCTTCGTGATCCTCTTCCTGCTCGGCGTCGGATTGAGCGCGCTCAAGCAGCATCAGATCGTTCTGGCCGGAGTGCTCCAGCACATCGCCATCACGTCGCTCATTGCATGGTTCGCGCTCCTCCTGCCCCGCCGGGGCCAATACGCCGTCGGCGCAGCATTGCTCGTCGGCGCGTCGGTGTTCGGCCTGTGGAGTGGGTTCGAGAACGGACACACCCTCGACCAGGTCGTCGATCGCTTCCTGTACTCCCGAGAGACCGCCGAGGGGCTGCCTGTGGCGATCGCGTCGGTGTTCAACGTGCTCGTTGGCGCGTGGGTCGGCCGTCGGTTTCGCAGCGGCGACCACCTACGGATCGTGCGTTCGCTCGTCACCTGGACGCTGGGCCCGCTCGCGTTGGGCCTGGCGATGTCGCCGTGGATCCCGATCAACAAGCGCCTCTGGACCCCGTCCTACGCGCTGGTCGGTGCAGGTGCTGCAGCCGGCGTGAGCCTGGCGATCTACTGGATGGTCGATCAGCTCGGCTGGCGTCGCCCGTTCGAGTGGCTGCGGGAGCTCGGTGCCAACCCGCTCGCGGTCTACGTGGGTTGCAGCGCTCTCGCAGCCCTGGTGCCCGACGCGTGGCGCATCACGACCGTGGGGTGGTTGGCCGACGTGCTGCCGGTCGCCGTGGCGTCGGTGATGTGGTCGGTGTTGTGGATCGTGCTTGCGTGGGTCCTCGCAGATCAGCTGTGGCGGCGACGGATCCTGATCAAGCTCTGAGTCCACCCTCCCGCGCCCCGAGGCAGGTGATCGTCAGAGCGGACGGGCGAGCAGTTGCACCTGGACGGTGTCGTCGTAGGTCCACTGCCGACCGACCTCGACGAAGCCCAGGCGTGCGTGGAACGCCTGCGAATCCGGGTTGGGTGGCTCCACGTTGACCTCGCAGGTGACCTCCACGGCCCCGGCCGATGCCGCCCGTTCGAACGCCGCTTCGTAGAGCGCTCGGCCCACGCCCCCACCCTGAGCCGACGGGTCCACAGCGATCCGATCGACGTAGCGGAAGGACCCCGGTGCATCGCCGGCGTCCAAGCGCGACTGGAAGTACCGGTAGTTCGGCGACGCGTAGTCCGCGCCCGGGGCCATCAGGATCAGGAACCCGGCGAGCGAGCCGTCGGCTCCGATCGCTGCGAGGGTGAGGTCGGATACGGCCAGCAGTGCAATCAAGCCCTCTCGGGTGATGGAACCGACGTGGGGTACCCAGCGCTCGTTGAGCGCGAGCACCGCGTCGAGTGTCGCGGCGTCGGTCGGGTCGATCGGTCGAAGGTCAGGCGCAGAGGTCGACATCGAACCGAGCCTGCCACTCAGCGGGCATCGACCGCGACCGAGGAGGGGAACCACATGCCGCCGGCGGGAGGCGGGAGGCGGGCGGCGGGCGGCGGGCGGCGGGCGGCGGACGCAGATTGGCCGGAGGGTACAACCGCGTGCCCGCCAGACCGGAGATCGCTGGCTCTGCCCCTCAGCCTTTGAGCTCGTCGCGCAGCACGTGCTTGAGCACCTTGCCGGTGGCGTTGCGCGGAATCGTGTCGAGCAGCTCGAGCTGCTCGGGCAGCTTGCGGGTCCCGAGCCCCTGGCTGCGCAGATGAGCCGTCACGTCGTCGAGCACGAGCTCGTCGGTGCCGGGGACCTGTTGGACCACCGCGCACACCCGCTCACCGGTGTCGGGATCGGGCAGACCGATGACGGCGACCTCTGCGATCGACGGGTGCGTCACGAGCAGATCTTCGACCTCTTGCGCCGAGACGTTCTCGCCCTTGCGGATGATCACGTCCTTGATCCGGCCCGTGATGATCAGGTTGCCGTGCTCGTCCAGCCGGCCGATGTCGCCGGTGCGGAAGAAGCCGTCGTCGTCGAAGGCTCCGAGATCGAGCGACGGGTCGAGGTAGCCGCGCATGAGCTGGGGTGCACGAACCCGGATCTCGCCCTCTTCGCCGGGGAACAGCGCGGTGCCGTCGAGGGCCACGAAGCGCAGCTCCACACCCGGCACCGGTCGGCCTTCGCTGACGGCGAGCCACTCGTCGGGGTCCGACACGTCGGCCATGGTCAGGATCGGCGCTTCGGTCAGCCCGTAGCCCGCAAGCACCGGGACATCGAACAGCTCACGCACCTCGGCGACCAGCGACGGCGGTTTGGGAGCGCCACCACCGGGGAAGGCCCGCACGTTGGGGAACGTCGGGTGCAGGCTACGTCGCTGGTGCGCGACGTATGCCTGGTGGAACACCGTCCCCGACCCGGCCAGCGTGACGCCTTCACGACCGAGCACCTCGGGAGTCTCTGCCGGGTCGAAGGACTCCGCCAGGATGAGTGCGTTGCCGAACATCAGGGTGGAGAACAACCAGGTGATCCCCCCGATGTGGGTGAAGGGGAACACCAGCGCGGCTCGGTCAGCCTCGATGAGGGCAAGCCGCTTGCCCATCCCGCGTGCCGCAGCAGCGATCGTGGCATCGGTGTGCTGCACGACCTTGGGGTCCGACGTGGTGCCCGACGTCGCGAACAGCCAACGCACCGGCGCCTGTTCCACATCCGGATCGGGAGCGGCGGGTACCCGGATCGGATCGCCCTGCGGGAGCGCCTTGTCGGCGACGAGGACGCGCAGCCGACCGTCCTGATCACCAGCCAGTCGGGTGGCCATCGCTTCGGTGTCGACGTTGCGCCAGTGCGAAGGTACGACCAGCAGGTCCGACACGGCTTGATCACAGATGAATCCGACCTCACGTTCGCCGAGGATCGGCAGGATCGGGTTCTGGACCACTCCAAGACGGCTGAGCGCCGCGACCAGCACCAGCGACTCGATCCAGGTCGGCAGCTGCCACGACACGATGTCGCTCGTGCCGACCCCGAGGTCGGCGAACCCGGCGGCTGCCCGCTCCGACTCCGACCAGAACTCCGCGAACGTCAGCGTCCGCATGTCCTCGTCGACCGCCATCAGTGCGTCGGGCGTCGCGTCGACGCGCCGCTCCATCAGTTCCCAGAGCGTCCGACCGTCCAACACGTCTGCCAGTGTAGGAAACCCAGGGGCATGCCGAGGCCAGGACCGAACCGGGGTCAGATCCGGTCGAGTGGGCGGCGGCCCCGCCGAGCGGAGACGCGAGCAACGCGGGTTCAGCGCGGGTTCAGCGCGGATTCAGCGCGGGTTCAGCGCGGATTCAAGGCGTGGGGACGGGGACCGCAGCGGCTGGCGTGCTCAACACGATCTGCCGGTCACCGATCGGCGAGCGGAGC
>Ga0209023_10004661_pt1 | contig 15464 bp, 15 predicted proteins | sample LakOneMetagenome_FD_187468 | JGI IMG/M metagenome (GOLD analysis project Ga0209023, IMG submission 187468) | Freshwater and sediment microbial communities from Lake Erie, Canada (SPAdes) (version 2) | ecosystem: Environmental > Aquatic > Freshwater > Lentic | place: Lake Erie, Canada... | reverse complement strand
GAAAACAGGTTGGCGTTCGCGGCGGTGTTCATGCAACATTCCATCGAAAGTCGGATTTTTCCGATTTTGAGTACACCAAAACCAACACTCGCAGCAACGGAGACAACCGGCATGAGCAATAACAAGAAACGTGTGGCCTGGATCACAGGCGGGGGAAGCGGCATCGGCCTCGCCGGTGCGCAGGAACTGGCGAAAGAGGGATGGATTGTCGTGATCTCGGGCCGCCGCAAGGATGTGCTCGACGAAGCGGTGGCCGCGATCACCAAGGACGGCGGCAACGCCGAAGCCATGGTGCTCGATGTTTCGAGTGCAGCGGATGCTGAGAAGGTCGCGAAGGACATCGTCGCCAAACATGGCCGCATCGATCTTCTGGTCAACAGCGCGGGCATCAATGTGCCGAAGCGGAGCTGGGACGACATCACCACCGAGGGCTGGGACAAGCTGGTCGATATCAATCTGAGCGGTGTGATGTATTGCATGCGCGCGGTGCTTCCGGCGATGCGCGCGCAGAAGGACGGCGTCATCATCAACGTTGCATCGTGGGCGGGGCGTCATGTGTCGAAGATGACGGGGCCGGCCTACACCACCACCAAGCACGCGGTGCTGGCGCTGACGCATTCGTTCAACATGGATGAATTCAAGAATGGCCTGCGTGCGACATGCCTCTCGCCGGGCGAAGTCGCAACGCCGATTCTGAAGCTGCGTCCTGTTCCGCCGTCGGCGGAAGACATGGCAAGGATGCTGCAGCCGGAAGATCTCGGCCGTACCATCGCCTTCGTTGCCAGCATGCCGCCGCATGCGTGCATCAACGAAATCCTGATCTCGCCGACGCATAACCGCAGCTTCGTGCATCCGACGCTGCTGTAAGGCCTGTCAATGCCATGCCCGGCGCTGGTCCGGGCATGACACATGCCGTCTGTGACATTCCGGGTTATGGACGGATTGCCGAGAGAGCGCATAGTCTCCGTGTGTTTGATTTATTCATTCATGGAGGCTGAAAATGAAATGGCAATACTGGGTCACGACGGTGACGATGACTCAGCGTCCAGCGCTTGCAAACACGATCAACAGCGCCGGCGCGAATGGTTGGGAATTGGTCAGCGTCGTGACCGAACAACTGGATGCCGCCGGGCAGGTGCTGACTTTGTTTTTCAAGAAGCAGGCTTGATGCGTACGTTAGCTAAAGATGGTTGTGATACACGAAGCGATCCACCGCAAGGTTGGATCGCTTCGCTGCTTTGCGAGATCAGGCCACGTCCCCGGTCCGCAAAAGTTTCAAGATCCCGAAAATATATTTCCTGAAACGCGTTGTCGTCGGGCGCCGTAGCTGGGCCATCGACGGCGTAACATGATCCGCATTGCTGGCATCAGCGCCGCCGTTCGTTCCACGGATGGCCGATGGAACTTTTCCAATGATCGGGAGACGACCCATGCTCAAGCTCACCTCAACCCGTCTTGCTTTGCTCTCCGCTGCGGCCTTCGGCGCGCTGGCGCTGACTGCGCCTGTTCAGGCACAGGACAAGATGACGAAAAGCGAAATGTCCGGCGACAAGACCGTGATGGTCGGTGGCGCGCCGATGTATCGCACCAAGAACATTGTCGAGAACGCCGTGAACTCGAAGGATCACACCACGCTGGTCGCCGCCGTGAAGGCGGCGGGCCTTGTCGATACGCTCGCCAGCAAGGGGCCGTTCACGGTGTTCGCGCCGACCAACGCAGCGTTCGGCAAGCTGCCCGCCGGTACGGTCGATTCACTGGTGAAGCCGGAGAACAAGGCGACGCTGACCAAGATCCTCACCTACCATGTGGTGCCCGGCAAACTGACGGCTGCCGATCTCACCGACGGCAAGAAGCTGAAGACGGTTGAAGGCGAAACGTTGACTGTGAAGCTCGACGGCAAGAAGGTCTGGATCGTGGATGCCAAGGGCGGCACCTCAGCGGTCACGATTCCTGACGTCAACCAGTCGAACGGCGTGATCCACGTTGTCGATACGGTGCTGATGCCTGCGACCTGATCATGATTGTCGTCCCGGCAAGCGCAGCGCAAGCCGGGACCCGTAACCACCGCATTCTCAATTGAATGCGGAATGATCGCCGGACTAATCTGGGAACATGTACCACGTATACATGCTCGCCAGTGGTCGCCATGGAACGCTGTATACAGGCGTGACAAATTCAATTCGTGGCCGGCTCGAGCAACATCGCGCCGGCCATGGATCGGAGTTCGTTGCGAAATACAAAGCGCACCGGTTGGTTTATCTGGAAAGCTATGAAAGTCCCGGAGAGGCGATCCAGCGCGAGAAGCAGTTGAAGAATTGGAAGCGTGACTGGAAAATATCTCTGATTGAGGCCGATAATCCGGAATGGATGGATTTGAGCCATCTGATCATTGAATAACCGGGCTCTGGGGTGATGGGTCCCGGCGTTCGCCGGGACGACGGAAAGGCTGCTCGCATTTTCGTGATAGGTTGTTGCGGCGTTTCATCGCCGGTATCCGATTGCGAATTTTCCGGCGGCGCGCCGTAACAAGGACTAAACTGCATCCGTAAGGTGTTGGTGACATCGTGAAACCGGAAACGCTCATGTCCAGCATCGCCGCCGATCACTCGCCGTCCGCAGTGGCCGCCAGGCCCGGCAAGACTACCATCCAGCCCGCATGGGTTCGCATCGTGCATTGGACCAACGCGGTGGCGATGGTCCTCATGATCATGTCCGGCTGGCAGATCTATAACGCGTCGCCGCTGTTCAGCTTCCTGACCTTCTCGCATTCGATCACGCTGGGCGGCTGGCTCGGCGGCGCGCTGCAATGGCATTTCGCGGCGATGTGGCTCTTGATGGTCAACGGCCTTGTCTATCTCACCCTCGGTCTTGTCACCGGACGTTTTCGCAAAAAATTACTGCCGATCTCTGCGAGCGGCGTCATCGACGACACCAAAGCCGCGCTCACCGGCAAGCTCTCGCATGCCGATCTCACCGTCTACAATCAGGTGCAGAAGCTGCTGTATGCCGGGATCATTGTGGTCGGCATCCTGATCGTGCTGTCGGGTTTAGCCATCTGGAAGCCGGTGCAGTTGCAATGGCTGACCGCATTGTTCGGCGGCTATGACGTGGCGCGTTATGTCCATTTCTTCTGCATGGCCGCGATTGTCGGATTTCTGGTGATCCATGTCGTGCTGGCGCTGCTGGTGCCGAAAAGCCTGCGCGCAATGATCATCGGTAAATAGGCATGACCCCGACCCGAAGGGCCGCGTTAGCGCAAAGTGGGCACCGGTTTTCGGATCAGGTCATGCCCAGAGGAGCAACATCATGGGCCGCATGCGCAAACTTCTGATCCCCGGCGTGGACAAGAACCTGCTGGTCAAGGACGCGCTCAAGGTGATGCCGGACCTGTCGCGCCGCCGTTTCATCGCGGGCGGCGCCAGCCTTGGCGCGCTGACGCTGCTGACCGGGTGTGACGTCACCGACAGTTTCTCCGCCGAGTCGATGTTGACGCAGATTTCGAAATTCAACGACGCGGTGCAGGCAAAGCTGTTCAATCCGAACGCGTTGGCGCCGACGTTCCCCGAGAGCGCGATCACCCGGCCGTTTCCGTTCAATGCCTATTATGCGCTCGACGATGCACCGACCATCGACGGCAAGGACTGGAAGCTGGAAGTGCGCGGCCTTGTCGAGAACAAGAAGCCGTGGACGCTCGATGAGCTATATCAACTGCCGCAGGAAAAGCAGATCACACGGCACATCTGCGTCGAAGGCTGGAGCGCGATCGGAAGCTGGACCGGCACGCCGCTGCGGCATTTCCTGCAGCTGGTCGGCGCGGATATGCGGGCGAAGTATGTCTGGTTCAATTGCGCCGATTACGATGGCTACAATTCACCGCTCGACATGGCGAGCGCGCTGCATCCGCAGACCCAGATGACCTTCAAATTCGACAACGAGATTCTTCCGCGCGCCTACGGCTATCCGATGAAGATCCGGGTGCCGACCAAACTCGGCTTCAAGAATCCGAAGTATGTGATCTCGCTGGAGATCACCAACGACTACAAGGGCGGCTACTGGGAAGACATGGGCTACAACTCGTTCAGCGGCAGCTAGGGTACGGACCCGTTCACCTCTCCCCGTTTACGGGGAGAGGTCGGATCGCGTTTGCGATCCGGGTGAGGGGCTTTGGCTTTCGTGTAAAGAATTGCCCCTCACCCCAGCCCTCTCCCCGCGAACGGGGAGAGGGAGCTAAAGCGCGCTCAGCGACTTTCTCCCGGGATGGCTCGGACGTCAGTTCCCATCCATGCGCTGCGCGCATCCCTGAATCGCATTTGCTGCGAAAGCAGGCATCTGCCGTACCTGCATACTTTTGCCTCAAAAACAGTCGGTGCTCCCGACCCTGCTGACGGAATTGTGAGCAATCTTAACGCGCATTAACTTCTTATAAAACAAATGCTTAGCCTTGGCGCGACATCGGGTCGCCCTGCAGCGTTGTTGCAACGCACACCGGCACGATTCATGCTGTGTTCATCAAGCAAGGATCGTGAATCGGGCCGCGTGTAGGGGGCAATCCCGCTCGTTCTCGTTTTCGGTCATGCAAAAACGAGAAGGATGAGAGATGCCAACGCGCCCGCACGCGATCACCTCGGGGATCACTTCGATTGCGCTTCTGTTCGGGGCTGCGGTCCTGCTGTCGGGCTGCAACGAGCAGAGCGTCGCTTCGGTGCAGCCGCCGGAGCCGCCTGAGGTCAGTGTCGTCACCGTCAAGGCCGCGCCGCAGGCCATCGTCCGGGAATTGCCCGGCCGCATCGCGCCGCTGCGGGTGGCGGACGTGCGCCCCCGCGTATCCGGCATCATCCTTTCCCGCACCTTCGAGCAGGGCCGCGAGGTCAAGGCCGGCGAGCCGCTCTATCAGATCGATCCGAAGCCGTTCGAAGTCGAATTGCAGGCGGCGGAAGCCGCCATGGCTAAGGCCGAGGCGGCGCTGCTGCAGGCTTCGCAGCATGCCATCCGCATCGAGACGCTGACCAGGAGCAATGCCGCCTCGCAGGCGTCCAACGAAGCCGCCATCGGCAGCCTGGCGCAGGCCAAGGCGGATCTTGCCGCGCGCCATGCCGACCTGTCGCGGGCGCGCCTCAATCTCGATTACGCGACCATCAAGGCGCCGATCAACGGCATCATTGGTGCCGCGCTGCTGAGTGAAGGTGTGCTCGTGGTGCAGAACGAAGCCCATGCGCTCGCCACCATCCAGCAGATCGATTCCGTCTATGCCGACTTCACCCAGTCGGTGAATGAACTGAACAAGCTGCGCCGCGATTTTGATCGCGGCGATCTCGATGCCGTGTCGCCCGATGCCGCCAAGGTGCGGCTCGTGCTCGACGACGGCTCGATCTATCCGCTCGATGGCAAGCTCCTGTTCTCCGATGCCAAGGTCGATGCCGGCACGGGGCAGGTGACCCTGCGCGGCGAATTCAAGAATCCGAAGCGCGAACTGCTGCCCGGCATGTTTGTCCGCGTCCAGATCGAGCAGGGCCGCGATCCTGATGCGATTGTTGTTCCGCCGCAGGCGATCCAGCGCAATTCATCCGGCGCCAGCGAAGTGTTTCTGGTGAAGGATGACAACCGTATCGTCGCCCAGCCGGTCCGCACCGGAAGTCTGGTTGACGGTCAGTGGCTGATCACCGATGGCCTCAAGCCCGGCCAGCGCGTGGTGGTGGAAGGTTTCCAGAAGTTCGCCGTCGGCGACGCCGTGCGGACGAGCGACTGGCGCGTCTCCAGCGAGACCGGCCTTCCCTTCGACAAGTCGGCAAGCGTGTCCGATTCGTCTCGGTGAGATCGCGCTTACAAGAAGGTCGTCGTGCCCGGGCATAGCCGTTCGCAGAACGACGTTCTAGGGAACGCCGTTGTCCCGGGCATCCATGTCTTTGTTAGATCGCAACAGGGAAGGCGTGGATGGCCGGAACAAGTCCGGCCATGACGTTGTGTGAAATTCGTGATGTGCGCCGGCACCTGAAACGTCGGCCCATTTGTTCCCGCTTCGAGGACCATCCATGCCCGCCTTTTTTATCGACCGCCCGATTTTCGCGTGGGTGGTGGCGCTGTTCATTTGCCTGATCGGCGTGATCGCGATTCCGTTTCTGGCCATTGCGCAGTATCCGATCATCGCGCCGCCTTCGATCTCGATCTCGACCAGCTATCCCGGCTCCTCGCCGGAAGAGCTTTACAACTCGACCACACGCCTGATTGAGGAAGAGTTGAACGGCGCGTCCGGCATTCTGAATTTCGAGTCCACGTCCGACTCGCTCGGGCAGGTGGAAATCATCGCCAACTTCGTGCCCGGCACGGATTCCAATCTCGCCTCCGTTGAAGTGCAGAACCGCATCAAGCGCGTGGAGGCGCGCCTGCCGCGTCCTGTGATTCAGCAGGGCATTCTGGTTGAAGAGGCCTCCAGCGCGGTGCTGCAGATCATCACGCTGAAGTCCACCGACGGCAGCCTCGACGAAGTCGGCCTCGGCGATTTCATGATCCGCAACGTGCTCGGCGAAATCCGCCGCATTCCCGGTGTCGGCCGCGCCACGCTGTATTCGACCGAGCGCTCGCTGCGCATCTGGATCGATCCGGTGAAACTCGTCGGTTACAACCTCACCGCGGACGATGTGACCAAGGCCATCACCGCGCAGAACGCGCAGGTCGCCTCCGGCAGCGTCGGCGCGGAGCCAAGCCGCAAGGACCAGACGATCTCCGCGTTGATTTTGGTGAAGGGCCAGCTCACCTCCGCCGATGAATTCGGCGCGATTGTGCTGAAGGCCAATCCGGACGGCTCGACGGTGCGCTTGCGCGATGTCGCGCGCATCGAAATCGGCGGCATGGGCTATCAGTTCACCACGCGTCAGGACGGCAAGGCCATCGCCGGTCTGTCGGTGCTGCTGGCGCCGACCGGGAACGCGCTCGCCACCGCCAGCGCCGTGCAGGCGAAGATGGATGAACTCTCAAAGTTCTTCCCGTCCAACATCACCTACGACATTCCCTACAACATCACGCCGGTGGTGAAGGCATCGATCTCCAAGGTGGTGCAGACGCTGATCGAGGCGGTGATTCTCGTCTTCATCGTGATGTTCCTGTTTCTGCAGAACTTACGTTACACGCTGATCCCGACCATCGTGGTGCCCATCGCGCTGCTCGGCACCTGCGTCGCGCTCTACATGTTCGGCTATTCCATCAACATGCTGACCATGTTCGGCATGGTGCTGGCCATCGGCATTCTGGTCGACGACGCCATTGTCGTGGTCGAAAACGTCGAACGCATCATGTCCGAGGAAGGCTTGTCGCCGAAGGAAGCGACACGCAAGGCGATGTCACAGATCACCAGCGCCATTATCGGCATCACACTGGTTCTGATCGCGGTGTTCGTGCCAATGGCATTCTTCCCCGGCTCGGTCGGCATCATCTATCGCCAGTTCTCGGTGACTATCGTGGCGGCGATCTCGTTCTCCGCGCTGATGGCGCTGTCACTGACGCCGGCGCTCTGCGCCACGCTGCTCAAGCCGGTGAAGGCGGGTCATGGTCACGCCAGGACCGGTGTGTTCGGCTGGTTCAACAAGCGGCTCGATGGCGCACGCGACGGCTATGGCCGCGTGGTCGGCTGGTCGATCCAGCGCACCGGACGCCTGCTGATCCTGTACGCGGTGCTGCTCGGCGCTCTCGTGTTCGGTTTCTCGCGTCTGCCCGGTGGCTTTTTGCCGGTGGACGATCAAGGCTTCATCACCGTGGACGTGCAGACGCCTTCGGAGTCGTCGTTCAACCGCACGCAGGCTGCGGTGGAGAAGGTCGAGCAGTATCTGGCGAAGCGCTCCGGCATCGAGGACGTCACCTTCCTCACCGGCTTCAGCTTTTTGGGCCAGGGCCAGAACACCGCGCAGGCTTTCGTCACCCTGAAGGACTGGTCTGAGCGCGGTGCGAACGATTCCGCCGCCGCCATCGTGGCCGACATCAACAACTCACTGAAGTCGATCAAGGACGCCAAGGTGTCGGCGCTGCAGCCGCCGCCGATCGACAATCTCGGCAACTCGTCCGGCTTCTCGTTCCGCCTGCAGGACCGCGGCCAGAAGGGTTATACGGCCCTGATGCAGGCGAAGGAGCAGTTGCTCGCCGCGGCCAAGCAGAGCCCGGTGCTGCAGAATGTCTATGCCGAAGGTCTGCCCGAAGCTCCGCAGGTGCAGCTTGTGATCGACCGCGAGCAGGCAGCCGCACAGGGCGTCACCTTCGCGGACATCAACAGCACGATCTCGACCAATCTCGGCTCGGCCTATGTCAACGACTTCCCGAATCGCGGGCGTATGCAGCGCGTGATTGTGCAGTCCGATAGCGTTGGCCGCATGAACGCCCAGGACATCCTGTCCTACAATGTGAAGAACGCGCAGGGCCGTCTGGTGCCGCTGTCGTCCTTCGCCACCATCAAGTGGATGGTCGGCCCGACCCAGATCGTCGGCTTCAACTATTATCCGTCGGTGCGCATCTCCGGCGAAGCCAAAGCCGGCTACACCTCGGGCGACGCGATCGCGGAGATGGAGCGCCTTGCAGCGAAGCTGCCGCGCGGCTTCGGCTACGACTGGACCGGCCAGTCGCTGCAGGAAAAGCTGTCGGGTTCGCAGGCGCCGTTCCTGCTCGCGCTGTCAGCGCTGATCGTGTTCCTGTGTCTGGCTGCGCTCTATGAAAGCTGGACCATTCCGATTGCCGTGCTGATGACGGTGCCGCTCGGTATCTGCGGCGCGGTGCTGGCGGCGATGTCGCGCGGCCTCGCCAACGACGTGTATTTCACGGTGGCGCTGATCACGATCATCGGCCTTGCCGCGAAGGACGCGATTCTGATCATCGAGTTCGCAAAGGACCTGCGCGCCAAGGGCACGCCGCTGATGCAGGCAACGCTGGAAGCGTGCCACCTGCGCTTCCGCCCCATTCTGATGACGGGCCTTGCTTTCGTCTGCGGCGTGTTGCCGATGGTGATTGCGAGCGGCGCGGGCGGCAAGAGCCAGCAGGCGCTCGGCACCACGGTCATGGGCGGCATGATCGCGGTCGTGGTTCTGGCGCTGCTGATGGTGCCGGTGTTCTTTGTCGCAGTGACGAAGTTCTTTTCGAAGTCCGATCAGGATGGAGAGGCATCGCCTGCGAAAGGATCGAAGCTGGAGCGCGTGCTCGGCCTCTTCCGCCGTTCGCGGGCTCAATCGTCGGCGTCGTGATCCATCAGGTCCGTTTGCGTGACCGCGCAGATCGCCGGACTTCGCTCGGCGATCTGCGGTAAACCTCAACAAAGACGGTATTAAACCGGCGAAGGCTACGGAAGCCCGACCGCAGGGCGACGTCGATCATCGGTAATTCGGTGGAGTCGAGCAACCGTTTCGCGCGCTGGACGCGCGCTGTCTTTGCAACCTGAAGCGGCGATGCATTCAGGTGGCGGGCGAACAGCCGCGACAATTGGCGTGCGCCGATTCCCACTCTTTCCGCCAGATGTTCGACGCAAGCGTCCTCTCCGTCGAGCGCGCCTTCATCGACAATGAGACGCAGCGCCCTGCCGACGGTGGCGCGGGTGCCTTCCCATGCCGGACTGAAAGGTACGGTCTCGGGCCGGCAGCGCAGGCACGGCCGGAAACCCGCATGTTCGGCTGCAGCCGCCGATGGAAAATAGCTGACGTTTGTGGATCGAGGTTGAGCGGGACACACCGGCCGGCAATAGATTCCCGTTGTGAGGACCGCGGTGAAGAACCGCCCGTCATAGTTTGGATCGCGCGCCAGCCGGGCCCGATCGCATTCGGCAAAAAGAAGCGTCATTGCTGTTCAGTCTAGCAGTTCATGCGGCATCGAACGAGTGTCCCGTGACGATGAGGTCCGAATCCGGCGAGCGAAACCGCAGCGCGGATTCTATGGTTTTGCGAGCACGCATAGTTCAACCGGAGAAATCGATGACGGACCGTTCGACAGCCAGGACCTATGGGACTGTTGCCGCTGACAGGCAGCGCGAGATGAGCGGTCTGGAGTTCGTCCAGGGCCTCGCCGACGGGACGCTGCCGCTCAACACGATGGCCGGGACTTTGGGTTACGACATCGCCGAGGCGGAAAACGGCCGCGTCGTCGTGACAGCGGAGCCGAAGGACATTCACCTCAACCCGGCGGGCACGGTGCATGGCGGTCTCGCCGCCACCATGCTCGACAGTTGCATGGGGCTTGCGATTCAGTCGGCGCTGGACAAGGGCGTCGGCTCCACCACGCTCGAGTTCAAGATTTCGTTCGTCAGGCCGATCACGCCGGAGACAGGCACGATCAGGGCTGAAGGCGTTGTGATCAACCGGGGCCGCCGGATCGGCATTGCGGATGGACGTGTCACGGACAGCAAGGGGCGTCTGCTTGTCCACGGCACGACCACGTGTCTGATCTTCGAGAGCTGACGTTGCGATCTTACGGCACGTCTCGTCGCCTCCGCCGGGCGTGACCATCCATGCCTTTCGTCACTTGCGCTCCTCGCAATGACGGCTACATCTTCACCGGCCGCTGACACGCGCATAGCACCATGCCGAGCGCCAGCGTTGCGGCGGACATCACCAACCCGTACGACAGGCCGAACAGGTCGGTGACCGCGCCGGTCGCAAACGGGCCGAGCGTTTGCCCGAGACCGAAGATGATCGCCATGATGCCGATGCCCTTGGGCCAGGCCGCAGGCGGATAGTTCAGCCGCACGAAGGTCGTGGTCGAGGCGACCACCGACAGGAACGACACGCCGAAGACCGCTGCGGACGCGCCGAGGATCAGCGGCGACGTTCCCAAAAGCGCGATCAGCGTGCCGAGCATGGTCATGCCGAGCAGGGTCGCGGTGGCGATGCCGCTGGCGCCGCGCGCGAGCAGCCCGCGCCACAGCCACGGCGCAGCAAAAGAGCTGACACCGATCACACACCAGAACAGGCTTTGCGCAGCGGGGCTGCCGCCGCCGTCGCGCACATAGGCGATCATGAAGGTCATGTAGGCGATGTAGCCCGCGCCGAACATGAAGTAGCCGCAGAGATAGAGCGCGATGGGCCGCAGCGGAACGCTGATCGCGGTGTCCGTCGTGTTGCTCGTCTGCTCTTCGACGCGGTTGAGCATCAAGATGACAGTCATGATTGCCGACAGCAGTGTCAGCGCGCCCCAGACGATCCACCACGATCCGGGGCCGAAGTGCTGCAGCAGGAATGGCGCGGCGAGTCCCGAGACGATCAGGCCTGTTCCCGGCCCGGTATAGAACAGGCCGAGCAGCAGCGCCGATTGCGCGGGCCGCGATTGCGCCACCAGCGCGGCAAGCGCGCCGCCGGCAATGAAGGTTGCGGCCGCGGAAATGCCAGCGAACAGGCGCGCCAGGCTGAGCACGATGAAGTTGCCGGACAGGACGCAGATCGCCAGCGAGAGTGTGCAGGCGAGCGCGCCGATCCATGTGGCGCGGAACGCTCCGACACGGCGGATGAATCCGGCCATCACCAGCGCCCCGGCAAGATAGCCGATGGCGTTGACCGTGTTCAGGAAGCCTGCGGCGGAATAGGACCAGCCGAGAGATTCGCGCATGTCCGGCAGCACCAGCGCATAGGCAAAGCGCGCCATGCCAAGCCCGATGGCAGGCGCCAGCGAGAGAGTCAGAACAGCCCAGACAGGATTCACGTCGTGCGAGGCAGGGGCAGAGGTCACTGAAAGCTCCGGCAGGCTGCTAGCATGGCAGTTTCCATCGCATTTGACCAATCGGATGCAGGCAATGGTGTCTTGCCAATTCCGCAATGGCGTTTTAGCAAGTCCGCGCAATTTCCTTCCCTTGTCATGGCCGGGCTTGTCCCGGCCATCCCGATCGCGGGGCACCGTGTTTCGGTCATCGAGATCACCAGGACAAGCCCGGTGATGACACCACTCTCAGGACAGACACTCATGGCAACGCACAAGCTCCTCCTTCTCCCCGGCGACGGTATCGGCACCGAAGTGATGGCGGAGGTGAAGCGCGTCATCGACTGGCTCGGCCAGCGCGGCATCGCGAAGTTCGAGACCGAGACCGGCCTCGTCGGCGGCTCGAGCTACGATGCGGACAAGGTCGCGATCACCGATGCCACCATGGCGCTGGCGCAGGCTGCCGATGCGGTGATCTTCGGCGCGGTGGGCGGACCGAAGTGGGCGGACGTTCCTTACGATGCGCGCCCCGAAGCGGGCCTGCTGCGCCTGCGCAAGGACATGGCGCTGTTCGCCAACCTGCGTCCGGCGATCTGCTATCCGGCGCTGGCCGATTCATCGAGCCTCAAGAAGGATGTGGTCGAAGGCCTCGACATCATGATCGTGCGCGAATTGACCGGCGGCGTGTATTTCGGCGAGCCGAAGACGATCACCGATCTCGGCAACGGTCAGAAGCGGGCGGTCGACACGCAAGTTTACGACACCTACGAGATCGAGCGCATCACGCGCGTCGCCTTCGAGCTGGCGCGCAAGCGCCGCAACAAGATGACGTCGATGGAAAAGCACAACGTCATGAAGAGCGGCGTGTTGTGGAAGGAAGTCGTCACGCAGGTTCACGCGCGCGAATACAAGGACGTCGAGCTTGAACATCAGCTCGCGGATTCCGGCGCGATGCAGCTCGTGCGCTGGCCGAAGCAGTTCGACGTGATCGTCACCGACAACCTGTTCGGCGACATTCTCTCCGACATCGCGGCGATGCTGACCGGTTCGCTCGGTATGCTGCCGTCGGCGTCGTTGGGCGAAGTCGATCCAAAAACCCAAAAACGCAAAGCGCTGTATGAGCCGGTGCATGGTTCGGCGCCGGACATCGCCGGCAAGGGGTTGGCCAATCCGGTGGCGATGCTGACCTCGTTCGGCATGGCGCTGCGTTATTCGTTCGATCTGCAGAAGGAAGCGGACCTGATCGATCAGGCCATCGCCGCAACGCTCGCCAAGGGCCTGCGCACCGGCGACATCAAGTCGGAAGGCTCAACCGTCGTCAGCACCTCGCAGATGGGCGAGGCGATTGTGAAGGAACTGGACGCGTTGACGAAGTGAGCGAGCATTGCCGGGGCGGAAAGCGGCCCACCGCAATTCCGCCCTTTGCAGCGAAGTTTGACACCGGTTCGCCTTATGCAAATCGGCATAAAAATGCCCGGCTCAGGCCGGGCATTTTGGTCTCAGCGAAACGCTGAAAATCAGTAGAGCGGGAAGGGGAACGGCGTGCCGGTGTCCCACTGGTCGCCGAGCGGGCGGCGGCTGGTGTAGAGCCGGTCGATCTGTTGGCCGTAGGAGTAACCCGGCGGGAAAGCATAATCGGTGAACTTGCGTTCGCCGGGGCGCACTTCGGTCCCGGCATCGAGCCAGGAGCGGCGGGTCACGTAAACGCGGGTGCGGCCGCGCTGATAGACGCGGTTTTCCGGCTTGCGCGGTGCGCCGTCATAGGTCGGGTCGTTCACAACGACGCGCCGGCTCTGGGCCTGCGCGGCGGTTGTGCCAAGCGCGACCACGGCGACCGCTGCGCTCGCGAGCAGGAGCGCCAGAACCTTCGCGCCAGAAGACTTCAAAGCCATTATATCCTCACGGGAATTCCAATTGCGTCGCACCATACAGGCTCCGAACCGGGGGCCACAAGGACTAAAGGGCCACACTCGTCCGGCAACTTCCGGGGCTGGTCCGGACCCGGCCCGGAAAGCCGTCAGTTCCGGCGATTCAGAGCCGGCGCGGCGGGCGTGCCGGCCGTGTATCGGTGGTTTGTGACACCGGCTCGGCACTGCAACGCGCCGACCGCTTCATCCGTTCCTCGAAGAACCCTTGCGCGGAGGCCGTGGGCAGCACGCCCTTCAGCGTGATCTTGTCGATGATACAGGCCAGCGTGTGGAAGTTCGGCCGGGCGCCGCTGGATTCGCAGTACCAGCCCTTGAGGTAGACCGCCGTGGTCTCGAAGCGGCTGAGATAGGACACGCAGAGTTTGATCTGGCCGTCGGAGTTGATCTGGAAGTTCGCGGCGCGGACCGGCCCGAAACGGGTCTGCAGGTCGTAATAGGTGGTCGACCCGATATAGGCCGTGCGCAGCAGCGGCCGCAGGCTCGACATCTCATACGAATAGTCGCGCACCACCGGCGTATCCGGATTGGACGGCATGTTGATCACGAGCGTGAAGTCGGTGTTGCGATCGAAGACCTGGCCGTATTGCAGGGTTTCCTGCCAGCCCGCGTTGAATCGCGCGGAATTGGCGCGCGGCGTCAGCCGCGTCAGTTCAGGCGCATTGATCTGGAACGAGGCTTTGCTACTGACGCTGGAGGGTTGATCGAAGAAACTCGTGACGCGCATCACCACGATGCCGATCAACGCGAGTACGATCGTTCCCACGAAATAGAAGGAATAACGTACCGTCTTTCCGGCGAAGTTTCCGACAATCGAGAGATGGTTTTGATCGAACGACATTGCGGGATTCCTGGCAAAATTCCTGATGGTGATCGTCTCAATCGGAGACGAGAGCGCCGCGCAGCAGCGTATCGTTGGAGGCGATCCAGTTGTTTGGCGCGACCGGTGTGTTGCAGGTGTCGCGCTTGAGTTCGGCGCGCGCGAACAGTTCGGCCATTCTTGGATCGTTGCCCGCAGAGAGCAGGATCAGCCGATTCAGGGTGCAGCCGATGAAACTGCGCTGGGCGGCGGGCGTCTCGGCCTGGCAGGACCATCCGCTGATCCTGACGGCAGGCGACGTGTAGGTTCTCGCGAAGCCCAGGCAGGCTTGCTTGCCCGGCAGGGCAGCCCCGCTGAAACGCATCAGAGCGACGCGTCCGAATTTGGTGTCGACGAAGCCGGCGGGTTCGGTGTCAGCGGCAGACCGGCCACCCATCCGGGCTGCGATGTCGGCGCCGGGTGCCGTGAAGGCATCCAGCTCAACGCCGGGGCGATAAACCTCGATTTCGGCGGTTGGAGCTTCGCCCGCCGTGGCAGCCCAGCGCAGGATATCCTTGCGGCCGCCTTCCGGGTGCCGGAGAATTTCGTAAGCATCTGTTCTGTCAGATAAATCCAGCTTGCTGATGGCGAAGGCCGGATGCGGGCGACTGGCTGGAACCCATCCGGGCTGGGCGGGAAGGGCAAAATCGCCGGTATTGGCGGCGACGGGCACTGCGGACAACAGATCCACCGCGATCACTGCCAGCACGGCGAGGCCGCAGACATAGGCAAAGATGCGGACCGCCACGGCGCTGCATTCGTCGGCGAAGCTGCGCAGCGCCGGATGAATGCCGGAGGTATTCGGAAGGGGCTGGTCGAGCAGGATCGGGTTCATATCTGACTCGTCGGACGTTCTGTTCCGTTCTCGAAAACGGGAACGAGCATCCGCCGTGGTCATGGCTGCAAAACAGCCTCCCGCCACTTGACGTCACCTGCCCCCGCAGTTGCTTCTGCGTTGTATTTGGGCCGTTTTTCGCATAGAAGCGCTCGCGCTTCCCTTTCCGCAGGCTGCGGTGGCGAAGCATTTTTCT
>Ga0209023_10004660_pt1 | contig 15467 bp, 14 predicted proteins | sample LakOneMetagenome_FD_187468 | JGI IMG/M metagenome (GOLD analysis project Ga0209023, IMG submission 187468) | Freshwater and sediment microbial communities from Lake Erie, Canada (SPAdes) (version 2) | ecosystem: Environmental > Aquatic > Freshwater > Lentic | place: Lake Erie, Canada... | reverse complement strand
CTAAAAATATTTACTGCACTTTTACTTATGATTTTTTAGGCAATAATCCGCTGGTGAATTTTTATATAAATGACGAATTATATCTTAAAGAAGAATATACCCATCAGCAATTTAACCGTAATCCCCTTAGATCTTTGAATGGCATCCCCGTTGTACTTCCTTACTATGATTTCGTGATTTCTAACTGGTGGGAGACCAGCCAGAAATGGACTGTTTATGATGAGGGAGTACCTACTGTTATTGTTGATCTTGATCCTAAAACGGTTGTTATGAAACTGGGGGCCAGTCATTATTTGACCTCTGTAAGTAATTTCGACAGGGCTGATCAGCAAAATACCATCGCTACATTCGAATATGAAAATTGTGGCAGGGAGGAATCGGATGAAACTGGAAAGGAAGCAAATATACCCGTAATCGAGAATCCCCGTACAGCTATTATTGCAAAGTTTAAGAGGGCTTTATTGCCAGGCCAGTCAAATGATATAAAAAACGAAATAAAAGAACTTAAAAGAAAACTGAATCAATAAAAGAGAATAGTTCATTCCATTAAAATACCAATGGGCAACCTGGTTTGCCCATTGGTATTTTTTGTAAAATAATGGTAATAGTTAACAACACTTTCAGGTATGGCAGTTATTGCCCGATCACTTTCAGGAACGCTTCTTTTTTCCTTCTAGATACATCTACATAAGTGCCGTTCTGTAATTCTATCTGCCCGCCATCGCCTTTAATGTATCTTTTTATATAGTTAAGGTTGATGAGGTGGGAGTGGTGAGTACGGAAGAAAATATTTTCTGGTAAAATATCTTCAAATTCTTTTAAGGTTTTGGAGGCCGTTATTTTTGTCTTTCCCAATAAATTAATAAAAGTGTAATTGCTGTTTGCTTCCAGGTGGATGATGTCTTTGATATCGAAGAAAAGCAGGCCATCTAAAGTAGGTATGGCCAGTTTATTCAGTTGTTTTTTGGGGTGCTGTATATTTTCCTGCAGCAGTTCCGCCTGTTTTTTGGTTTGATGATTTTTATTACTGGTGATCTTCTCCACTGCAGTTTTCAACTCCTCAATATCAATGGGCTTCAGCAGGTAATCAAAGGCTGCATACTTTATGGCCCGGATAGCATACTGATCGTAAGCAGTAGTAAATATCACCTGAAAATTTTTTTCCGGAAGTGCATTTAGCATTTCAAAGCCGTTCATGTGTGGCATTTCGATATCCAGGAATATCAATTTCGGTTTATGCTGTTCTATCAATAAAAGCGCATCCTTTCCGCTGGACGCCTCGGCCAGCACCAGCACCTGCGGGCAATAAGTTGAAAGCTTTTCCCTCAGCGCCAGCCGCCCTTTGGCTTCATCATCGATAATTATGGCTGTTACCATTTCAAATTAATTTTAAGTGCACTTTTACTTCTGTTCCGGCGGCAATACCGCTATCATAAAGGTCAGTTATTTCTACAGATGGTTTATCTTCCCTGTTAAATAATTTGATCCTGTCGGAACTCATTTGCATGCCATATGATGATTCCTTATTTTGAGCGATCAGTCCCGCAGCTTTACGGCCAATGCCATTGTCTTTGATTGCGTATTCAATTGTATCCGCCACTTTTTTTATATCAATTTGCAATAAGCCGTTATTGTCTTCCCTGTTTTTAAGACCGTGCAAAATAGCATTTTCCACAAAAGGCTGTACGATTAGTGCGGGTACTTTATAATCATTGTTCAACAGCTCATCATCAATCCTGAATTCAGTTCTGAATTTATTCTCATGCCGCAGTTCTTCCAACTCCACATATAATTTTAAGGTGTCAATATCTTTTGTAAAAGATACGGAAGTGAATTTACTGCTGTCTAAAATATTGCGGAGCAACCTTGCGAATTTATTAAGATAGACAGTGGCGTTGTACTTATCGTTGCTGTGAATAAAGGCATCAATGCTGTTGATGCAGTTAAAAATAAAGTGAGGGTTCAGTTGTGCCCGAAGGCTTTGCAGTTCCAGTTCAGTTCTTTCTTTGGCATAAGCAGCTGCAGCCAGGCGATTAATTTTTTTCTGATTTTGAAAATTTCGATACCCTAAAAATGAAAGTAAAGACAATAAGCCAAGACCGGTCCAGTAAAAATATTTTTGTTTTTTCTCGACATTTAATTTTGTTTCAGTGATAACCTGGATTCTTTTCAATGAGTCCTCTTTTTTACCATATTCATATTCCAGTTTAAATCCTTCGGCTTTTCTAAGGCTTTCCTCGTTCACAATACTATCCCGGTAAAGAATATATTTTCTGTAGTTGCTATAAGCTTCGCCTAATTTACCCGTAGACTCATAAAAATTTGAAAGATAAAAATAGCTATCCCTTATCTGGGGCCGGGCTTTTTTTTCAAATGCCAATTTTAATGCGGCTTTCAGCCATTTATACCCATGGGAATAGTCATTCAGCTTGGTATAAATATTTCCTAAGAGGTTATAGATCTCCGGCATATCATTTTCAAAATTTCTTTTCCCGTATCCTTCTTTAATATTTTGGTTCAATGCTTTTGTATAATTTGTTCTGGCCAAAAAATACAATTGCCTGGCTGATTCTATATTGCCTGATGATTTGGCCGAATCACCACGTAATTCCAATATTTTACCAATGCCCATATAACACATGGATCTCCCGCCCATAAGGAATTCTGAAAATTTTATTGAATTAATTTCTTTTAATGCCTCATTAAATTTAATAAAAGCGATATCAGGTTTTCCAGTAAGTAAATACACTTCCCCTTCTTTACAAATTGATAATGCCGCAGCGCCTTCATATCCCGAAGATTCATTACTTTCCCTGTAAAGATTTGTATTTATTGAAATAGATTTATCATACTCATTTAAGGCATCAGCGAATTCTTTTTGATCTAATTTGATATTGCCGAGATAATAATGACAATTGCCCAACATATATTTATCCCCGGATTCTTCAAAATATCTGATAGCCAGGTATAAGTGTTGTATTGCCTCAGTGTAATTGTTTTGATCGTAATAGTTCAAACCTAAATTAGCCATTGTATGAGCGATATGTGTTTTGTCTCCGATTTCGCGATAAATGGATAAAGCTGTATCTAACCATTTACCTGCCAGCTGATAATTGCCTTTAAGACCTTCCGTAATTCCGAAATCCGCATAGGTAATAGCTATAATTCTTTTGTTGTTGATCTGCTTCCCGATAACTAAGGCTGAATTATAATACTCAATTGCCTTGTCTAATTTGTTTTGGTCAACGTTATTATTTCCAATATTCAACAAGGCTTCCGCTTCAGCTTTTTGTAAACCTAGTTTGTGAGCCAATGCGAGCTGCCTATGAGCAAACTGAAGAGAATTTTCATTATCACCGCTTTGATATAATAGAAAACTGAGGGTGTTAAGGATATTTATCTTACTGGTATCTTCTTTTGCATTTGTAAGTAGCAATTTTAGGCTGTCTATCTCTTTTGTCTGGGCAAATGCCATTTGGATGCCGTAACCAAAGGGTAATGTTGAAATAAGGAGGAGTATTATGTACCGATATGGCATGACATTATTTGAAGTATTAAATTACTGTTTTCTGTCAGTAAAATGGGGTATCTGCATATTTTTTTATGACCACATAAGTTGATCTGTATGCTTTTGTTGCAGAAGTTGTTTTACGGCTGCCTGCATAACTTATTATTGAAATAATTAGTGATAATATACAAATACACAAAATAACCATCCTTTTTAAAATCCAAATTGAGCTATTCCCGTAATCCACTTAGCAGTCGGCGGGAACAGCAGAACTCCTTACATTTGTACGACAAACGACCTGCAATGATTAAAGAGAAAATACTTGTTATTGGCGCTTCTGGCCAGATAGGCGTGGAGTTAACCCTTGCTTTAAGGAAGATTTATGGCAATGCCAACGTGGTGGCCTCTGATTTAAGAGAGGAGAATGACCTGCTGAAAGGCACCGGCCCCTATGTAAGCCTTGATGTGATGAATAAGGAAATGCTGCATGTGCAGGTAATACGGCAGAATATCACACAGATCTATTTACTGGCAGCCATACTTTCTGCCACGGGCGAAAAAAATCCCAACCTGGCCTGGAGCCTGAACATGCAGAGCTTACTGAATGTACTGGATATAGCCAGGGAAGAAAAATTGACCAAGATATACTGGCCCAGTTCCATTGCTGTATTTGGCCCCACCTCCCCTAAACAAAACTGCCCGCAGCAAACCGTAATAGAACCCATCACTGTTTATGGCATCAGTAAGTACGCCGGAGAGTTCTGGTGTAATTATTACCACCAGCGCTTTGGGGTGGATGTAAGAAGCCTGCGCTATCCCGGTTTGATCTCTTATAAATCGGCTCCAGGGGGCGGCACCACCGATTATGCCGTTGAAATTTTTCATGAAGCCAGGGAAGCCGGAAAGTATGAATGTTTTTTAAATGAAAATACCTACCTGCCCATGATGTACATGCCTGATGCCATCAGGGCCACGATTGAATTAATGGAGGCGCCGGCTGAAAAAATATCCATCCGCACCTCTTATAATTTATCGGGTATGAGTTTTTCGCCCAAAGAAATTGCTGCTGAAATAAAAAGACATATACCCGGTTTTACCATCAGCTATAAGCCCGATTACCGCCAAAATATTGCCAACAGCTGGCCGCAAAGTATTGATGATGCCGTTGCCCGCAAAGACTGGGTATGGAAGGAAGAATATGACCTGTCTAAAATGGTGAAAGATATGCTGGATAACCTGTAATGGGCAACTGTTGCAGTCAGATCAGTTTGTGCTCATAAGCATATTTGATAAGGCCAATCACACCCGAGGTTTTTGTTTTTCTGAAAATATTTTTGCGGTGGGTTTCCACGGTGCGTTCGCTTAAAAAAAGTTTTTCGGCTATCTGTTTGTTGTTCAACTCTTTTTCTATCAACCCGATAATTTCTATCTCCCTTGAAGTAAGATGGGCCTCGTCAGATTCTTTTTTCCTTTCACCCGCTTTTGTCATTTCCTGCAGTACCTCATCACTGAAATAAATACCACCGCTGTAAATTTTATCCAGCGCTGTGATCAATTCTTTTTTGCCGATATTTTTAAGCACATACCCTGCAATATCTGCATCAGTGATCATCTGGTTTACCAGGTCGCCCTGGCCGCTCATCGACAGCGCCAGTATTTTAATATGCGGAAACTGCTGGTGTACCAGTTTGGAAAGTTCGGCACCGTTAATGCCCGGCATCATTACATCGGTCAATAAGATATCCACTTTTGTTTTGGCCAGTAAGGCGGGCATCAGTTCGGGCTGTGTACACTCCAGTACCACCTCGAACTGCTCATAGCCCTGCAATAACGATTTTAAACCGTCAATTACAATCTGGTGATCATCCACAATGGCAAGTGAAATTTTTTGGCCTTTCATGCTGGTTAAGTATCAATAAAGATAGGGATAACGGTACATAAACGGATGCCTGCTTTTGATATTGTACGGATATGAATTATAAACCTAATACCTCCTTCATGGAGAAAATACCTTTCTTACCGGGTAAGAATTCGGCGGCTAAAACAGCGCCGGTGGCAAAACCGGTGCGGTTATGGGCCGTGTGAATGATTTCAATATCATCAATGGCCGAACTGTATTTGATGGAGTGGGTACCCGGCGCCGGGTCGATCCTTTTGCTGATGATGGCAATTTCGTTGGGGTATTTACCTGCTTCATTAATCCATTTCTTTTTACGGCTGATGTTTTCCATCACCTGTTCTGCAAGGGTAATGGCGGTGCCGCTGGGCGCATCCCTTTTTTGGGTATGATGAATTTCTTCCATGCTGATCTCGTATTCCGGGTGGCTGTTCATCAGTTGTGCCAGTTTTTTATTCAGCTCGAAAAAAATATTCACACCCACACTGTAATTGCTGGCGTATAGCAGGGTGCCATTCACGGCCTCACATTTGCTTTTCACCAGTGGCCATTGTTCCAGCCAGCCGGTGCTGCCGCTTACCACGGGTATGCCGGCATCAAGGCATTTGGAAATATTTTCCACAGCACTGTTGGGGCCGGTAAATTCAATGGCCACATCACACAGCTGTAAATTTTCTTTGGTAAAATCTGCTATATTATTGATGTCAATTTTTAAAGGCATGGTATGATGGCGCTCCAGTGCAATGGCTTCAATCGCCTTGCCCATTTTACCATAACCTATCATTGCAATTTTCATGATGAATAAAATTATTACCTGTTAGTACTTAAATTTTGTGTTGTATGCTTATTGCCGATGGTCAGCAGCAAACTGATGCCGTTGGTTTGGGCCAGGGGGCTGTAACCGGGTTTTAGCTGCAGGCTTAAGTTATCGCTTACATCAAATGTTTTAAGGTTGGCATCCACAGCGGCATCCACCACATTCAAACCCCAGAAAACTAAAAAAAATAAAACAGAGTAATCTACATTCTGCCGCACTTCATTGCGGAAACTCTTTATTTTATCCGGCTGGCTTTTTACACTGAAATAGGGTTCGGGTATTTCGTTATCATTACCCGGGTTGCCATCAATAGCATTTTTGTAAGCCGCATTGGCTTCCTTGAACTGTTTTACATTCCTGAAAAAAATATAGCCGGTGGTACCCAGTGCCCCATATACGATCGGCAGCTTCCAGTATTTTTTATTGGTAACCTGTCCCCATCCCGGCAATACTGCCGAGCGCAGCACCGCATACTTTGGGGAATAGGGCTTTGCCGTGTCTACATGAAAAATATTGATCTTTTGTTTTTTTGGAACCGGTTTGTCAACTGCTTTGGCAGCCACAGTGTCTTTTTGAGCAAACAGTGCTGTTGCAGGTATAAAAACAAAAACAAAAATTATGGATTTAAGAAAAGGCATTGTTGATGTTAACTCACGGTAATTTTTAATTTATCCAGCAGGGCATTTAATTCTTCCAGCGAATAGTATTCGAATAAAATGGAACCGCTGCCTTTTTTACTGTGTGTTAATTTTACTTTGGTATTATAGCTGGATGCTAAATTATCTTCTATCTTTTTAAACGCCGGGGGCAGGGTGGTTTTTACACCAACTTTAACAGTGTGTGGTGTATAAATATTACGCACCAGCTCTTCTGTCTGCCGTACAGATAATCCTTTCTTTTTTATTTCATTAAAAATAAACAGCTGCTTGTCCACCACGTCCACGTTTATCAGTGCACGGGCATGCCCCATAGATAGTATGCCATTACGTACCGCCACCTGTATGTCGGGTGGTAATTTTAACAGGCGGATATAATTGGTTACCGTACTCCTGTCCTTACCCATACGTTCGGCCACCTGCTCCTGTGTATAATCCAGTTCGTCCATCAGGCGCTTATAACTCAGTGCAATTTCTATGGCATTTAAATTTTCACGCTGCAGATTTTCCAGTAATGATAATTCCAGCAGCTGTACATCATTGGCCTGGCGCACGTATACGGGAACATCTTTTAACCCTGCAATTTTAGAAGCACGGAAACGGCGTTCGCCTGCAATGAGCCGGTACCTGCCACCGGGTAATTTTGAAACGGTAAGCGGCTGGATGATATCATGCATTTTTACCGAAGCAGCCAGTTCGCTCAGTGCTTCTTCATCAAAATCTTTACGGGGCTGTTTGGGGTTTACTTCAATCTGGTCGAGCGGCACACGTAAGCTGGCCGTGCTCTGTTCCACCACTTCTGTTTTTAAATTACCGGCAGTGGTCTTTAAATCGGCATCAATATTTTGCAGCAGGCTGCGTATTCCTTTTCCTAAAGCGTCTTTTTTATTGGGAGGTGTCATGTGAGTTTGTTGTTTGCTGTTTATGGATTGTTGTGCTGGACCGGCGGGGAAGAAGGAAGTAATCATCATGCTGTATTAACCACCAACCACCAACTACCAACCACAAACCTTAAACAGTTTATTCTAATGTCCTGTCGGCTTCTTTTATTTTAGTCAGGTTATTTTTTTGTAAAATTTCTTTGGCCAGGTTTAAATAGTTTACAGACCCTTTACTGTCGGCATCGTATAAAATTACCGGCTTGCCAAAACTGGGCGCTTCGCTCAGCCGGGTATTGCGGTGAATGATACTGCTGAAAACAATATCTTCAAAATGGCGGCGCACTTCGCTTACCACCTGGTTGCAGAGGCGGAGCCGGCCATCATACATGGTCATCAAAATACCTTCGATCTTTAAATCGGGGTTAAGGCGGTTTTGAACAATTTTAATGGTGTTTAATAACTTGCCCAAACCTTCCAGGGCAAAGAATTCTGTTTGTACCGGCACCACCACGCTGTCGGCTGCAGTCAGTGCATTTACAGTGATCAGTCCCAAAGAAGGGGAGCAGTCAATCACGATAAATTCATATTCTTCCCTGATGGGGTCCAGTATATTTTTTAGAACACTTTCCCGGTTGGGATAGTTGATCATTTCAATTTCTGCACCCACCAGGTCAATATGCGAGGGCATCACATCCAGGTAAGGGATGTCGGATTTTAAAATAACATCCTTGGCCTTAGCCTCGTTTACCATACAGTCGTACAGGCTTTGGGTGATATTATGCAGGTCAAATCCCGTACCGGTGGTACTGTTGGCCTGCGGGTCGGCATCCACCAGCAGGGTTTTATATTCCAGCACTGCTAAACTGGCGGCTAAATTAATAGCCGTAGTTGTTTTACCCACCCCACCTTTTTGATTTGCCACACCTATTATTCTTGCCATAGTTAACTTAGTTGTTAGTTGACAGTTGTTGGTTGACAGTGCAGAACTGCTATCAACTTATTACTGACAACTGTCATCCGTTTGTGTCAGGTTGGCAAATTTAACTATTCGGCATTATATTGGGCAACAAAGAATCAACATCTTTGTTATAGTTATAAACAATATATAAAATATAATGATTACAATCGTTTCGGGAACCAACCGGCCGGGAAGCAATACCCTTAAAGTGGCAAAAGAATACCAGACTATCCTGCGGGAAAAAGGGGTGGAAGCACATTTGTTTTCATTAGAGGGTGTGAATGTAATGCAGCGGGATGCAGCATTTGAAAAAATTGAAAAAGAAATCATCATTCCCACCACCGCATTTATTTTTATTGTGCCGGAATACAACGGCAGTTTTCCCGGGGTGCTCAAAATGCTGTTTGACACCGGGCATTCTCATGAAATATGGTTTCATAAACAGGCTTTAATTACCGGTAATGCCACGGGCAGGGCCGGCAACCTGCGGGGTATGGATCACCTTGCAGATATTTTAAATTATGTGAAAATAACGGTGCATCCCAATAAACTGCCCATATCGCAGGTAAACAGGGTAATTGATGCCCACGGTAAATTTTCTGATGCCGGCGCCCTTGCTGCCATCAATGCACAGTTAGATGAGTTTATTAAATGGCTGCCCCAAAAATCACTCAGGGCAACTTTAACAAGCTGATACAGGGACACTCTTCCTATAAAACTTAATTTTACCTCCACAATAAAACATTGCCGGATCTCAATCGTCTTTAAACTATGCACTACAAACCACAAACCACAAACAACCAACCACCAAATAACCCATGCGTACACCTTTAGGCGTAATCATTTTTATATCCATAATGCTGCTGCTGGATACTTATGTTTTCCAGGCTGTTAAATCGCTCAGCCAGTCGCTTTCCCCAAAAGCAAGAACCATTATTTATGCAGTGTACTGGGGGCTTACCGCCATTGCCATCACCAGCTTTTTATTGTTTGTATACACCCAGCAGGATTTTTTGGGAAGAAAACTGAGGACTTATTTGTTTGCCACCGTCATCGGTTTGTTTTTAGCAAAAATAACAGCAGGTGTTTTCTTTTTAATTGATGATATCCGCCGCGGGGTGCAGTGGGTGAGCTTAAAATTATTTTTGGGTAATAGTGCAGGTGGCGATGTAGCCAGCGAAGGCATTACCCGCTCTGCTTTTTTAAACTGGATGGGCCTTGCAGCAGGGTCTACATTATTTGGCAGTTTACTGTATGGCTTTGGCAATAAATATAATTACGAGGTAAAAAGGCTGCAGCTGAGTTTTGAAAATTTACCGCGTGCATTTAAAGGATTAAAAATTGTACACATCAGCGATATACACAGTGGCAGTTTTATGGATAAAAAAGCGGTACTGCACGGGGTGGAAAAAATATTGCATGAAAAACCCGATATTATTTTATTTACCGGCGACCTGGTAAACGACAGGGCCTCTGAAATGCAGGAATACATGGATGTGTTTGGTTTATTAAAAGCCCCGATGGGCGTGTACAGCACTTTTGGCAACCACGATTATGGTGATTATGTAAGCTGGCCGCACAACGGTATTACCAAGGAAGAAAACCTGGAGCACCTTAAAAAAGTGCATGCCGACCTGGGCTGGCGCTTATTGATGAATGAGCATGTGGCACTGGAAAAAGACGGGGAACAGATCGCACTGCTGGGTATTGAGAACTGGAGCAATAAAGCCAGGTTTCCCAAACACGGCCGTATGGACCTGGCGCATCCCGGCACAGAAAAATACCCTTTTAAAATTTTAATGAGCCACGATCCCAGCCACTGGGATGCCGAAGTAAAAACAAAATATCCTGATGTGGACCTGATGCTCAGCGGCCATACCCACGGTATGCAGTTCGGTATAGAAATTCCCGGTTTTAAATGGAGCCCTGTGCAATACATGTATAAGCAGTGGGCCGGTTTGTATGAAGAGGGCAGCCAGAAATTAAATGTGAACCGCGGTTTTGGATTTATTGGTTACCCCGGAAGAGTGGGGGTACTGGCAGAGATCAGTGTGATTGAACTGACTTAATAAATACCTTTACGGTATGAAAAATAAATGCCTCTCCCTGCTGCTTGTCTTTACAGTGATGCAGCAATTCACCCTTACAGCGCAAACAACAAAAGAAGTACATTATAAATGGCAACAGTTTGTAATGGGCGCCGACCTTTCTTTTGTAAACCAGGTGGAAGATTTTGGAGGCGTATATAAAGTAAATAACCTGCCACAGGAAGTATACAGCATTTTTAAAGCCAACGGCTGCAATAATATAAGGGTAAGATTATGGTGTAACCCCCAATGGGTAAAAACCATTGCCGATGGTAAAATGTACAGCGATATTGCTGATGTTGAAAAGACCATGCGCCGTGCAAAAAATGCAGGCATGTCGGTAAACCTCGACCTGCATTATTCTGACGACTGGGCCGACCCCAATAAACAACTTACGCCTGCAGCGTGGACAAACCTGCCCTTAACTGTTTTAAAAGATTCGGTATACAATTATACACTGGCTGTTCTTAATTATTTTAAATCGAAAAACCTGGTACCCGAAATGATACAGGTGGGCAACGAAACCAATTTTGGTATGCTGTGGCCTGCGGGTAAAGTGGTAAACGATACCGACAGCAGCTGGAGCAATTTTGGTGTGTTACTCAACAGCGGCATAAAAGCGGTACGTGATTTCAGTAAAACATCAACCATAAAACCACTCGTTATTTTACACGAGGCGCAATTGCAAACAGCAAATCAGTGGACGAAAAAAATAACTACCGTGGGCGGGGTTACCGATTTTGATATTTTGGGTTTATCACATTATTATAAATGGAGCACGGTACATCCTTTAAAAGATGTGGAAGATACCATACGCTTACTGAAAAATACCTACCATAAAAAAATAATGATCGTTGAAACCGCTTTTCCCTGGACATTTGAGGGAGCTGACAAATACAATAATTTATTCGGTGACCCCAAAGAACTGATTGGTTATACCGCATCAAAAGAGGAGCAGTTGAAATACCTTACCGGCCTGGTGCAGGCCATCATAAACGGGGGCGGCAGCGGCATCATGTACTGGGAGCCGGCCTGGATCACTTCACCCATGAAAGACCGCTGGGGCCATGGCAGCAGCTGGGAAAATGCCGCCCTGTTTGATTTTGACGGGAATGTTTTACCGGGTATAAAGTACATGGTGCAGCAATATAAATTTCCAAAGTAAAGAACAGTGAAGCAACATTTTCACTGCAAAAACTGTCCGTTATTATAAATGCTTTTATGAACAGGAGATATTTTTACAGGCTGGTATGTTGTGTGTCATTTTTGATAGTGATGTTTGCAGCATGTAAAAAAAATAAAGAAACACAAACAGATCCATCCACCATTACCTTGTATACCTGTAACGCCAATTCATCAAATATGGCAGCGCCATATATTTGTTTTGATTCTCTTATCACCAACAGCCTCTGCCCCGAAGATGCGGTTTGTTTCTGGTCGGGGGCTGCTATCATTAAAATAAGCTTTCACGAAAACGGGAATACGCACCGTTTCAATATGATATTGCCCGACCTTAAAAATTTTGGAGCGGTAAATGATACCACAGTTAATGGGTACCGGATTGTATTTAAAGATATTCAGCCCCACAACAATACTTCAAAGCCTGCTCCAATGCCCGAAGAAATAAAAGCTGTAATTGAAATTTCGAGGTAATATTGAAATGATACTTTTGCCCGGAGATTAAAAATGTTTAGCGTATACCGTCTAATTCCCAATTCCTACCTTATACCAACCTTATCCCCGTCTTCTCCAGACTGATCTTTTTCTGCCTGTACAGATTACCCACCGTCATCTTAAAAGTCTTCTTGCTCATACCAAAGAAAGAATAAATTTCTTCCGGGTCGCTTTTATCATAATAGGGGAGGTAGCCATTATTTTCCTGCAGCAGTCGCAGTATTTTTTGTGCTTCATCTTCCACACGCTGGTACCCGGGTTTGCCGGCAACCACATCAATCTTATTATCGGGGTATATCTTTTTTATAAAACCTTTGAACCTGTCGCCGGCAGTAATATCCCTGTAAATTTCGTTGTGGTGCAGTACACCGGTGTGTATGTTGTTGATGATAACTACATAGCCAATATCGGTGCGGCGGTAAACGGTAAGGTCCACTTCATCCAGCACTTTCACCGTCAGCTCATCATTGCTTAAAAAGGATTCTATTTTTTCTGTAGCGGCAAGGCGGCCTGTCTGTTCATCCAAATAAATTTTTACCAGGTACTCGCCGTTGGGTATCATGCCCCGCTGCTGCTTGCTCTTGGGAACAAAAATGTCTTTCATCAGGCCATTGTCTAAAAAAGCCCCCTGGGGCGTAGTGCTGATGCACCTGAGCTTTACAATATCGCCCAAAACACCCTTGGGTTGCTGTGTGGTGGCAATCAGTCGGTCTTCACCATCATGGTATAAAAACACCTTCAGTACATCACCCAATTTCACGCCTTCGGGCACAAAACGTTTGGGTAATAAAATACCTTCTGCGCCATCATCCAAATAAACGCCAAAAGCCACTTCCCGTATTATTTTTAAGGTATTGTATTCGCCAACTTTGATCATTTGGCAAAGATAGCCCTCAATGTTCAACCATCAGGCAAATGAGTTATCTTCACGCAAAAAAATACGTTTTGAAGTTTACAGCATTTGGTTTCGACGATCGTTTAATGGAGGGTATTGATGCATCCGGCTACGAAGATGCCACCCCGGTTCAGGAACAGGTAATTCCATTAGTATTGCAGGGAAGGGATATTATAGCTTCGGCACAAACCGGCACCGGTAAAACAGCCGCCTTCCTGTTGCCCCTGATCAATAAAATCATTACCGACCCGCAGGTTGACCATACCAATACGGCACTGGTAATTGTACCCACAAGGGAACTGGCCATCCAGATAGCCCAGCATATGGAAGGGCTTTCTTATTTCACTTCAGTAAGTTCTATTGCGGTATATGGCGGTGGCGATGGCAATGCCTTTGTGCAGGAAAAAAAGGCATTGAGCCAGGGAGCCGATGTGGTGATATGCACACCCGGTAAAATGATGGCGCATATCAATATGGGCTATGTAAAGTTTGGAGGATTAAAATATTTGATATTAGATGAGGCCGACCGCATGCTGGATATGGGTTTTTACGACGATATCATGTTTATCATAAAACATTTGCCCGCCAAAAGACAAAACCTGCTCTTCTCTGCCACCATGCCGCATAAGATACGGGAGATGGCAAGAAAGATTTTACACGACCCCGCAGAAGTGAATATTTCCATCAGTAAGCCCAACGAAAAAATTGTGCAGGAAGCTTTTGTGGTGTATGAAGAACAGAAAATCCCTTTAATAAAACACCTGCTCAAAAAGAAGGACTTTACCATGGTGCTTATTTTTTGCAGCAGCAAGCAAAGTGTAAAACAATTAACCCGCGACCTGAAACGTGCAGGAGTAAAAGCAGATGAAATACACAGCGACCTGGAGCAGGACAAAAGGGAAGAAGTGCTGATGCATTTTAAAAGTGGCCGCCTGCCGGTATTGATTGCCACAGATATTTTAAGCCGTGGTATCGACATTGATAATATTGACCTCGTGATCAATTATGATGTGCCGCATGATGGTGAAGATTATGTGCACCGTATTGGCCGTACAGCCAGGGCAGCAGCTGAAGGCACTGCTTACACATTTATCAGCCCCAGGGAACAGCGCAAGTTTTTAGTGATAGAAAAATTATTGGGTAAGCCCGTTACCAAGGCACAGGTGCCGGAAGAATTTGGCCCCGTTCCGGAATACAATACGGCAGCGTCGCACCGCCCCGCTGGTGGTGGCAACAGGAATTTTAATAAACCCCGGCGCTTTAATAAAAATTTTTCTGGCGGGAGGAAATAAATAATTTTATCTCTTTAGTAATTTACTCTTTTGCTGTCTGAGTATAAAGAAGTATTTTATTTTTTCAATCTCCTCCATAATCTTCCAGATTTCCCTACCCCCGGGGGAGGATAGGTGGGGCCGGGTTTCTTATATTTGTAAAAAATCCCTATCAGTTTCACTTCTGCCATATTAAATAATCCCATCGAATACATTCATGGCATCAGTACACTGCGTGGCGATATGCTGCGTAAAGAACTGGGTATTTTTACCTTTAATGACCTGCTGAATTATTTTCCGCTGCGGCATGTTGATAAAACCCGGGTGGATAAAATCGGCAGCATCACTTACAACACCGATTATGCACAGGTGGCCGGTACCATTACTGATATGGAGGTGCTGGGAGAGAAAAGAAGCAAACGTTTGGTGGTGTACCTGCAGGATGATACGGGAGAAATGGAACTGGTGTGGTTCCAGGGCATCAACTGGATACAAAAATCACTGCAGGTGGGTCAGCAGTACCTGGTATTTGGGCGGCTCAGTTTTTTTATGAACAAACCGCAATTTTCGCACCCCGAAATTGAAACCTTCACCCCGCAAAAAGCAACGGGTAAAAGTTTTTTAGAACCCATCTATTCCACCACCGAAAAATTAAAAGCAAAGGGCCTTAACGGAAGGGCGATGGGCAAGTTTACCTATAGCCTGCTGCAACTGGTCAGTGAAAAAGACCTGCCGGAGAATTTACCGGCATCCATCATCAGTCAATACAAATTCATCAGCCGTTTTGATGCGTACCGCAAGATACATTTTCCTGCATCTGAAC